>Ga0214917_10003230_pt1 | contig 19059 bp, 18 predicted proteins | sample LL_1208_BB_MetaG_FD_177983 | JGI IMG/M metagenome (GOLD analysis project Ga0214917, IMG submission 177983) | Freshwater microbial communities from Lake Lanier, Atlanta, Georgia, United States - LL_1208_BB | ecosystem: Environmental > Aquatic > Freshwater > Lake | place: USA: Georgia | collected...
CGTCGGCCGGGGTCTCCTCCTCGAGCTAGCAAACACAAGAAACAATTCTGGCTTTGGAGAGGATTCAGGAAACTCGTTATTGCACCAACAAAGTATATAGGAACATGTCTTCGTGCACCAGTGTCTTTTGTGATCAACTCACAGTCGCGGAAAATTCCCCCAAAAAAAATTGTTGTAAGACATCCTGCTCCTGTCCCTGACAAACCTCAGAAATTTAGTTCCGCAGTAGAGAGCGAGTTCCACTCTGCAGGTGAAGAAGGAGATCACCCTGGAAAAAATTGATTAGTATTCTATTAGACGATTCTAGTGACCCAGGCGATCCTGATATTCTCATGTTTTTCAGGTTTCAGAAATGTTGCGGAGATTCTGTTCGGCGACGGATGTCCCGAAAGCATTCATTCCTCCACCTCCTCCGTATCCTACACCTCGGTTGTTGGATGACATGATGAGGCTTAACGAGGAGCTTAGGGCACCCCGAGAACAGTTCAAGGAATTGGACACGATTTTGACGCAGCTTGATAGAGAGGTGAAGGGTCGACTCCCGATCACTCGGATAGCTCCGTTTGGGTCTTGCTCGAACGGGTTGTGGACAAAGGCATCTGACGTTGATCTTACCATGATCATTCCCCGATGCAACAACAAGATCAAGATCATCAACAAACTCAAAACAGTGCGGAGTCTGTTGAGTCATACCATGGCCACATGTATGCCACTAGAGTTTAGTGTTGTTGAGAATGCGAGAATACCGGTACTAAAAATCACCAATAAGTCCGATTCGTTGATTCGCGAGATCGATATCTCGGTCAATAACTTATCGGGGATCGAGAACTCACTCCTAGTGAAAAACTGGTGCGATATGGATGAACGGTTTGTACCTCTAGCAAGATGTATAAAACATTGGGCAAAGAAACGAGGTATTAACGACAGAGCAAAAGGCACACTTAGTACTTACACGATTTTATTACAAGTTGTGTTTTTGCTACAAACTAGAAACGTGATACCAAAATTTTCCTCATACGCAAAATCACATGTTCTTGAGAAGAATGATGAATTCTTTGAATTGAACGGTGTTGAAAGAGAACTCCCGTTCCATGTTAGTGGCGTCATGCAACATCCGCGGGCATCAGACAGAGTACATGACTTGTTTGCACAATTCTTCAATTTGTTTGGTGATGACGCTATGCAGGAAGGGATCGAGATTGTAGATGGGGAGATAGTTTCAAGAGGGAATGGAGTCCTAATCATGCGTTGTCCCCTCACTGGGAAAGATGTTAATGTGATGAACTCCTCCGCCTGGAACCTTATACATACCGAATATAAACGAGCCCGTGACCTGATTAATCACGGTGCTACATTAGATGAGCTAGTTTCAAATTAGATGAGATAATTTTTTTTTGTGTCGGCACGACAACGCCTCAAGTATTTTCGAATGTCTACGGAACGTCGTGTTTTCTATCACCTTCTAACGAGCGACGGCCATGCGTATGAAGCTACCGAGGCAGACTCGGTTGAATGCTCGCATGATGTATTGGCTATGCGTTTTGCAGATGCTGTGTGGTTCAAGAACGCTGGTATTCTGCATCGATTTAGCACAGCTCAACTGAAAGTGTACCTAAACAAGGAATCACTTCAGAACTCCGATGCGGCTCTCGATAAAGCCCATGTGTTACAAGCGAATCAAGGATCACATCCTCTAGACCCCCTTGTTGTCGTTGTGCCTGACCCTTTAGAATCTACAAGACTACGAACTGGCACCGATTTCTTCCAATTGGGGAAATACCCGACAACCTTACCGACGATGGATCAGCTCACTGCGCAAATAAATCCAGTACGGTTTGTTTTTATCGAGAAAGATGCATTTGAAGGATCGGGAATTGGTGGAACTATCGGAGTCAAAACTACTGACATAGTTGTGTATCTACGCGATCGGTACAGGGACCAGGTGAGGTTTATACGGGACCGTATCGAACGTTGTGGTGGTATGAGCGTCATACATGGTCCGCCAGGAACCGGGAAATCAATTACAGCATATATGTCAGCGCTCGTGTTGGCAGCAATACCACAAGGACCGATTGTTCTTTGGGTTCATATCGACAAGTCGATGCCGATAACGATCATATATGAATGTGTCCTTATACATAATGGTAGTCGGCGCTTTGCCGAATTCTCATCGGAAGATGAACTGAACCAATTCCTGAGTGGTGATTGGGGGATCGTCGATTCCGTCTCGAAAAGAGCCCTCTTTATTGACGGATTCGTCAAGTCATCCGGTTTTGAGAATCTCGAGGGTAAATCGTTCATGTGGATGAAGAATAATCAAACAAAGAACCACCTTATTTTTTTGATGTCGATGGGATCGTCACACATTCTCTCCGACGAGGGATATATAAAAATAAACTACAAACGTTTCAAACAGTTTTCATGGACGCTTGAAGAGTATGAAGCCGCGCTAACCATTGATGAATTCAGGCGGAACGTGTCGCCCCAGTTGGCACCACGGAAGGATTCCCCGAATCACATGGCGAATGCAGAAGAAAATATGAGGATCAAATTTTACTATGCCGGCGGATCACCCAGATTCATGTTTCAAATCTGCACAGAAGTCGTAAAGTCGATCCTGGATCGTCACATCTGTGACGACAATAATGACCTGTATCAACTGACCACTGCTCTCAGGCGCAGTCTCCCACACACTCTTTTCAGCGAATATAGAGATGATCACCGCGAGATAGTGAGTCAATATGTTAAACATCGCGTATCGATGAGGACCGATATCGTCCCTATACTCAGCGTTGCTCGAGATTCTCAGTGTAATTTCTCCCTTACCGCATGGATGTTTGAAGAATTCATTCTCAAGCAACTTTGGATTCCAGGATTACTAAAGCTCAAGGATGTTAATGGCGATTTGCTCACGCTCGAGAGCGGCACCCAAATGTGGTATATCTTCAACCCAGAGCATCTGGTGGAGGAGGAATGTCCAATTAACGAGTGGCTCAGACCCATGAGATACAATCACAATGGTGGATTTGACGGTGTTCGCATAACACCGCGAAAACCCGCGAACGAAAGTGTCACTGTTGATGTGAGTTTCATTCAATGCACCGTGTCGAAAACAACTGATATGAAGCTCATTGATTGTTTTAAATTCCTCAGACAACTTGAAAAGAACCTTAATCTGAAAGCTGTCAGTGTCAAGTACCACCTGATGGTTCCCGAGAAAAATCTCGGCAGTTTTTGCGTACCCATTGTGACCGCCCAATCCCCTATTGAGGAATACGGTTGGTCAGAGGACTCTCTACTTGTTCACGGTATTCAGGGGTGGATAAACAATGACATGGTGCGTTGACAACCTCGTTAGCTCCTTCAAGTGAGTTGTGACGAAATTCTTTTTTGCGTTTTTCATACTTATCTCAGATTTTCCGAATGTCTTGGTATGATTCGACGACATACGATTCGCACTCATCCATCCCTCCGGCTCTCACAGCAGCCGAGGACCATTCGAATCCGCTCTACTTTATCAACCACACGAAAATAGTCCCGGAGCCAACAATCAAGTGCCAGTATGTCCGCGGTACTCCGTGTCCGGAAGGCAAAACATCTTACTGGCGATCGTTTGGCATTGGTGTTCGGGATGGTGGATGCGGTGAGCAAAAGAAAATTTGTGGCAAAGATATTATGCCGACAAAGACTCCTCCGCATTGGGTCGTTGAACCGTTACGGGACAAAGAATTAATGAAGTTTTTTTGACTATTGAGCTGGGTTTTCATTACTGTAACTCCTTCTCCACTTCCTCTTGTGCTCACTAACAACTACCTAGTCTAATCTTGTCAGGGTTACTGACAACACATTTCCTAAACGCCTCCCTCGACCCTGCAAACATCCCCTGGACCACCTTTTCCAGCTCAACAGTGTCCATCACGTACCATTTACCTTGTACACGAATCATGTGAACATCGACCCGGTTGATTTTCCACGTTACACATGCACGACCACTTTTGGTCAACTCAACAAGCTGTGCCACGGATTTTCTTGGTACAAACTTCTCAATCCCTAGTACATGTTTAAGTCGCCCAAAAAACACTTGTAGAGCGCGAACAAGACTGAGGACAAGTAGTTCGTCTCCGTCATCATTGACGTGTCGAATTTCCTGGATAGGACAGCTGTTAGTTTGTCGCTCTTCCGCGCGTTTCTTGAAACTGGTGTTCCACATAGGCGCGAACTCATTCACAAGACCTGCCATCTCCTTGATCGCAGGCACAACCGACTCGGACACAAGCTGAATCAGCTGATCAAAATCAACCTCACATGTCTTTTCCAATACAAATTTTTTCGACTTTGTGTCTGCCGAAATACTTTGAGTTACTATCGGACAACTTTGTGCCCATTTCTCACAAACCAGGTTCACTGCACAGTCGGCTCGTCGCGACACTGAGCCCAATATTTCCAGATCAACAACAAACCGTCCTCTCTTCATATCGTCTTGATCCAGAACGTCCCTGATCCAACCCCGCTTGCTCCATTTCGGAGTTGAGTTCTTCATGTGTGGAATGCCATACTTGATTGCAAATTGACGCAATTGACATTTTCGAACATCACGACAAAACGGTCGAAGTTGAGTCACTGACGACAATGAATTCCCTGTCTCTCCTTCTTCTGTCATTCCATCAATATCAATGAGATTTCCTTTCCCCAGTTCCGCTATTCGATTCTCGTCTACATCGTCCATGTGGTGACCTATAAGCACACAAACTTCTTCAGCCTTTCCATTGTGCAGTAAAGCCGCTTTCCGGTACATACCGAACCGGATTCGTCGGGTATAGTCCTCAAACTCATCCCGACTAATCTCACCTTTTTCTTCACCGTGAGGACGAGCTACAAGAACGTGGTGATAGTACAACGGAACGTGTAAACGTCTACACACAAATCGAACCCAATCCAGCTCTTTACGAGTATCTTCGATTCGTGAGGAATGACGAATATGGACAGCCACAAACGGGACTCGAGCTTTCCGCAGCAGAACAAGCATACACATTGAATCAACTCCGCCCGACAAGGACAAGACATATGTTCCGTCAGATCTGATCGAGAGGAGTGGCTCAACAAGGGCGGACTCTTCGGGCGGTAGTGGGTAGTCTGCGGACATAAATCTGGAAATGTTTTCCAGAAACTCAGAGTGTGCCAAACATCTTGAATCTAAAACTGATCGATCGAGATCCAGAGTGTCCTCTGGGTTCGCAAGAATCGGCTTACATTCAGATGACAAAGCAAAGTTGATGTATTCCATCTGCAAAGAGTTAGGAAGGGAAAGAGATACTCCAAAAGCTTGTTCACTTACTAGACATAAATTGAGCTACTGCTTTTTGTCCCGGTGGGAAATTCAGGGTTAGGACCTTTATCACAAACACTGCCGACTCACGCTGGAGAGGATTGAGAGGGTCATGGACTGCGTGACTAATTATAGTTTTAAGCCCACCTGAGTCAACGAGGGTCTGTTTGGCAATGTCGTCGACAAGGCTCACTGCGATAAGTCTCAAGCACGCGCTCACAGGCAGGAAAAGACCTGTGGTCGCGATAATTTCGGGAAAGCGGGAAAGATGTTCCTTCAGTGGAAGATCCTTCCTCGTCTCGCCCAGGATTTGCGGGAAACGAAGTGCTTGATAGCCCATGAGTAGCTGTGGCATCGTCCGTATGATGAAGAGACGGAGAGATTCAGATTCGGACGGAGGGCTGGTAACCAAGTAATTATTAATATCGTTGATGATGTGTGCAGCGTGAAGACTCCTATCCGACATATCACCCAAATCATCTAAACTTAACTCATTTCCGACAACCAACACCTGCGTCAATCCTTCAAGATCCAGATGATTCCTAAACAAACCGATCAATCTGATTAGATTATTAGTACGCTCCTCGACCACCGACATTTTGCGAAAGCGCCTCGATGAAAATTTTTTCGGGCATTGTCTTATTTCTTTCATTTTCTATGAACCCATCTTCAGGCAGCCGAGATTTGCCTCCAATAGAATCTCTCGGTGGTACTGGTGAGGTTACTGATGATTTGCAGGTTTCGCAGCTACTCCGTCTTCCTGGTCGGAGCGGACTCGCGACGAACACACACGATGACAGCGAGACTTCTTACCAAGCAATTGATAAAACTGCGGTGAACATGTACAGAAATCAAGTTGGGGGGCATCGCGTGTTGATGAAACCTGAAAACTCTTCGGTAATTCTAAAACCTTATGACGCTGCTGAGTATGATTTTTATGACAGGTGCATGCCAGTTGTGTGTTCATCACTGATGCCCTTCACTGCTCGTTGTTACGGAGAGGTTGATTTGCGTCGATTGGACTCAGACACTTCCACCCCCGGGTCTCCCACAAAGAGTGGAAAATACGTGATGTTGGAGGATTTGGCTCACGGATTACGAAAGCCATGTATTTTGGATCTTAAAATGGGTCTGAAGCAGCGTTCTATTCGCAATTTCTCCGAGAAGAAACTCAAGTCCAAGGAAGCCAAATCTTTGTCGACCACTTCGCATAAACTTGGTTTCCGCCTTGGTGGGGCTCAGCTGTATAAGGACGGTGGTATTGTGTTTTATAACAAGTACTATGGACGTATTCAAGACGCCCAGGGGACGTATGAGACTCTGAATCAGTTCTTTGACTCAATGGTGTCTGCAAGCAACGATCGACGAGCGCTTCTTGTCGACACATTTATCAATAAGCTTGTGGAACTTCAATCAGTCATCAGAACGCTGAAAGGGTTCAGATTTTGGTCAGGTTCTCTTTTGTTCATATACGACTGTTCTGAGGAGATATCTGACGAGGCAGCAGCCAACTCGGCGACGGTCAAAATGATAGATTTTGCCAACTACACAATTTTACCACACTCTGATTCCCCTGACACAGAGTATTTATACGGGATTCATTCGTTGTTGAAATTTTTGAAATCCATACGAGCAGGCTCCAACAAATCCCCGGATATCGAGCTCCCTCCCCCAGATGTCGCTGTCCAAGACGCTGAACTAATCAATGCTGTTACCGAGTACCAAAATGTACAGTAAATCTCGCAACACCATAGTGTAGGAAGATGCTCACTAGTGCTTCAATTTCTCACAAATACTGTTCATGTCGCTATGAGAGAACGAGTAGGTTCCTTTTTTCATTCGGATCGCTGACTCAACCATAACTCTCGCAATGTCTTTACTACTGATCACTAACGACGAGGGAAGAACCTTTGAGATGTAATCCTTCCATCGCATCTTCTCCTGTCGCTCAATAAAGTACGAGCGGTATATTCCGAGCCGCTCGAAACCGATGTCTTTAAATGCGTCTTCTCGACGACCCAACGTGTCCGCAATACCCCAGAACGAACCCGCTTTTGCTCCCGCGGCACTCACAAGGAACATCGAGTTGATGCCCGCAAATTTACATGCTTTCGCAAAAGCCACAGGTGTCGTGAAGTCGCTGTCTTCCGAATATGGAGCTGATCCCATAGCGCAGAATCCGACAGTGGATTTGTCGGTGACTTTGAACGGTAGCTTTCCAGACGATTTAAGCTCTGTGAAATCGATTTTCTTTACCTCCAGTTTCTTGTCGATCTTGGTTGGGTCTGCGTCCGGGAATGTCTCGGTGGGTTTCGGGATCTCTGACCGGGTAAGGGCGACTACTTTACTACATGCATCGTTATTGACAAGTTCACACACTATCCACCTGCCGGTGGCTCCGGTGGCACCGGCAACCACTGCTGTGAAACTTTCGCTAATGGTTCGTTCTTCAAGGTTCTCCATTGACTGGTGTTGATGTGTGGGATGAAACGCGAGACGCAAGTATCATAAAGAGATGCGGCTATCTTTTTCATATCGGAATGGGAGAACACAAAAGTTCCCTCTTTCATTCGAATAGCTGACTCAACCATAACGCGTGAAATATCTTTGGTACTGATCACCAAGAATGATGGCAGAATGTGACGAATCAATTCTTTAGTTCGGGCCTTTTCTTGTCGATCCATGATGCCCGAACGGTACATCCCCAACCGTCTGAAACCTAGTGCTTTGAATGCATCCTCTCGGCGACCCAGAGTGTCATTGTACTTAATCCACGACCCGGCCTTCGCACCTTGAGCACTGACGAGGAACATAGAATCCACTCCTGCACATTTGCATGCTTTTGCGAATGCGACTGGTGCGACGAAATCAGATTCTTCCGAAAACGGTGCGGAGCCCATAGCACAGTAACCCACTTTTGGGGACCCACTCAAAGGATTCGAGAATTGCCCACTTTGGATCAACGCGGCAAAATCTTCTTTCTCAACTATGAGTTTGGTCTTCAGTAGGACAGGGTCTGCAGACGGAAATGTATCAGTCGGCGATGAGATATCTGAACGAGTAACAGCCACAACCGATTTGCATGAAGGATTATTAATGAGGTCACAGACAATCCATCGACCTGTCGCACCGGTTGCTCCGCCGACAATTGCAGAGAAACCGCCTTCGTTGCCAGTCGCATTTAAGTTCTCCATATTTTTCAATCCTGGAAAAAAAACCATGACCAACGTCATTCCATTTTCTTGCGATGAGGAGAAAATCGTGAGAAAGTTGGTCACTGATCACATCCGAAAAGAGCGAATGAGGCTCGTCAGGGAACAGGTTTGTTTTTCAATTGTACATTCCTCATTCGTATTAAAGACGAAGTCGTTCGAAAAAGCATCACTCAGTGAATTTGAAGATAATAGATCCGTTGCTATGAACGGTCGACGGATTTCGGACATTCAAAACACTCTCGAAACACATTTGACGGCACTCTCTAGCCTTTTGAAAATCCGGAATCAGGTTCAGTTCGATATTGAATCGTCGGAAAATGCAGGTAAGCGGGTCGCCTCCTTACAGCGCACGCGGGAAGAAGAGAAATCTCGATCCGTGCATGACTTCAACAAAACCCAAATAGAGCGATTTCGAGAAGCGCTCCACCAAAGTCGACATCCCGACTCAAACTCGTCCGTCGATAACCTCAATCGTATTATAACACTGGAAAAGGCGAAGGATTTGGCTCAAAGTCTATCGCGTAAATACCGATCACAGGAGACCAGTCCGTGCACTATAACGTCTCGACCCCCACCAGGACCTGCGAAACCCAAACTACTCCAATCGGATCCATCCACCGCCGCATCGAGCCGGACATCATTGTCCGCGTCTCATGACCGTCAAAGATCAAAGATTCGGCGACCGCAAAAGTCAAAACGATCGCCGCAAACTGATTCGGTCACCCCATCTGAGGAACCAGCGAAAGAGTTCAAGTATATCAACATCCCCGACCGGTTCCATATCTTATGGGAAGATCAGGAGAATATTCGTGACTTTGTGAATCGTGTTGCTAAAGACAATGATGACGGACCAACCGAGCAGTTGTCCGATCTCAGAAGGTCCATACAAGATATGAAGGATGACCAAACCGTATCGAGTGTTACATTTTCCGAACGTCGTGACCCATCTCGCGCTATTGAGCGCCGTAGAGCCGCTCTCGCGGCTCTTCGATTACGTTACCCCAAAAATTAAGAATAACTATTACTTTTGTCTCTCTCTGTAAATGAACTCATTTCTACCCAGGACAATGATATCCTCTGTCTCCCCACAATCCGTCCCGTACTCTGACCCAGCGAGCCCCGGCTATGAAAGCCGTCGTATGAGTCTGGAACCATTTTCAGAATCGGCCCGACAGCTCCGAGATGGAGTTCCCGCACAACTTCAACTCCCAAAATTTGTGACCAACATTGACTGGAACAATTTACCGTCTCTTTCGGAACAAATTGTGTTTAAACGACTAGCAGATCTCGTCAACGAGGAACCGGATGTTACCATGACCCCAGCTGCCCCTACCAAGCCTGCTCCATGCGATGATGAGTTTCTCTTTCTAGCAAACTTCCCATCGCAGTTCACCCAGTCTTCAATTGAAACGTTTGTACGAAGATTCATTCCGTTCCCTGCAGCAATCATTATTCCACGCGTTAAAATTTTATCGTTCAACGAGAACCAAAAAGGAACTCTCAGAACAATAAATCCAGGTGAAAGAATTCATGTCAACACGTTTGCGATTCTACACGATAAGAGACCCAGAAGGACCCCTTCACTCGTTGGAGAATCGTTGCTGGCGTACGGCCAGAAAGCCACCATTCTCCCGATTGATTCAATCCGTGTACTGGAAGATATACTTTCCTTTTTTGAGCACAAGTACTGGACACCATCTTTTGCCCATCAGCATCCCTCACCTACTGAGGGTGGTGGATCAAAGTTTGGGGGTGGTCTTAAACGTGGTTCTGCTCCTACCTCCACTGCTGGTGCCAAATTCATTATTCGTGTCCCAACCAGTGCTGTTGCACACATAAGTGAGGAAGAATGGAAACGGCGAGGAGTAGTGTCTTCAGACCAAACTAATGACGGGTCTCTCACTGCTCTGAAATTCTCACGAATGGAAATCCGTGATGCCGCATGTGACTCTTTCATTATTTCCCTTGAACTCTTCGACAATAGAGAGATCGGCTTGTCACGTCTTGGTGACGCTTTAGCCATCGTTGAGAACATCAAGTCTGAAAAAGATCTACAAAATTTTCCCCACATCACCTCCTTTTATCCTCCCCGTAGTACGCGACCTCCTAGCCGTTATTCCAACCAGTATTAACTCGTTTACTGTACACGTTTCTCGCCTCTGAAAGACGGTGTCTAAGACTGCATGAATTTGAACTATAACCATCGATGTCGCTAGTTAAAATTGACTTGGAAGGCTTTCCTAGGACCAGTAACATCACCCTTGTTCTTAGCAAGGATAGAATTGAATTTCTTCAATATCTCAACGACATGGGTAGAGTTGTCAACCGACGTCATTGAAGACGTCGTTGACGCTCCCACATTTGTTCCACCGAGAAAAGCTGCGCCGCAGCCTATATATTCAACAGTGCCCATCAGCTCGACTAGAAACGTGTTTCTGCGAGTCAAAAAAAGAGTCAGAGGATACTTCCATCCGCCCAATGAGGGGATGTAGAGCATACCCACATTGGGGACGAATTCGCCAGCAAGAGTGAATGAGGTCGGCGAATCGCGCAACGTGATATTTACTGTGGCATCAATGAGGTTAGCGTTTCGATGGTTCGCAGAGACAATCTTGAGGATGATGGGAACTGAGCCGGTCCCTATACATACAAACTGGCCTTCAAAAGTGTCTGAAACACTGAGAGAACCTCTCAGAGAAGTGATAGGGAAACCCGAACGAACCCACGACATGAATCGCGACGATTCATCAAACCATCCGTCTCGATCTGACCCATTATCAATGACTCCTGTAAACAAATCGTTCACGTTGAGATAACTAATGACAAGATCTTCGCGCCCAAAAACTACTTTGGACATAAAGTCAATGATAGGTGAAGCCGGATTGAAAATCCAATACAAAATAAGGTTTCGGAAAGATCGCCGCAAAATTGATGATGGAGATGTTGGAGTAGCTGTGGAATACAAGTCGAGGTATTTGTTGAACGATTTTTCATTTTTGCGTGAACGTTTAATGACAAACCTCCGTTGAATCATTTCCTTGGCACTGTACAAAACAGCACCCAAACTGACTGTGTCTTCAAAGACCATTCCACCGCCAGATCGGATCACATGAATGCCTGGATCCTCTGAGAGTCCCACAGAGACAATCACGGAGGATACTTCAAACAATCCTCCGGTCGGACTAACGAGAATCACTTCATCTACCGAATACAAATTTTCCACATTCCCAGGCACTATAGAGAGAATAGATTCACGATCAATCGAGCGGTATGTCTGGTCTCCGTCGGACCATGCTACAAACACACTGTTCACAATCTCCTCGTCCACCATTACTTTGGCACGGAATACCGATCCGTTTCCTGGCCATTTGGCAAACACTTGGGCACCCACAAGGGGGTTGGACAAATCCTTTCGCCAGACTTCCTTCCCCTTACGCTTGCCTAGCAATAATAGTTTCTCCCGAGATGCATCAGATGAACGAATGGTTAATTCCTGGAACACCACTGGTTGACTGAATCGTATTGAATGGGAGGGAGAACCTTGTCGGACAGCCAGGTACGGGACAAGTGTCAACGGATTATAGTACCAATCGGGACCGATCCACTGAGCGCGAACAACTCCGAGCCTAGACTGCGAAGTAACCGGCAGGGGAACCAGTTCAGCCGATGAAAACTTTGGATAATCATTCACACCCAATCGGTACCCCCGAAACAAGTAGACAGTCTGAGACTCACCAGGAACACCTCTATTCGATGATGCCGATGCAACCGAGACTGACACGTGCGCAGGTATACCCAAAACTCTCAATAAAACATCTCCATTCATATGGCGGAGGGAGGAACGCTCAAACCCTGCGTCATGTAACAAATGGCATGAAGGTCCTTGCATGGAATCACAAATTCGAGATTCCTCTTCGAAAGTGGCAAAATCTATCTGACTCGCTTCAACGTGAACAGCGCGTGACAAACGGTCTACGAATCCGCTCAGCGGAGGATCCAAACACAGAGAGTGTGCTCGTACTAAAAGGGTTGCTATAGAAAGTGTCCATTTCACTATCATTCCGTCCTAGTAATTTTGTAATTTTTCCACTTCCTCCGGTACGAACGCCACGATTAAGAACTGAAGAAATGTCTAACTAGTAAGAAAGCTTATTTAGTAATTGACCCCGGTAATCCATGGACTGTCGCCCCGTTCATCGGTTTAGGGGTTTCGGGTATTACTCTCAGGAGAACTTGAAACTCGCCTCCTTTTTATCACTCTCACAGGTGCCTCTGTCTCCTCCAATTCATCAACCTCAGATCGCGATACACCGCCAGAATCAAGAAGCGACCCGAGCGTATCGGCTTCTTGCAAAGCTGCCAATGGTGCAGTAAGCGTACGTGGGGGTGACTCGAAGGAGAGTACTCGGACTGTCGAGGTCCTTCCCAGTCGCCGCACATCTTCTCGGTTAGGGGTCCCGTCCTGTCCACGCTCGTTCCCAGAACGCACACCGCGCCTCGGAGCAGCGGGGATAGCTCTCACAGTAATTCTTCCAACCGGAGTGACCATCTCGTGTAGTCTTGAAGGCGGACTTGTCGAGGACACCCTCCTCGACGACGGTGAAGACGGACGACAGGATTCATCAACGGAAGAACAATCCTTTGATTCAAAAACTGAACCTCCTGTGTGCGACGCTTCAGGAGTGCGTGGTGACGAAGTAGTAGTAAGCACAATCCGCGACCTGCTACCTCTGGAAGTCGACTTGGTAGGCCGTTCTATACGGGAAACGGGTATGGACCCTCGGGTGAAGGATGCTTCAACCTCGGTATAACTGATTAAAATGATCAACGCTAGTTCAAGAAGCAGCATAAATAAGCTAGGTCATAGTATTAACTTTTTGATAAAAAAAATTGTTACGGTCGTATCTAATGCTTGTGTATAACACACGGTATGAATGGATCTAGTGTGGAACCCCGCTCAATCTGCTTAGCTGTGGACTCTCTTCTGATCAGCAGAACTCCAGCCATAATGGTGGAAATAAGGAGGAGTACCGAAAAGAGTGGGACACATGCATCATACCCTCCTGCAAATATATCGGCGACTGCACCTACCGCTATGGATCCCACGACTACACCGAGAGCCTCCGACGACTCATAAACCCCGAACGCTGTTGCCAGTGAAGATTGATGTACCGTCTCGGGGATTACCGATTTCATAACGGTTGGAGTGACACCGTTGACAACTCCAATGCAAATGAGAGCACATTCTAAAGCAGACACACCAACTGTGGCAGATGTCAGACCGAGGTAGGCGACACCTCCGATACATGCAGATCCGAACAGCAATCGTGGTAAAGTATAAACGGTACAGTAGATGTCTAGAAATAACCCTATTGGTGGGGAAACTATCATGGCGACGAATTCGGTTATAGAACTGGCGTAGCCAGCAATCGAAGTCGAGTGACCGAATTTTTCAGCCAAGAAAGGAGCATCAATATGCCCGAACAGCCTGTGTGATGATGAAAAGGTCATATGAATGCCAGCAACCAACCAAAAGTCCATAGAAAGGCGAGCTGAACTCGTCCGACAACATATCCGCGCAGCTTCTTCGTCACATGATGTTCGTAATAATGTATTGCGAGGTGATCTCCATGCGACCCCTATAGACAAGGAGATCAAACAAACGAAAAGCGAGACGATCAAAGCCCCCACATATGATTGGCACTTTTCAGCGATAACCGCGAGGGAAGCTTTTGAGCATGCCACTGCGAGCGCGTGAAACGATTGTGTTAAACCTATTGCTGTCATTTTGAACTTCGGGACCGAGGTTGCAGCAACGAATACAGAGAGACTAGAAACGAGCCCCTCCCCGACACCAAATACGAACCTTCCAGCGAGACAGCCTCCTAGCCAGTGATTTCGTGTTGACATGATAAATATTGCTTCACCGACGCACACTATAACCAAAGCTGCCACAAGAACATTCCTAGTATTCCGTTTGCGATCGACAGAATGGCCTAATAGCCACGGGAACACAACGCAAGGTAAGGTAACAGCCGATTGGAACATTCCCCAGCGTGTCGTCGTGATGTTCCAGTTTGGATCCTCGCTGAAATAAAGTTTTAATGGCGCAATATTTTTTGCGAAATGACCACCGAATTGGACACCAGCAGCGATCAACAATTCGTGCATAACATTTCCTAACCGAGTATGTCGCTTGCAGTAACATGCAACTCAAGCTTGATCTAATTGTATCTCCTGAGACATGTATAACCTCAGACTCATTTATAATTTACTATCCTCCCCTACCATAAAGTGGTTGTGTGAGTTCTGGCAGCCTCAGTTGTCCCCATTTATGTTTTATACTTATAAGTATGAGAGCAAATAAACTAATATTAAGGACCGCACATGCGATCTCACCAAGCAATGTCAACTGAATGTTATTATATAATATCCACCCGAGTGCTAGTGCGCCTTCCAATATTCCGAATGATGTACTCAAGCAGTCTCTTGATGCTATTTGGGGGACAATACAACGTAAAAGCATCATAACTGGACCGAGCGACAGTCCCATCAACCATGCTTGATTCGCTGCTGCCCCAATCACAGAGAAACATATCGCAAGAATAAGGGCGTTGCATCCTGCGAGAGAACCCGATTGACTCAATCCTAATCTATCCATAACATATCCCAGCACAGGACCCGCGACGAGCATACTCCCTAGTTCCCATGAAAAAGATGTTTTCGATGTTGCCTCACCGGCGTGAAATAAACAGTACAGAACCTGTGTGAGAGCGAGTGCCCACATAGATGTCGGAACATGCCATTTCCAGAATCGACGTTTGGGTGAGTCTTCCATATCAAAACTGCTAACCATGGGTGCCCAGAGGAACCCTACGCCGAGTGATAGGAGAGTCACAATCAGGAATATATCGTTCATCTTCTCATATTCCCCGTCGAGAGATTCCTTCGTGAAAGAAGTGACCCATGAACCTGTATTGAGTGCAACGAATATCGCCTGCACAGCTGTTATGGTGGCGAATGTAACAGCTCGTCTTCTTCGATTGAATTGGGCGGCGATCGTATCGGCAACAACGAGAATGGGGCCAATGCAGAGACCACCGAGGAATCGCCCCGTTAGAGCCAGACCGAACGAATGCCATGCTATACCCATCGCCACGAAGAACTGCGCGAACACGGAAGTGATCAAACAAATTAGAAGCGCGAGGTTGAGGCTCCACGCTGCATCTATAGCTATTCCAAAAAGAACGGGTGCCATGACAGAAGGCGCAATAGCAGTTATATCGAGAAGTTGCATATCTCTGTCGGTGAGCTGTGGTGACCATGTCGTGTCCGCTTTCATGAAATCTCTCAGAGGTGAGAGACGAAACGCAAAACATAAACCCATAGGAATAGCGGCAGCGAACAATGTGATAACCCACCAATTCTCATGCACCGGTTGCTTTTCCTCGTGCAGTCGTTCACGGAGCATTTCGCCCGATATCTCTTCGCCAGCTAACGCACCAGAAGTCGATGAAGAAGGCCTTCCGAACCCCGACAGTGCATGCATAGATTCCGTCTGCATGATTTCCCGAAATTTTTTACACGGAAAACTGTAACCGAAGCAAATATGATTCTTTCATCTAAAATTATTTACTATTAAAGGACTTGAAGCTCTCGTTGATTGCGTTGAAGATGCGATCTGCGCGATACTGCTGTTCCGTACTAGCGCTTTGGTGTTTGTCCGGGTGACACATAATGATCGCTTTTCTATACGTTTTTTTCACTGCGGCTTCATTGATCATCAACTCACCGAATGGAGGATCTTCCCAACCACTGCTGGGCCAGAGCACCGAAGACATCGAAGACAACAACGATCGCACATCTTTGAATTTCCCTTGCTCCGTCATCGCCCATCTGTCTAGCTCGGGTCCTAGTTGGCTCTGCATGTCTAGCTTCTCCTGCCGTCTTGTGGCTTCCCCCATCGCGTTTGCTTGTGCCAAATCTCTGGCAGCTTGCACCTGAGCAGCTTCCCTCTCGAGTCGTGCCTTCACCAACTCTTCCCGATTCGGAGGTCGTGAAGGAAAACTTGCGGGAGCAGATTCGGCCGATCCCCGCCTTTCCTCAAACTTCATCTGGGCGTGGCACAGAATCACTTCTACATGAACCGCCCCGCGATACGTCGGTACTATGTCGTCTCCCGCGAGTCCGTCAAGCCAAACGTACCCAAACATATCATCCTCGATTTTGAACCGAAAATGACAATGTCTATCTCGAATAGGAAAATTGCCAACAATGTCACCCACAAGCAATCGACTTCCTCCTGGAATCGCAACTACACATTCCTCTCTATCCCTGGGGGAGTCTGGGAAATCTGAAACATCCCTCGGACTCTCACGAATGGTGTAAAACACGTTACAGTGACCCGGGACAGCTTCCGGCACAACGCTGCTGGATCCAAGAGGTTTGTCGATAACAGAGTCAATGTTCTTCTTTACAAAATCCAGCCCCTTCTTGACCACTGAATCAAACATCATTTCCTGCAAGATAATGTATTGGAAGGGGAATACAACTCGCACAACACCTGTCTGTGTCACAACTACCTAAGACTAAATATTGTCATCCTTTTCTGCCACTTGATTCATGCGATCTTCTTGTTCCTGCTCAAGATGAGCTGCCTTTGCAGCAGCTAAAAGATCCATCAGCTGAGCTGTGAGTGGATCAATAGACCCCTTTGTTTCCTCCGCTATCAATCGCTCCTGCAACATATGAATCTTTTGTTCAATGAGTTCCAACTTCTCATCGGGGCTGAAATTTGTATAGTACAATTCTGCCCGTTCCTGAGGAGACAGACCAACTTCATCGACCGGGATCAGTTTCTGATCAACCTTCACTGACTCGGAAAAATCATCTTCATGCTCTCCGTGAAGTTCATAACTTGACTCGAGCAGTTCCCGATGAACATTTTCCACTTTATGAATTCTTCGATTTTTTTGTTTTGGAAGATCCATCGCACCACCCAGCTGACGAACCAAAAATGGAACTGAAACGTTCCTGTCTAGAACCCCGCCAGACCCAGTTGGTCCTCCCTTACCATTGTCTTCGTGCACATTCCCTGAATCAGCAAAATCGCTCGACAACGGTTTCATGTTGTCTTCAATTCGTTTAATGAATGCTAACTTTCTCATCTTTAATTTCGATCTCCTCGTCATCTCAATTGTCTCGTTCACTTTACTTTCGATTCGCTTTCGATCCAGTAACAAAGCCGCCCGTTTCATTTCGATTGATTTCGCTTGAAGTTTGTCCAACCGACGCTGATTCTTCTCCGCCGTTTCCCGCTTATACAACTCGAGCTCCCGAGCTGCTTCCTCCCTCGTCACTTGCTCTAGTTTCTGCAAATACTGTGCTCTGTATATTCTGCGAATTTCTCGCATTTGACGTTCCCATACTGCCAGTTCTGCCGTGTATGGAGTTTGTCCAGGAAGCATCGGTGCGAGCCGCTGCTGTTCCACTGCGTTCTCAGACAAGAGGAAATCCAAGCGAGCCTGAAGACATTCTGGTGCCACTTTTGGAACACCTTCCACTGGTTTCAAAAATTGACGACTCGATGGTGGCGGTTTAGCCACAGGTATTTTCCGAGGAGGAGGAATCTCTGAAAACTCACGAGCCTTTTCTCGCAATCGAACAAGTTTTCGGACTGGATTTTCATATGGACCTGTCATTACTCGCGGTTTATCCCTCATAATAGCCCGCTTGAAAAACCCTGGCGGTTTAAGAAACCGAGCTGCATAGACTGCTCGACGTGACACTTCTGTCATTATGGATAGCTATGAGACAATATGCATGCAAAAGAGCGCAAAAACAAAAAATTATCATTGTGATCAAATACCGTTTAATTATTTGTGCTGCTTTTCATCATCTATCATTGTTTTGACAACCACAAGTGGTGGTGATTTCGGGGATGTTCTTGACCCTGGTGAAGACATCCCTCCATCCTCGTCTAATGGTGCACCTATAATCATATCTCTATAATCTTCCTTTTGGCCACTATCATCATTATCTGGGATTTTTTGAATTTTTGTGTCGTGCTTCAACGGTTTCATATCGTCCGCTCCCTTGATCATCTTCCCCACATACGGCAGCTCTATAGCCCACGTATAGATGGCCGCTTTTCCCTTCAGTGTCATATCTTCGAATTTCGCAATAACATGAGGAGGTACTGCCAAATGCTTCGTGTACTTCTCGAGCATTGGGACTGGAGGCTGACGCACTCGTTCAAAGTAATTCAGAACAACAATCAAAAGCACCAGCATCACCAATACTGCCCAGCTAGCAAATATCTCTCCAAACGTAACAAGTCCACTACCGCCTTCCTCATCGACTTCAACAGAAGCACTGCATAAGGAAAAGAAGCAGAATACAATCCACCGAGACATTCTTGGGGATACGTCTAATGGACCAAGTGAAAGTGTTCACAAACAAAAAACCAAACAAAACTAGACGACTACCTATGGATCTCTAAAATTTCTCTAGTGTTAC
>Ga0214917_10003233_pt1 | contig 19049 bp, 14 predicted proteins | sample LL_1208_BB_MetaG_FD_177983 | JGI IMG/M metagenome (GOLD analysis project Ga0214917, IMG submission 177983) | Freshwater microbial communities from Lake Lanier, Atlanta, Georgia, United States - LL_1208_BB | ecosystem: Environmental > Aquatic > Freshwater > Lake | place: USA: Georgia | collected...
TATATTATACATTATAATGGAAAATACAAATATAAATAAAGTATTGGAAAATTTGGAAGATACACAAGGAAATACTTCTGCTACCGCAACCACAAAAACAGAAGAAACTACCGAAACTTCCAATGATACCAAATTAATAAATAGTATCTTTAGCACATCGAATTTAATTTTAGTAGCATGGTTTTTAGGCGTATATTTTGTATCTTATTTTCTGCTAGGTTTTTTCTTTAAAAGTGATAGTCCAGGAACAGATAGTAATTTATCGAGAACCATTGATATTTTGATGTTATCGTGTTTTGTAATAGTAGTTATGGCTACTTATTATTCTATGACGGATTATCAAAAAGAAAACTATTTAACGATCCTTTGGGGTAAATTTATAAAATTCTTGAATGCTCCTATCTCCATCGTAGAAGTTACTTCTTTTATCGTTATTTTCTACACTATTGTTTATTTATTCCGTTTTCCAATGACTGCTGAAACGAAACCAATGTCGGTTATGTTGATAGAAGGTATTGCCTGGATTATATTTATTATTATTGCGATTATTGATTTTTTCAAATACGTATTAACTATTCCAATTATAGATTTATTAAAATCTATTTTCGGCGATATTCCGGAAGAACCAAAAAAACAAGAGATTGATAATGTTCAAAAAGATGAGGTCTTCAATATTTCCAATAATTTATACACCTATGATGACGCACAAGCGATATGTGGAGCATATGATGCTAAATTGGCTACCTATGACCAGGTAGAAGCCGCATACAATGATGGTGCCGAATGGTGTAATTATGGTTGGTCAGATGGTCAAATGATATTTTTCCCTACTCAAAAAGCTACTTGGGATAAATTACAAAAAACAAAAGACCATAAAAACAATTGTGGACGTCCTGGCGTGAATGGTGGATATATTGGTAATCCATATTTAAAATTCGGTGTAAACTGTTATGGAAAGAAACCAAAGGCATCCGATGCTGATATCGCACGAATGAATGCTCAAAAAGGTTATGTATATCCAAAAAGTAAAGCGGATATTGAATTAGAAAACAAAATAAAATATTGGAAAGATAATGCGGATAAATTATTAAAAATAAACGCATTTAATACGAATAAGTGGTTTGAAAGTTGGACAGGCGGTGTTAGCAGTAATACTGTTGTGTCGGGTAATACCTTGGCTAAATAATAATATTTATGTACATATAGATAAATATTATTCTAGATTCTTTTTGGTTTTATTTATCACGGTAGTTCGCTTACGAGTATTATTTGTTTTTTCGCTACCGCCACGCATAACAGAAACTAAATTCAATAAATTATCAAAATGGTCATGTTCAAGTAATTCGGCCTCTTTTTCATTTGTTTTACGAGAACCACCTTTAAATAATGTATTGAATTCTTTATTTACATATAATCCTAAAGGAATGGATAAATGTTCAAAACGAGATAATCCTAATTCTTCTTTTGTTTTTGAACCTCCTAGCATTTCTATATTTGGTAGGTTCTCTTGTAATATTTTTGTAATTGGATATCCACCCTTCATTTCATTTTCAGTATGGTTGAATATTATATTTTCGCCGTGTGATTTTGCGTATTCTATCATTTATAATATAATGATACAATATTTCTAATAAAGAGAACTAATAAAGAAGGGAAGGGGTCGTAGGGGAAACCGTAGGTTTCCCTACTCCTACATTCGTTTCAATTCTTGAACCACTGTTATTTCACGCTTTTCTTTCAAATATTGTATAATATAATCAACATGGCTTTTATCGGGTATGATTTCACTCAAACATTTTTCAATATAACCATAATTTAAAGACGAATATTCTTTTTTTTCCACCATCTTAAGTTCTCCATTGGAAATATTAATTTTTTTATTCGCCAAATTATTTTCATTCATATATTTACAAATATCATTTTCAGCAGCATTCTTCATTTCACGCAATTTTTTCGTTTTTTCATTTATTATTTTTAATTGACTATCTATGGTCGCCCAACGCTGAACATTTTCAATAAATTGGTTCTTGGGCGTTTTTATAATAGTATCCATTGGTATACTATTATATGATTTATTTTCTACTTTTTCTAGAACGCGAGTTCTTGGCTGTCTTTCTGCGGGATTTTCCGCCAACTGCTGGTTCTTCAACCTCAAGTTCTTTTTTGCCGCCCTTGAATATACGCTTCTTCAACGTTTTCCATACTTTCTTGGCGTCTTTCATAGCATTCTTTAATTTATAACCAGCTTTATGTTTGTTTTCCTCAAATGTCTTTGTAACGAGTTCGGTCCACTTGTTCATTATATATATTATATCTAAAGATTATAAATTATAAAAATATTTTCGGCTAAATACTTGGAGAACTTGCGATTGTTTTCGTATTTAATAATTTAATCAATAATACCAGGTTCACTAATATAATAAATATTAAGAATACATGATACAGACAAACAAACCAAACGTAATAATACATTTCATTATACATTAAATCGACAATGGGTTTCACTATATCTTTTATATGTTTACGCATATCTTCATTTTGAAAAAATTCCATACATGTATTCCGTATATTTTTCATTTCATCTATTTAATCCACCTATTTTATAAAAATATCTTGAACGAATAGGATAAATATATGCGTAAAACACTATTAAAGATAATATTCACTATTATATAAAAATGGATTATATACATGAAGCAAACGATTCATTCCAATTTGATAAATTACATTTAACAAAACCTACACCTATAACTGGAGGTAATTATTTTATTAAATTTTTAGTTGGAGATATGTCGTTGTATATTCAACCGCCTAAATGTAAATTAAAAGATGGTATTACAAGAGCGGGTAAAAAATTGTTTGCCGATTTAGTGTTCAATAATGAAAATGAACAATTTATTCGTTGGATTGAAAATTTAGAAAATTATAGTCAAGAAATCATTTATAAGAACCGTGAAGCATGGTTTGACGGAGGATTGGAAAAACACGATATTGAAAACTATTTCACATCTCCTTTGAAAATATATAAATCAGGTAAATATTATACGGTTAGAACAAATGTAGTAAAGTTGAAAATTTATGACGAGAATGAAAGCGAGGTTGATATGGAATCATTAAATGATTCTATGAATGTAATGACTATCTTAGAATTTCAAGGTATAAAATGTTCATCACGTAATTTTCAGATTGAAATTGAAATGAAACAAATGCTAGTCATGAAGCCTACTAATATTTTCGAAAAATGTTTATTAAAACCTAAAAACACAAACCAAATTAGTAATGGTGAAATTCCAGAAAATAAACCAATCATGAGAGAAAATATCACGATGAAACTGGAAGAAGACGAATATACCGCAAAAGAAGAACGGCTCATACCGGTTATCAAACAAGAAGATGAAGTACAATCAGAAACTGTTGAAGAATCATTCGATAAACACACTGAAATAGAAGATACTATAGATGAAGAAGTAAAAGAAGATACAGCGGTAGAATCTATAAACGAAACAGTAGATAAGGAAATAGAAGAACCCGCAAAAGAAGAAATTAAGGAAATTCAGAAAGAAGAAACATCCGAAAACGCACCGACAAATTTAGTAATAAAGAAAGTTATATCGAATGGTTTAGAAGAAGTAAATTTCCCCCTTGAAAGTTTACCCGATAATGATGTTATACATATTAAAACATCCAACGAAGTTTATTATGAAATGTATAGAGAGGCTAGGAGAAAAGCCAAAATAGCCAGAAATTTAGCACTTTCTTCTTATTTAGAGGCCAAACGTATAAAAAATACATATATGTTGGAAGATATTGATGATAGCGAAGAAAGTGATTTAGACTTAGAAGATTTAGAAAATGAAAATGATGAAAATAAAAAAAATGAAAGTGAATAACCGAACATTTTCCATATATTTAGCGAAAATATATATGAAAATTCATAAATATTTTATCAGCCGTTTATATAAAAGGAATGTTTAATAATATTCAAAGTGCTTTGGCCAAGTTTTTCACAAAAGAAAGAGTTTTATTTTTAGTCATTTTTCTTATTTTAGCATGGGGATTATTAAGTTATTCTGGTTTCAAGTCTCTTAACTTAGATGGTATGGCTACAGGTGCTCCTGTTGTAGCTGCTCAACCACCAGTTGACCCAACCGTCGTACCAAAGCCTCAGGCATCCACCCCTGGCTATGCTCTTCAACCAGTCGCTAACCCAAGTGATTTATTACCTGCTGACCAAAACAACCAATGGTCCGCATTGAACCCTAATGCCATGAAAAAGGGCGATGTTTTAATGCCTGATTTATTACAAGCGGGGTATCACATTGGTATTGATACCATCGGCCAAACCTTAAGAAATGCCAATCAACAAATTCGTTCTGACCCAATCATCCCTGTCCAACAAGTTGGCCCATGGAACCAATCCACTATTGAACCTGATTTAGCACGTGTCCCACTAGAAATTGGCCAAGGACCACAATAAATAATTTAATGGTGAAAAACCATATATCACAATATTATAATACTATAATATTATGACGATACAAACCTATATTTTTCCTAATGGATTTAGAATTATTTATGAAAAACCTAAAAATAATTTACCCATTAGTTCTGTTCAATTATTCTGTGATGTCGGGTCGGTACATGAAGACGATTCTGTTCGCGGTGCATCCCATTTTATTGAACATATGTGTTTTAAAGGAACAAACAAATTCCCCAAATCAAAAGATATTTTAATACAATTTGACCGCATCGGCGCGGATTTCAACGCATATACAGATAAACGTTTAACTTGTTATCATGTGAAATGTGGGGATGACTATGTAAAGAACAGTATTCATTTAATCTCAGATATGCTTATGAATTCTACTTTTGTGAAAACCGAATATAACAAGGAATATAAAGTGGTAGTAGAAGAGAACATTAAAAATGAAAATGATCCGGATGTTATTTTGGAAGAGAACCTAGACAAATTATTGTATAAAGGTTCTTCTTATGAATTTGAAATTGATAATTTACGATATCATAAAAAACGATTGGATTATAATGCGGTGTTGGATTATTACCACTCCTTTTATATTCCCAGCCGGTTTGTACTCAGTATCAATACCAATATTTCTTTTGATACAATTCGACAAATCGTTTTAAAATCACAATTTATGAAAAAGAAAGCTATACTCAATGACGGATTGACCAAGAGAACTATATCCTTTATGATTACTCCTCAATTGAAACCTCAATATTATTTACATAAAAAGACCGGTATTATTACAAATTTAGTATCGATTGGTTTTCGCACATGTTCTCATTCTTCCAAAGATAAATATGTGTTAAATTTATTAAAAAAAATATTGAATGGATTAAGTGGCCGTTTATCAATGATATTACGCGAAGAGAATGGTTTAACCTATTCATCTCAAGCAGTCGCTGATTATTATGAACATTTAGGTGATTTTATTTGAACGGCTGAAACCGATTATAAAAAACTGATAAAAAATGGAAATGGAAAAGGAGTACTCCCTCTACTTGTAGATTTAATATGTAATCTAAAGGATAAAGGTGTTTCTGAAGAAGAATTATCCGTCGCGAAGAATTCGAAGAGAGAAACATTGAAATTAAAATTAGAAGATTGTTATAATGCGGCGGACCATAATGGAAAAGAATACTTGATTTATGGAGATGACTCACAGATTATTCCTTATGATAAAATTTACGAGACTTGTTATAAAAATATTACGAAAAAAGAGATACATGAAATAGCACGTAAATATTTTAAACCTGAATTGATGAGCATATGTATCGTAGGTGAAACATTACCTTCACAAAGTATGGTAGAAAAAATATGTAATCATATATAATCTTTTTATTTTTTATAATCATTTCATATATTATATAAGTAATATATGAATCAAAGTGATATTTTAGGATATTTTATCGTCGGCGTTGTTATTGTTGTATGTGTTTATGTGTATATAGACAACGCTGATAGTTTTCAATTAAAATGTATTGTCTCTACTGTAGATGGAAATAAATATTGCGTAAGAGAACGTGAAAAAGTAAAACAAGCCGCTGATTTATTGGCGAAGATGACTGAAAAATGTAAAGAATTAGTCGCATTTGTTGGTAAAAAATACCCCGAACAAGAAAATGTGAAACGACTAGTTGCTGGTTTTAACCCAAAAAAGATTATGGAGACATTACCTACCAGTTCATATACCGCATATAGTGAGAACAAGGGTGAAAAGTTGGCGTTTTGTTTAAATAAGAAAAAAGAAGATAATAATCAATTGATTGATGAATCTACTTTATTGTTTGTCGCCATACACGAATTATCGCATATTATGACGAAATCGATTGGCCATAAAAGTGAATTCTGGGCGAATTTCAAATTTTTATTAGAAAACGCCAAAGAAGCCGGTATCCATACACCAGTTGATTATAAAAAATCTCCACAAGAATATTGCGGAATGAAAATACACGATAATCCATATTATGATGCTTAAGCGTATCGGGTTTAAGAGAACTGTTTAATAACCAATGGGTCCATTCCATAAAATGAATACCAAAATACGGTATGATATTCATCACTCAATGAAAATGTGCTATCATCATCAAAGGTTAACACAATATAACCAAATACAAAATTCTCACTAACATCTATATACGGATATGTATATGACATCGATTTAATAAATCGTTTTTCAATATTTTTTCCTTCATTATCGAGCGCAAAAATCGTGCCTGAGGCATCGGTATATATATTTATATCACAATAACCTAATGTATGTAATCTAGCATTCATATCTGCAATTACATCATCAAACTGACCATTTGTATACTCATTCAAACTAACATCGTTGGTCGTAATCGTTTCACTCAAGCTAGGGTCTGACGTTATTAATTCACGTGGGTTTCGTAAAGAGAAGGTAATCTGTTTCACATTCGTATATGGATTAAATGAGCGCGAAGAAGGCAAGTATCTATTCGTCATAAAATATAGTATATGAATATATTAATTTCTAAAAGAATTAATATGTTCTTAGCATTTTACATCTGTAAATTTGTATTTACATCACCATTTTCATAGTTGCGCGTATTGATTTATTCGCAGACATCAAAACCATTTTGTTTACATCATTCGCAACCGATAATTGAGTTGCTCGTGTGAATGTATGATTCGGAGTTTGTGTAGAACACGACATAATAGGAATTTGGGTAAATTTATTCGTGCTCAAATAATTACAAACATCGCGATATAGAATTAAAAAAGGAACATTATGACGATTCATACGCAATGCTGCGATTAACGCATTTGTAAAAGCACCTACATATTGTTGCGAGTCATTATTATACGCATCCGCGCTGGTTTGATTATCTTTACAACCACTCAACATATATATATTTGGATTTTGAATGACTACGTTATTGTTTTTCGTTTTTAAATATGTCGCCGGATTTTTATATTCAAATGACCATGGTAAATCACACACTGTTCCACTATTACAACTATCGAACATCAAAATAGCTTTACATTTTATAGTTTGAATGATAGTCAATAATTCATCATCTAAGATAACACCTCGCCGTTGGAAATCACAAGGAATTAACATACTATCATATCCACCAGCTTCATCTCCATTCGTATCGCGAACTTGAGAACCATGTCCACTATAGTGAACCCATATTTCACTCAAATTACCACTTTGCGCGGCCAATGATTTTAAATTATTGATAATATTATCACGCGTTGGTTGATACGCAGCTCTTAGTTCGTCATCTCGTAATAAAGTTATATTCGCGGTTTCATAATCATATGCGTCAATTAAAGTATTACGGATATTTACTACATCGTCAATACATCCATTCAATTGGACATCTGGTGTGCTCGTATAATTTATACCAATCAATAACGCCTTTTTCATTTTTTATATATATGAACAAAAAATATAATACAAAATTTATAATATATTGTATATACGAATGGAAACTCCTAAAATAAGTATACCTTCTGATGAAATATATAAAGTATGTCTCTTAGGAAGTGATTCCAAATTTAAAAGGATTTTCATATTTAACGGAAATAAAGATACAAATGTGAAATTAAGCGATTTATTTAGCGAAACTGAATTGTTAGACATTGAAACGGATAGTCCCGAAATCGTTTTTTCCGACCAAATAATCCATAAAGACGATACTGTTGAAGCCATTAAAATAAAATTATTACACGAATTGGGCGGTCAAATATCTTACAATGAAATCTATTTGTTTATGACTATTTATGAAAAAATCAAATTAATGAATGTATATCTTCAAAATACTAAAAATGAACAAATCCCTTTTGATAAAAATATGTTTGGTCAATTGATTATGAATTTAAATATTCCAAATACAGTGATTGATAATGTAATTATTCCTAAAGAAACATATCAATATGCGGATTTAGTTAAATTAGATATTCATAAATCAAAACAACCTTTGAAAGTATCGTTGGGACAAAAATTTACGCGCGAATTGAATTTAATGTTCTCTGCCAATCCATTTGATATTTTACATAATGAGGATTATAGGTTTGAAAATAGTTTTGAAAATCCATTGGTCTCTCTTGAATATTCTTTATTATTAAATTATGGAAATCCCATCAACAATATGATTTATATGTGTTTAGCTGAAGATATTTTTGATTATGCTATCAATAATGATTTACCAGAAGAGAACCTGGCCAAATTATATTTCCCTTTATTGTCCAATATGTCGATTCTAACAAAACAACAACTGATTGAAAACCATTCTGAAGTATTACGCATCAATGATAATTTAAAAATAAAACAGCGATTGAAAAGCTATGAAATTATTGATTTATTTTATAAAATCTATTATAGTAAATCCAGTGAATTACCATATATTAATAAAGGAATTCAATCCTTTCGTATTATTATACATCCACATATCAAAACTAGTTTTCCATTAGAAGCCATCTTTAAAAATATTCACGTATCTCAAAAAATGCCGTATATAAAATACAATCCAGGACTTCGTCATGAGAACATTTACCGTTTATATAGTGAAAAAATTTCCAAAACAGGCAAAAAAATTCCTTATTTACCAAAATCCACCATTATGAATTTATCAAAACAAACAGGCAAATCGAAACAAATTTCGTTTTATATTAAAGAAGAAGAGAATGAATTTATTATTGATTTTGAACATAATGGAAATATACGTGTGAAATGTCAGTTAGAAACCATTGTTTCACTAGATGAATTGAATACCATGTTGAAAACATTAATCACACCTATTGTAGATAACATAAACGATTTATTAGAACAAAATGGATACATTATTCGCCAATTTGAAGATATTTATGATTCAAATATTGAAATTGAAGATATGAAATATGTATATAATATCCCAATGAATAATGATAATAAATTGAAATTGACCAATCATAAAGGATGTATAACAAGTATTTTCAACACTACCGGCGAAGAGAATATTTCAAAAGGAGCGGTTTTTATTTATAAACGTGTTGAGAATTTTCAAGAAATGGATGCGATCTCTATGATGATACGCGATGTCTATGATAAAACAGAAAGTGAACGTGAAGTGATTATTAAATTGATTGATAATTTCAAATTAACAGAAGAGGAAGCATATACACAAATGGCCAAATTTTTAAGTCAATATACTAGAATACATGGTAAATTTGTAAATAAGGAAGTTGATATCGCAGAAACTCCTGGTTTTATGACCAATTTTCATTATCAACCTTTTGAAAATAAATTACGCGTTGAAATTAGTAATATTTCATCGTTTTTTTATATTCAACCACTCGATATATACATCGATACTATTTTACGTTTATCATTAGACCCCAAATCCATAACGGTTGATGCGAAATACATTAAATCTACTTGCTCGACTACAGTTGAAAAGATTGAACCACAATTAAACACAGTCATCATTCCAAAAGAAATTAAAATCAAACCCATTCAATTCGCCAAACAACCGGAGCCTGATATCATAGAAGAGGATGAGGAAGACGAAGGTATTATATTTGATGATGACGAGGAAGCGGAAAATGATGTAGGGGATAATATGATTGAAAATCCTACTGAAAATCTAGAGGAAGAAGATGAAGCCATTATATTTGATGATGAAGAGGAAGAGGAAGAAAATATGGAAGGAGGTAAAAAGTATAAGGGCGGCTTAGGAGAAGAATTAGATGGTAAGATTTTCAAGAAAAAAGATTTGCTATTTAACAAAATGGTTGAAAGAGACAAAAAACTATTTACCATTGAAGAAAAAGACGGTTATACAAGTTATCCACGTATATGCCCATCGAACGCAAATTTACAACCCGTTATTTTAACAGAAGAAGAGAAAGCGAAAATAGATAAAGAGAACCCTGGCTCATATACAAAAGCCATTAAATACGGAAGCGACCCAAATAAACAACATTACTTTATCTGCCCTCGCTTTTGGTGCTTAGCAACCAATACCAGTATTACAGAAGAAGATGTGAAAGCCGGAAAATGCGGTAAAATTTTACCACCGGATAGTGAAGGTAAACGAATTAAACCAGGACATTATGTATATGAATTTACCGATAAAAAATACCATATTGATTCCAATACCGGAAAATATAGAGACCATTATCCGGGATTTAAAGAATCAGGAACACACCCTGATAATCTCTGCTTACCATGTTGTTATAACAATTGGGATGCGCCATCTCGTGTAAAACGTAGAAATCAATGTTTAAATCCGGAAACATATGTAGCGGATACGAATGAGATACAAAATACATCCTATATTATTGGTGTCGAACGGTTTCCTCTATTAAAAGAACGTTTTGGGTTTTTACCACCCGCAATCGAATTATTTTTTAATATTGACCATAATGATGTTATTTCGAAACAAAACTCGGCATTGATTAAACCTGATTCCAGTATATTATTACGTTATGGCGTAGAATATAGTAAAAATAAATCCTTTATCGCTTGTATTGCGGATATTTATGCTGAACATAAAAGTATCATTGGGAAAGAAACTGTCGAAGTGCCTACTATCAAAGATATGATTGGTATTATTACAAATTCGATTACCTTAGATATGTTTTTAAAATATAACAATGGTTCTCTTCCTTCTATTTTTAAACCAACGAAACAAAAAACCGAATTAAGCATTACCGAAATTGAAAAATATCAAAATACGGAATTCTACAAAAGTATTGACCAATCGAATGAATCACAACTCGATTTTTTAGAAGATACAATCTTATCTTTCCAACAATTTTTAAATTATTTAAAGGATGAACACGCATTAGTGGATTATACCTATTTATGGGATTTTATTTCAAACAATAATACCAAATTGTTCGACGGTGGAATCAATCTGATTATTATGAATATATTGAACAATGATATTACCGATAATATGGAAATTATTTGTCCTAGTAATTCATATAATTCTAAGTTATATGACCCTCGTAAATACAATGTTTTTATATTAAAGCGTAATGATTTATATGAACCTATTTATTTATATGATACCAAAGACAAAACAAAAACAGTGTTCAAGCTGTTTCATCAAGCAAACAAATATAAGTCTGCGGTCATGACTAACGTCAAACGAATATTGAATGTTATTCAAAATACGATTGGAAACCAATGTTATCCCAAATTCAGTATGCCGAATGTCTATAAATTCAAACATAATATGTTGGTTTTTAAAATATATGGTATATTGAAAGCATTTAATTATGTAGTGGAATCTCAAGTCATGAATTATCAAGGCAAAATTATTGGTTTATTAACGAAACAAAGTGATAGCGAAACTACTTTTTTCGTTCCTTGTTTTCCTTCGGCTCCTATTGATGACCTAAAAATAGTCTTTATGGACGATGATATATGGACGGATTACCGAAATACACGCGATGAATTGAGTGCTTTATATGAACAAACCAAAAACCATTCTGAACCTATCTATTGTAAACCAATGTTAAAAGTCATTGAAGATAATTTGATAGTAGGTATATTAACCGAAACAAATCAATTTGTTCAAATTGTTCCTCCTCAAGAAAATTTTGAAGACGATGGTATAGATACGTTGGAGAGTTCGAATTATTTATTGGCTGATAAAGTACTGACTAGTACCAAAGAACCTGATACTCAACGGGTAGATACTACTAAAAAAATATTGTTAGAAAGTCAGTTTTATTTGGCTTTCCGTACCACGATTCGCGGGTTAATGAATCAAAGTGATAATGCCGATATTCGTTCAAAATTATTGGATATTATTGATCATTCAAATGAATATTACAAAGACAAATTGAAGAAAATCGAGTTTTTCTTGAGAAAAATGTCGGCAAAATCATTCCGTTTTACAGATATCACCCAAGAAATCATTGACGATGTATATGAAATTTCAACTTGTAAAACAAAATGCGAAAAGAAGAGTTATTGTTTAGTGGAAGACGATGAGAACTGTCGACTTATTTTACCAAAAAATCATTTAATCAGTCATGTAGATAACGAGACAGTTTATTTCGGTAGAATTGCGGATGAATTATTGCGATATAAACGTATCAAGCTATTTATGTTTGAACCAAAATATTATTTAAACGTTACAAACAACGAATATAAAATAAGAAATAATGAAGTCATCATGCTACAATCATTATTGACCAATGAATATTTTGACGGATTAATTCAATTTCCACAAAGCGATTATGTCAAACATATAACATTTGAACAAGCGGTTCCTTCGATTTCAACTAAAAAATATGATAATGTAGTTTCATTGGATAAACAAGACTTTGAAAAGAAGAGTATTGACCAATTAGTTGATGAATTAGGTATTCAATGTATTAAAGAAACCGTTGATGTAATCGGAAATATATCCACCAGTTATTGGAAAAAAGTATTCCCCAAAACTTGTCGCGAAATCATTTTTCATAATTCCGCTCGCTGTAGTTTTTATGTATTGCTATTAATTCTACAAAAAACAACGAATCAATTTTTATCCATTGAACTATTGAAACTATCATTATGGAATGCTTACAAAGATTATATTCCAAATTATCAAACTCAAATTGTAGATATATTATTTAAACAAGGAAAACAAGCACTAATGACGAGTGTGCGTAAGAAAACGGTTTCACTTGAAACTGTAATCATGAGTGAAGAATATTTTTTAACCAATTTAGATATATGGATGATTGCTCATAAATACAATTTACCAATTCTATTATTTTCCTCCAAACCGTTCAAACATATGAACGCAGGAATCGATTGGTTAGTTTTATCAAATGTAGAGTCTATATTATCTAAGAAAATATATTGTATAAGATGTCCTTCCGAAAATGAACCAAACACAATTCCTATGTATCATTTAATTACTCCAAGTTTGAATATTTCCGAATTAAAAGGTTTTGAAACAATGTTGAATACTGCTATTTCCGGTGGTGAATACAAACGTAATATTATTAGTTTGCCCGAATTTTTGGAACAATCCTAATTTTTAGCAATATAATATATATCCATTTATATATATTATAGATGTCTCAGAAAACAATTTCAGTACATAGTAAAAAAAGCAAACAGAATAGTAGCATAAAGAAGAATCCCAAACCTGACTCTAGTATTCATCGAATATCACCTGGTATTTCAGATAGGACTCCCAAACCATTAGATGTTGATTTAGTTAGTAGTTCTCCTGCTGAACTAAAAATACATCCACAAGTTATTGGTAAAGGAAGTTATGGATGCGTTCACAAACCAAGTCTTCGTTGTAAAGAAACGGCAAAAAAGATTGATTATAAAAATAAGATTTCCAAATATATGTTGAAAGAACACGCAAAAACGGAAATGAACGAATATGACTCTATACGTAAAGCCGACCCAAAAAAATATTTATATTTAGGAAAGCCAGATAAATGTTCTCCGAAGTTTGAGGAAAATAATCTAGATGCGATTAAAAAGTGTGATTTACCTGACCCAACATTATTACAGAATTACTTCATATTAATTATGGAAGACGGTGGGTTGAATCTAGCTGACTTCGCCGAACGATTTTCTAAAAATCCAGTTACTCCCGAAAATAAAAATAAAATAGAATTGTTTTTGATTGAAGCACAACGTATTTTGTATGGGTTAACCGTATTTCTAGAAAAAGACCTTGTTCATCATGACTTAAAAGCCCAAAATATCGTATACAATGAAGAAAAGAACCGCATTAATTTTATTGATTTTGGATTAATGACTTCAAGACAAGAGTTAATTCAATCAAGCAAAGAATCAAAAAACGAGAGGGCGAATACACACTGGTCTTTTCCCTTTGAAATCAAGTATTTGAATCAAAATAATTTCAATCGTTTATGCTCAATGTCTAATGAAGATAAATTACATATGGTTCAAAATATTGTACGTAGTCTAGATACACGAGGAAATAATCATTACCGAAATTTTTTCTATAGTATTATGCCAAATACTCCTAATGAAGCACGACTAGAAAATATTAAAATCATCATGAGTGATTTTTTGGATTTTGTATTAGAAATAAAAGAAAATAACTATGATGATTTTTTGAATAAATCTATCAATACGATTGATACCTATGGCGTAGGTATTGCTTTGGTTATTGTTTTATCTAAGTGTGCTAAGTTTATGGAACCGGCGTTGATTGATGAATTAAATGATATTTTTGCGTTTATGATGTGTAGTCATTTACCTAGCCGTACTGAACCTGCTGAAGCATTACATAAATACGAAGAAGTAATGTCTAGGTTTGGATTATTGGAAAAACACAATAAATATTATGAGAATCATATTATCAAAGAGGGTAAAGCGAAACTAGATGGTATTGAGAAATTGGTTTCAAAAGTAGATTCTACCAATTTGTTTTTATCACCTGATGAAATCAATAGTTTATCCGATAGACCTCCTATGATTTGTCCGGATAATGAAGAACAACACCCAGTTGAACGCCGTTGTGTTAAAAAATGTAAAGAAGGTAATGTTCGCAATAAAAAATTCCGTTGCGTCAAGAATAAAACTGTGAGAAAGAATCGTAGTAAACCCTCATCACCAAAAACATTATCGAACCTCAATGCTGCCGCATCAGTGTAGCCAATATCTGCTATCATCATCTTATAAGATTTTCTGTGGTTCCATCTGATTTGTTTCGTATGTTGGTTGAGAAAACTATCAAAGTAATTTCTATGTAGTCAGCCATTTTATTGAATAAAGTAGCGTCATTCACATATTCATTTCATTGATTAACCTCTGAACCCTTTCTTGAAACCTTTGGGAACTATTTGTTGTTGACTTTTCGTTCCCGTGCGTCATGGTTTTATTCTTTTTCTATGACCAAATTCTTGCTGGTTTTTTGATATAGTATCATTGTTATGTGAATAATTTTTATTGTATTTGTTATTTGTATTTTCACAGGTTTTTTCATTTCCTTCATCAAAAAAATCGGCTAAACATGCGCGCCGATAAAATGTTTGTGTTGGTATTTTATACTCGGTGATACTTATAGGTGTATCCTCCAACATAGTAAAATAATAAACAACTTATATATTATTTAACTTATTTACATGCTTGAATAATTTATTATTTGTATTCATAATAAATTATTTATGTATTGGTGTTCTAAAATCCCATATCATAACCATCATCGTTATTACAATCACCAATATCTTCGGATTTGATTGCCGATAAATTATTTTTGATTTCTATTTTGTTTTTAGCACACGAATCTCCCTTGTCTTCTAGATTTCCAAACAACTTTTCTATTTCTTGTTTTTCATCTGTAGTATTCACTTCGACGTCTTCAATATTTTCCATTTCTTTCATATCCAATACTAGATTAAAACAACCTGTTCCAAAATAACCATGTTGACCCATCATAACACTCGCGGAAACGCCGCGCATATGGTCAAAATCTGCGTGTCTGGATGCTTTTAATAATACTTCTGTATGAACTTCAAAAGTGGATTTTGAAATTGGTCCAATATCATCATTCAAAATACCTGAACGGAAAATAGAAACCATGTCTTTATTCGAAGTCATACGGTCGCATAATAAACTTAAATGATGATAGTTGATATTTACATCACTAAATTCCATGACTTCTGTAAATTCATTGAATACGATTTGACGTGCTGCTTCAATACCCAATACATTGAATATTTCTTTAATATCATTTCCATATGTTCGTGTATAATCAATGAAATCTAAAGATAATACTTCCAATAAATTTGTTCCCGTTGTATCTAATATCCATACATCTTTACGACTATATTTTCCTTCATCTTTCACAATATAATTTTGTAATTTACGAGGGATAACATTATCAATTCCTTTCAAACCACGTAATACAATATTATTTACCACAGATTCTTGGAAATTACGTAATAAATATATTTCATCAGATTGGTCTAATGTATCAGGTGCGGTGGATTTCTTTTTATTTTTATTCAATGCGTTTCCGTTCAAACGAATTCTAAAGACCAAATTGGATGAATTGTAATCAGAATATACACATGATATCTCTCCGTCATAACTATTCGTTATCGCAAAGTGAATATCATCCATTGTAATATTTTTATCCAATAATGCTTCCGCATCGATTTCCATACGAACAACCCATTTTGATTTTTGTGTATCATTTTCTACATTTACTTCCATACATTCTTCTACCATTTTTTCAAATTCATAATATTGTTCCATTAATATACGGTCGTCGATAATATTGGTTGCGTTATCATTTGGGTCAAAACATATTTGAATTGATTTGATTACATCTATTAATTTTGTGTGTTCCAACATATTTGCGTATTTGGTCGCTTTATCCTGTTCTTCTTCTTCTAATGGTTTCAAATGAACAGTTAAGGATGGATTTTTTGGATTTTCAGTTAAACGCAAGATTTCCTCAATTCTAGGCACACCACGAGTAACATTTGATTTTGATGCTACACCTGATAAATGGAAAGTGTTAAGAGTTAATTGCGTAGTTGGTTCACCAATGGATTGACCCGCAATAACACCTACCATTTCACCAGGATGAACGATGGCTTGCTTGTATTTTAATAATACATTTTCTAACAGTAAAACCAAACCTTTGCGATGGAAACGCTTATTACATAATAAATCTTTTGGAGTTAAATAGTAATAATATAATACGTGGAACAATGAGGTAGGTTGAACAAATCTTAACATATTTAATTTTTCATAATATTCTTCAATCAATTCAAATGCTTCGAATGGGGTAATATCCACGATAGAATTGGAATTTAATCCCAATTGTCCTTGAATATTCGCAATCAAATTTTGAAAAGCAACTGGTATTTTAATCGAATTTTCATTTTTATATTTAAATACACCTTTTACTATATCATTACGCGCTTTAATCATTTTATCAATATACATTTGAATTTTTGCTTTTGTTTCTTTACGTTGCTTACCTAAGCGGGTTGCTGTTCCTTTGGAATATACATGAATTGTTTCGGTATGTTCATCATTTACTCCAATAATATCGTAATGCATATATACATCTTCTATACTCATACCCACTAGTGGCATGATTTGATTTTCTACACGTGTTGAATCAAAACCATCATCGCCATAGGCAAATTGTATAATCTTACCTTTATTGTTTCTAACGGTCATATCGTATTCTACTTTCAAATCTTCTAGACCTTTAATTAATCTTCTTTGGATATAACCAGTTTGTGATGTCTTTACCGCAGTATCAATTAAACCGATACGACCACCCATAGCGTGAAAGAATAATTCAGGGGCGGTTAAACCGGAAATATATGAATTTTCAATGAAACCACGCGCGTTTGGTGAATCATCGAATTTACTGAAATGTGGTAATGTGCGACTATCAAAACCATATTGAATTCGCTTTCCATCTACGTTTTGTTGACCTAAACAAGAAATCATTTGTGAAATATTAATCAAACTACCTTTAGAACCCGATTCAACAATCATCAAGAAACGGTTGTCTTTACTTAACGATTTACGACCGATTTTACCTGATTGTTCAGTAGCTTTATTTAATATGTTATTCACACTTTGTTCAAATTCCGCTAAGTTTGTATTCGCAGTAGGATTTTCGAAAATACCCAAATGAACTTTTTCAATTAATGATTGGACTTCTTGTTTTTGTGATGTTATGACTTGAATAATACTATCTTGTGTTTTCTTATTCGCAATTAAATCACTAATACCTACACTGAATGAACTAGATTTCATATATTCAGTGACAATATTTTGTAAATCATCTATGAAATTCGCTGCCGCCATATTTCCATAATCATTACAAACGCGATGAATAATTCCTTTGGTGGTCGATGCTAAGACTGATTTTTCTAATTGACCACGGATATACTTACCATTTCTTATTTCTAATACATTGTTGGATGTTTCATATTCTTCATTTTCTTCAAATAATTTTGTTTTATATTTCATTGTTAGTGGTGATAATATTTGGGATAATATATCAAAATTTGTTATTTTATTTCCTTTTTCACGTAATGCTTCTGTATTTACACTATTATACATCATTAATAAGTTCATTGCTTCTCTTGGCGTAAAATTTATGTTTGGCCTTGTAAATCTATATGAACCTAATAATGAATCCTGATATATACCAATGAGTGGGGCATTTACTGCTGGACTAATCATTTGGTATGGTGTTGCCGCCAAATGTCTTAATTCTGTTTCTGCTAAGACATTCTGAGGCATGTGCATATTCATCTCCGAATATATCCCCAAGGTTTCCCAAGGGGGTGGAATACACCTTGTGCCTCATCAGGTTGGTTAGACCTTCATTTGAGACCCGTCGTCATCTACTCTCTGAACCTTCCCCATACTCTTACCATAACGAGGTTAGGGGCTTGGCTGCTGATTGTCCAATCCTTCACTTTTTTACCATTGGGTTCGTCTATTAAACGAGTTCCTCACAAGCGTTTCCGCTAGTGAGTGGTAGTGAAGGCTCTAAGGATTTTCCAGTCAGTTTGGCGACGTTGCCTATATTACTTT
>Ga0214917_10003234_pt1 | contig 19043 bp, 31 predicted proteins | sample LL_1208_BB_MetaG_FD_177983 | JGI IMG/M metagenome (GOLD analysis project Ga0214917, IMG submission 177983) | Freshwater microbial communities from Lake Lanier, Atlanta, Georgia, United States - LL_1208_BB | ecosystem: Environmental > Aquatic > Freshwater > Lake | place: USA: Georgia | collected...
GCATCCGCTCTTGGCCGTGGCTCCCACTAGCCCCAACACTAACAGTAACAGTATGAGCCAACGCATTTATCACACCACACTCCATGCAAGCATATACGTGCCAAAAATGACGAAGGCCGCTATACAGGCTGCGGCAATAATTGCTTCAGCCCAGTCCCACATAGTCAGGTTGTCCCGGTAGCGGGCGTTTCTTCAGCAGGTGTCTCAACAACAGGAGGTTCGCTGTAAGTCGCAGGGACATATTCCCAAGTCAAGGGCAAACCTACCCAGTTCACATGATTCCACACCCACTTGGCTGTGATGTTCTCATCAGGAGGTGCAACATCAGTTGAGTATGGAATCTGCTCGTCAGAAGTTCCGCAGTACAGACCAGAGATTTCAAATTTGTAGTACATGATTTATCCTACCCTTACATAAGCGGTTGAGCCAGTTCGTATTGGCGTAATAGCCGTATCGCCTGTACGATAAAACGCACCACCACCACTTATGTCTGATTTAAATACTGCGGTGTTTTGACCAGAGGTTAGACCAGACATTCCATAAGCAAAGCCTATACCGCCAGCATCTGGAGTTACAAAAGCATTGCCCACACCCCAAGCACCGCCTGTAGCACCAACTGTATATTGTGAGCCTGTCCAAGTTACGCCACCATCAAGTGTAAAAAAGCATTGATTAGAACCAGAATTACCGTTATACCCAAGGAAAACAACTGTGTTGGAGTCAAACGATAACATTCCGTACCCGTACTGAGCGCCGGGAATATCTATGTCCCAAATTTGCGGCAACGTAACAAGCGTCCAAGTTATGGCATCTGTAGACGTTAATATTTGGGCTTGACTTCGTGTGCCAGCATAAAATCTATACGCGTCAGCAAACATCTTTAAGTTTACAGCAAGTGTGCCTATTGGAAGTGTTGGTCTTACCCAAGTAACGCCGTTGTCTGTTGAGTAAAAAAACAAAGTAGACCCGTTGCTACAAACTAAAGTAGAACCCTTGTAAAAAAAACCTCCAGTTGGGGTGGTAACTGGAAGTGGCCTATTTGCTGACCAAGTTGCGCCAGAATCTGCTGTGTAGTACGCAGTTCCTGAAGTACTGTCAGACAAAATAACCAACTTTGCAGGGTCTGTTGAGTTGTACTGCATAAGGGAAGTACTAGGGTTAGGTGATGCCGCAAATGTAGAATCAGCCCAAGTTATACCGCCATCAGTTGTATAGCGTTTGATAGACGCGCCAACCTGCAAATAACAATTATTGCCATTGCGATAAAACTGCCACTTGTTAGCAGGAGATATGGATGCACTTCCAAGAATAGCATTTGTATTGTCACCACCAAAAGTATAGCCATTGCTAGAAAGGGATGCTCTAATAGTTGCGGCAGTAATGTTTGGCCCCATCAACAAAAATCTAGCGCCGCACCAAAACACAGCAAATTCGCCATTTGTTGCATCTGCGTCTGAGTTTCTTCTCCAACCCATCATTGATGCAACTGTGTAAGACATACCATTTTTAGATTGTGAAGCGGTAGCAATTGTGGTGGCACTAGAATCAAAAGCAGGTAATCCAGTAACAGATTCAGCAGTCCATGTTGTACCATTTGTTGTGGAGTAAGCACTTATATCAGACCCAGACGAAAAACAATAACTAAATATTTTTGTATTATTGCTGGCAACACATACATTTAGGCCATTAGTTGTGGAGTTAGTTTTAATGCTTGTTTGACCTGTTCCTACAAACTGTAAACCAGCAGAGGTCATAACACCAACACCAACTGAAGTAGTGCCGTTGTAATAAGATGGAACTACTGAAACACTACTTGCAGATATTCTTTGAATTGGGTAAGTTACACAAGCACCAAAATTATTATCAAAAGAAGATAAAGTGCTCTGGGCTAAAACTGTTTGTACTGAGGAAGTTCCAGCATTAGCAAGATTTGTCTTTGAAGTTGTGCTCAAATTGCTAGATGGTGTTGCTACGGCAGACTTTAACCACTTGCTACTACCAGCATTGTAAAAGTCGGGAACCCCAGAAAGATCAACAATCTCGCCGATTGAATAGCGGCTTAAGTTTGGAAGTGCATTATTGATAAGTGACATAATTAAACTCCGTAGACATTGACTGAAACATTGGCTGTGTCAGAGTACACAACCACCAACTTTGCACTGCCTGATGTCACACCAGACAGTTGCATAACAGAATATGCTTGAAGTGTTGTATCATAAACAAACCACTCCGCACTTGTTGGCGTTGCCGCCGCCGCCAAAGGCGCAATACGAATTGCAACATTTGCATTATTACGGTTGCACACGTTAACCGTAAAGGATTGTGATCCCGCTGGTAGTGTGCAGATTGTTGTGAGCGTTGTGGCGGCAAGGTCTGCCGAACCTAAAAGTCCTGTGGTCATACTGTGTCCTTATGCGTTTGCGTTTGCGTAATAGAAGAGTTCAATAGCTGAAACGCCACTAGATGGTAGCGCTTGAAAAGTGGGAGCAACTCCAGCACCGTTTGAAGTAAGAACCTGAGTTGCAGATCCTACAGCAGTAGACGTTGGGACAGCCCCTGCACCACCACCAAGGACAACACCATACTGAGTCAATGCACCAGACGATGCCAATGTGCCAGCCGCTGTGTAGGCAAGGATGCCGCCAGATGTTCCTGAGTTTAAACCCGTGCCACCATTAGCGACTGGTAAAGTTTGGATAAACGCTGGCGCTCCAGCACCACCTGAAGTAAGGATGTAACCCGACGTGCTTGCGCCTGTATACGCATGAGCCGTTCCAGTTCCGTACCCAACACCGCCCGCTGTTGGCGTAGCAGTCGAGTTTGTACCACCGTTTGCAATAGGTAGCGTTCCAGTTACACCAGCGGTAAGAGATACCTGACTCCAAGTTGGTGTTCCCGTACCTTGGCTCGTCAAACTGTACCCAGCAGTTCCAACTGCGGTAAACGATGTAGCACCAACACCTGATTGGTAAGGAACAACACCAGCAGAACCGCCTGCAATGTTTGTTGTAGATACTGCGGCTGGGCCTAACGCCCAACCAACGTTTGAGCCATCATAAACAATGGCAGTCCCCGCAACTGAAGGAGCCGCTAAGAAAGTTGTAGCACCTGCGCTAGACTGGTATGGGAATCTATTAGACGCACCGCCAGCCAAATTAGTAGCGGTTGTGGCAGAACCTGCCGCTAAAGTAGATTGTGCAACCCAACTTGGCGCTCCAACGCCATTTGCTTGGAACACATATCCCGATGTGCCAGCCGCCAACATCTGAGTTGTACCCGATGCAGACTGATAGGGTACTGTGCCGTTAGAACCACCAGCTAAGTTTGTAGCAGTGCCAGTAGTAACCGAAGAAGGCACGCTCCACTGAGGCGCTGATCCACTGGAAGTCAATACATATGTACTTGTACCGATTGGTAGCTTAGTTAAAGCCGTACCCGATGCGTAGTACGTCATGTCACCGGCAGTGTATGAAGACTGGCCTGTGCCGCCTTTGTCTGTTAACAGTGTCCCAGTCACGCCCGTAGTCAGAGGCAAGCCGGTAGCGTTGGTCAGCGTAGCAAAAGACGGCACACCCAGATTAGGCGTAACAAGTGTTGGTGAGTTGCTAAACACCAGCGTACCAGAGCCAGTCTCATCGGTAACTGCCGCTTGCAAGTTTGTGCTGGTTGGTGTCTGAAGCCATGTGGCTACGCCAGTGCCCAAGCTGTTAACGCCCGTACCGCCCGAAGCTGGTAGTAAAGGCGTGCCAAGCACTAGAGACGGCGCATAGTCAAACGCAACACCTACGTCAGTGCCAGTGTTGTATACCCAAACTTTCTTGCCGTTAGGGACACTCACACCCGTCTGACCACTGACTTTAACTGTGACAGCAAACCCGCCAACAGAGTTGTTAAAGACAAGGTATGGTTTTTGTATGGCCGGTACATTGACTGTACCCGCAGCAGACAAAGTGGCCGTAATGTCTAAAACAAATGCGCGAGCTACTTGGTATGCGTTGCTATCTGACAGTGTGTATGTGGCTACGTTAGATGCAAAATCGCTTGTAATTAACGATGCCTTGCCCACAATGGCTTGCTCTAAGCCTGATTGTGTAGCGGTTGAACTGCCCAAGTTGACGTTGGTAGTCGCTCCCCAAATGCCAGACTGTGCGCCTGTGGGGATCAGTTCAAGCTTTAGGTTGGTGGTATACGTGCTTGCCATGATCTACCTTTAATTTGAACTGCGAATTAACGCTGATGTCGATGTATTGGCGGGCATTGTGATTGTAAACGTAGTCGTAGATGTTTTGTCTGAACCAAAGTCCAAAACAGCAATTGCCTTACTGCCCTTGGTAAAGTTGTAAATCAAAGCACATCTAGCCGTCAGCGCGGCAGTCCACGATACATTAGGAAAGCCCACATAGGCTGTGTACCCAGAAGATGACACCGTGATGGGTGTTAAAATAGAACCGCCCGCGGTATACCCCGTAGCAACAACTTGTCCCGGAGTACCTACGGAATATGCCGTCGTGGTCTCATTTAAATCGGCAGAAGCTGTGTACAGGGCAATCTTGATAACGTCAGTCGTCAAGTCGTGTATGCCTTGATAAAGCTCTGCTTTAAAGCTTGTGGTCTGGGTCTGGATAATGCTCATTGCGGCTTGACCCTTACTTCATGACGGTACGTGTCTGTCTGCTGTTTACCATCACCCAAGTTCTTCAAGAGTGCCAGCGCTTCCATGTACTTCTGGTTGTACATAACGGTCATATCTTGCTCACCCTTCATGTAGGTGTTAGCTTCAACCAGTGTCCCGTACAGCAGCACAGAGCTAAAATTCTCACTCAGCCATGTAGTTGTTGCAGTAACAATAGACTCGGGCATTGCAAAATAACTTAAGTCCGTTACCAACGCGGCATTAGGAGTAGGCCCTAAAATAAACTGCAACCGCGTCACAGGTGTTGAGGGGCCGTTAAGCGCATAGTATTGCGGCGTCCCTGTTGCAGTGGGGTTGGGAAACGCCTCTTGCATAAACGAGGGGTCTTTGTTGAGCAAGTAGATGTAGTTCCCGCTTGCATCAATCACAGCAAACGAATACACAGACAACAGGTCAGTTGGTGCGTTAAACGTCTGTACGCTTGGCGTTAAGGCCGTAGACGATGTCTTACGTAAATTGGCTAACGACACCGAGTTATAGATGCGTTGCTCCGCCTGCTGAATCATGGTGTTCATGTCAGTAGTGTCGAAGGTGTTCTGCGTGTAATCGCTTACCGCAGTCACCAATTGAGCGTAAGTCAACGAACCTAGTGTTGCCATATAAAACCTTAAGCCATTGGCCCACGGGCCGTAATGCCCTTGGTCGCCGCGCCGTTACCGCGGGTGACAATACCGGATGTCTTTACAGTTTCGTTACCCGCAGATTTGCTGATATTGCCAATGCTCATATCAACGGTGTCGGCTTTACTGCGATTGACGCCAGAACCGGGGTTCTCAGAGATGCCTACAGGCGCACCACTCATGGTGTGGGGCTTGGCGTATGCAGAAGCGGGTAGATTGTTTATCTTGGCCATGTTATTTCCCCTGATTCTTAACTTTGGCCATACCGCGGCCATACTGGAGCATCATCTCATTGGTCGTACCGCCCTTGGCAAGCTTCAAAGCTGTGCCTTTACCGCCCTTGTGTTCTTGCTTGTCGTGCTGCTTGAACGCTTTTTTAATCAGAGCAACGTCTTGCTTCTTGTCTGACTTCATGTCTTCTTTTGCCATATTAAGCTCCTATGAAACTGTTACTGTAACTGTACCAACAAATGTCGTTGCCACCAAGTAGTTTGGCGTCAGTGCAACATCAAAATTACTCGACCCACCAACGGGCGACCATCCCCATTGAACATCCCGCGAACCGCCAGTCAAATTGCCGCTAGCGTTTGTGCCTGCCGTAACGTACGTTGTGTCCTTGCGGGGATCACGCACTGCCTGTGGATCATCCACTGGGTACATACCCAACTGCAACTGCGGCTGATCTGGATCCCAACACACTGGGCACACCATCAAATTGTAAAGCTTTGTCTTGATAACTTCTTTTTTCAAAGCCGTCAATTTAAACTGTTGGCCACACCTATCGCACATGGCGATACTGTTCTTACCGGATGCAAACCGATTGCCCATTTACGTACCGCTACCAATAAACATTTGCCTCGGAACAAAACGCACCGAAGCTTTCTCACGATCTTCATCAGAAGCCAACTGCCAAGCTTCATCGTACTGTTGTTTCAAGACGGGCAGGCGCTCAGCACCACCTTCAATCTTAAGAGCCAAGTAATAGGCTAAGCCCGCCACCATACAGGGCAGGAAGCGGAAAGGCACATCCATCGTGCGCACGCCACCGCCAGCATCATCAATACGGCGCATGCGCCAGTACACAAACTGATACGTTGCGCTGTTGTCTGGGGTTGGCCAAAGGGTTACAGAGGGCAGATTCTGCGTAAACACAGACACACCCGTTAAGTGTGCTGCGGCGGTTGTGCCATTCTGCCCACGGAAGCAGTTGTAGAGCACGTTGCCAGAGATGTAACCGTATTGGATAGTCTCTTTAACAACCCCGTCAATATACAAAAACCCCGTAGCTGGAAGTCCGGCTGTAGAAGTCAGTGTGATTGTGGTGGCTGTAGCTGTGATCCCGCCATTGAGCGTAGTGCCAATGGAAGAAGTCTGGCCGTCCAAGCGCTGATACCACACCTGAATCGGGCGGGCTTGTTGCAGTTTGTTGGGGATTGTGGCGTAAGTAGAAACACTGATACGCGTGATGGTCAGATCAGCTTGCGTGGATGCGCTACCCGCGCCCGTGCGAATGACGTGCTCAAGTAGATCCACTGTATCTACGGGCAGTGCGTAGGTGTTCAGACCCGGAGTCAGGTTAATTGTCCCCTGCTCAAACGTCCACATGTTGACACCACGGTTTGCCCAATCAGCAAACATCAAGTTCAATGAACGACGGGCTGTACGTAAGTCGTAGCCCGTACGCAACTCCGAACCGGCGCGTTCAAACGCTTCCTCAACCAACTCAGTAAGGTCAAGGTTAAACGCTGCGGTTCCTGAAGTGGTCATTTAATATATCTTTCCGCGTGTTTTGCCTTTGGTGCAGCAGCCGTCCGCACGGCTAGAGGCTGAGCTAATACTACCACCGGCCTTTTTGCCTCGTGTTTCACGCTTCAACTCAGCCGCATACTCATCAGCTTTTTTTCGAGCTTCTTTGTCGTCAATGTCTTCCATCTCAAACGTTGGTTTGCTCATAGCTACATCATCTCGCAAAATTTCCATGCGGGGCTTTTTGCTGCTGTTTGCGTAGTTAGGGGTTGTTTTGTACGTAGCCATTATTTAAATCCTTTAAGAGTTTTAGCCAAACGCGCACGTTGCCCCATTTTACCGGGTTGTTTTGCAGCGGCGTTTAGCTTCTTTGCAGAAATCTTTTCACCAGCTTTTACGCCCAAGGATGCACGCAGTGCACCGGGCTTCTTAATTGCGTTCTGGATGAAGTTTTTGGTAGCCATTATCTAAACCCCGCCGTTTTCTTTGCAATCGTTTTAGGTTGAGCTACGAATTGTTTGCCGGCGGCTTTTCCGGCTCGCTTGGCTTTGGTCGTCGCAGCGTACTCACTAGCGCTGAGACTTTTGATCGCAGCTTTTGGAAGGTATCGCTCACCAGTGTCAGAAGATTTTTTACCACTTTTGGTTGTCCAATCTTGTTTGCCCCAGTCTTTTAAAGACTGTTGCGGTTTAGCCAACCCACCACCGGCCATTTTTTTCTTACCGGCACAATGCGCCTTCTGTGAAAACCCCTTGGGGTTGTCGCAATCAATCGACGCTTTATACTTTTTTGACCAAGTCATTTATAGCCACCGCCTGCGGCTTTATAACGTTTAGCCATGACCTGCGCTTTACGGGCTGACCACTGGCCTGCGCCAGTGCCAACAATTGCCGCAGCTTTGACGCTGTTAAAAATCCGTTTACGTAAACCGGGCTTGGTGTAGTTACCGGCCTCGTTCACTTTGGATTTGACTTTCCCACCCTCTTTATACTGGGTGAAGTCAGTGTCGTCCCGCCGGGCTTTCTTCTTGCCCTTGGGCATTTTAGAGGGGGCGATGTCCCCCATACCGCGGCTGGCCATCATGGTTAGCACATCTTTCCGCGAGTCTTGCCTTTAATGGCAATACCGTCAGCGCGTGAAGAGGCAGAACCGCCAGAAGCCATTTTTTTGGCTTTATCGCCGCGAGAAGATTCACGTTTTAACTCGTTTTCTGCCTCCCGAAGACCTTTCATGCCGTCTTCAACATCAATGGTACGACCTTCCTCAAAACCCGGTACGTACGTGCCCATGTTAAGGCGATCACTGTTAGGCTTTTTGTCAATCCCGGTTTGAACTGCTTTTCGCAGCCGCATTGTGTCTTTGTATTCTTGGTCTTTGTCAGCCATGATTAATTCCTTAGCAGGCCATGCCGCCTTTTTTGAGCATAGTACCTTTGGTTTTGCCTTTAACAGCAACACCATCAGCGCGTTTTGAGGCGGAGCCGCCATTGGCCATACCGCCCATGTTCATCTTCTTGGTCATGCCGCCTTTTTTCATTGCGCCTTTGCCGTCACCGATAAATGCAGGCTTGCCGTCTTTCATAGGCATACCGCCACCAGCCATCTTAGTTGCGCCTTTTTTCTTGGCCATCATTGCCATCATACCTGCGTTCATCTTAGCCATAGTATTACCACCTTCTTTAAAAAAAGCCATTTTTCCATGATTGGTTTTAGGCTTGTTCACTTTCTGAATATCCGCACGGCTTACACCGCCGGAGCCAAACTTCTTACCTTTGTCAGCGTCAGTAAAATCTTTACCAACGCTTTGAGGAATTCCCACCTTCTTGGCAAACGCGGGGTTATTCGCTATTGCCGCCATGAAGTTGTGTTGTTTTTTACTTGTCGATGGCATCGTCTGCCTTCTTCCTGCGGATTATTTCAGCAAAGGGTTTACCCGCAATCATTTCGGCGATTCGCATCAATGTCCAGATTGCGCCAATCAAACCAAAAATTGGGGTAAACATTTCCAAAAACGATCCTATGGCTGCAAACACTGAAACAATATCCAGCGTGCTTTTAATTGTGTCTGAGTTAGTGCTCATACCATTCGCCCCTTGGTTTTGCCCTTTGTAGCGCAGCCGTCAGCCGCAGTTACATAGCCCCCATCCTTACAGTTCCACGCCCTCAAAGACTTATTGATCCGTGAATCCGGATCGTTGGCTGTCTTTGCGCTGGTCAGTTTCTTTTTCATGCCACTCATCCTTGCACAGAAGGAGTCGCGCCGGGAGCCGCCTTCGGGTTGAGGGCGCTTCAGTCCCGGTTTCCCGGGGTTTGCCGCGTTGTAGGAAGCCCGTCCTTTGGCGTTCAAGCCACCCTCGGGGTTCTTCCCCTCTGCTCTCTGCCATGCGGGACTCTTAGCCATAGAACACCGTGATCCCGGTTACTGTGCCCGTACTTGTCGTTAAATACAAACCTGTAGAAGCCAAAACACCTTCGCCGGGAACTTGAATGTAAAAAGTATTTGGATTACTGTTGCCAGCTAAGTCCATTGTGTAGAGAACGGCGGCTGTGGCGCTACCGTCTCGGATTTCAAATGTTACCGTCGTGCTTATTTTTGGGGATACAACAATACCCTTTAGTCGTGTTCGACCTACATAGTAAGAGCCAGCCGCGCTAAGGTGCGCGGATTTAACGTCTGTCTGTTGCATAATTAATCTCCTTAAAAATGGGGCCGAAGCCCCCTAGACTAATTACTGTTGTTGGGCAGGCTGAGATTGATTGCCGCTTGCGTCACGTACAGCGTAAGTGATAACAATAGTTGCAGCGCCAGTGGTCAAGGAAGTACCAGCCAATGTATAAGTAATGAATGTGTCTGTTGAACCAACATTCAACCAACCACCGGGGGTTGTTGCGTTAGCGCCCAAAGCCACGCTACCCACACTAGTAATAGTTCCTGTGGTAGTAAAGTCTGTACCACCAATGCTCAATTTGCAAGTTGTAGCGGCACTAAAAACGGTAGTTGTAACAACTTTAACGTCAATAATTTGTGCGCCAGCAGGGACGGCAATAGCGTTGCCGGTTAATGTGCCAAACACAACGTCAGAAGATTGAGAAACTACTGTGCAGCCAGTGTTGCGTGTTGTAGCGGCGGTTGTGCCAGTGGTGTTTTTGGTTGTGCCCAAGAGCCAAGGGCCAAGGTGAGTAGCAAATCCCATGATATTTCCTTACATACAAGTTAGGCGCATCAATCTGTATGTCGTCAGCCGGGACTGTTTGATGCACCGGAAAGCCCGGATTACTGTGTTTATATCACGTGGTTTTGTGGTTTGCAACAATTATTTTTCTTGTCACAATTTGTTGGCATTATTGGGGCATGAAATACCGCATTGTCCCTGTTGATACCCGTCAGCCAGAGGTGGTGCAGTTGTTGTCGTTGCTTCAAAAAGCATGTCTTCCCCACGATAAAATTTACCCAATTACAAAAGGCTACTGGTATGTCGCTTACACACAGGACGGTGAGGCTGCTGGGTTCGCTGGTGTTGTTCCCTCTAGTCGTTGGTCTGACACTATGTATCTTTGTCGGGCAGGTGTTGTACGCGCTCATCGTGGACGCGGGCTTCAGAAGAGGTTTATTAAAACGCGGGTTCGCAAAGCCAAAACGTTAGGCATAAATTGGGTCATCACTGACACCAACGAAAACCCCGCATCTGCTAACAGTTTGATAGCTACAGGTTTTAAAATGTTTGAGCCATCTCAACCTTGGGGTTTAAAAACGGCGTTGTACTGGCGGTATCGGATTAAACATGCCGTATAAAGACCCAAAAGTTAAGCAAACTAAACAAAGAACGTACGCAAGTACGTACTATGCCAACAATAAAGCGGTTGTAATTGCGGCAAGTAAAGCCTCGGCCAAGGCGTATAAAGATCAGTGGCGTAGCTTTAAAGCTACATTAGCTTGCGTGAAGTGTGGGCAAAACCATCCAGCCACGTTTGACTTCCACCACATAGACAGCGGTACAAAAGAAGAGTCAGTCAACAAACTGATAAAAAACCGTGCCTTCAAGCGTGCTATGGAAGAAGTCAAGAAGTGCGTTGTACTCTGCGCCAACTGCCACCGTATACACCACCACGACGAACGGCTTGTTAAAAAAGCTAAAAAGAAGAAGGGGGCCGAAGCCCCCTAGTATTACTTGTTGTCAGCAGCTTCTGCGGCAGCGTCAGCTACAGCGCCATCCAACTCTTCTTCTGTGTCGTCCTCGTCTTCAAACTCGTCTTCAATTTCATCAACGGCGGCATACTCAACCGCCCAGCCATAGTTTTCTTGAAACTGAACAAACTCTTGAAAAATCTGAATCATATCAAAATCAGTTGTTTCAATAGAAAGTTTGTTATTACCAAAGTATCCAAATTCCATTTCAAATTTCATGATGTGCCCCTGTGTTTATGCAACCACCGCGGCTGCAAGTCCATCGTAGTTTAACTTTATGACAAGAAAAAGGCCACCCGCAGGTGGCCTCAAACTTACCCTTGTGGGGCTGTTTTATTAGGTCGAACCGGGTGAACCGAAGACACCCAATGGATCAGACCAGCCAAACGAATAACGCTCGCGGGCTTTGTAACGAACGTTACCTGTGTCGAAGTCACCATCCATAGATGTGGACAACGCCATACGCTCGAAGTGCTTCAAGCCGTTAGGAACGTCAGTTGTCAAGAACCAGCCGTTTGTGTCGGTCAGGTAGTGGTTAATGGTGTAGCCTTCAGGGATTGAACCATTGTTTTTCAACGCATTGATATCGTTGTCAGTTGTGCCAACACGGAGGTTGGTTTCCAACAAACGAGTAGCAACGAATTGCAAAGCTGGGGGAACAATCAATTTCTTAGGCTTAGCAGCGATCAACAGTCCGCGCTCATCAGTCCAAGCAGCAATCTGAATCACAGCGTTTTCCAACGATGTTTCATTCAAGTCAGCATTGGTTGAAGGACGGTTGCTGTTAGTGCCACCAGACACCAGTGGGTGCGCTGTAGAGAACAGAGCAACACCATCACCACCAACATAGGCTGCGCTAAAACCGTTGTTTAAGACGGATGCAGCTTTAACCTGCTTGGTGTAAGCCATAGCACGAGCCAGACCCTTGGTGTAGCGAGCAGACAAGCTGTCGTACAAGTTATCTTCAACCGCTTCTTCAGTGATTGAGAAACCCAAAGCGATGGTTTCGTGGTTATAGCGAGCCGTGAACGCTTCCTGCGCATTGTCATAAGCAATGGCTGAACCCTCGTTCTTGACTGGAGCAGCAGAGAAGCCAGACAGTTTTGTCTCTTCTTCGAAGCTACGCTCAGATTTCTCTGTTTCGTAGAGTTCTTTGTGCTCTTCGCCGTAGGTAGCGTACTGCAAGCCAAACAAAGCGTTGAGGCCCGGGAGCAGCTCTTTAAGTAGTTGTGCGCGTGAAATTGCCATTTTAAGTTACTCCTTAAGCAATGCTAGTACCAGCATAATACTGATGCTGACCAAAGTTAATCTTGACCAGAATCTCTGGGTACTGCATCAACACAATAGTAGTGTTCAATGTAGCAACAGGAGCTTGATTCAAAACAAACGATGTAGCACCGGCAGATGCGGCGGTGTCAACGAAAGAACCGGAAGAAACGTATTGACCGTTTGAATCCAACGAACCAACATCAGTGCCAACTGGTAACGCGAAAGGCAGAGCCGAACAGGTCACAGTAGCAGTAGAAATGCTGGAGTACGTTACCGTACCAAGCGAAACAGCCGTGTCAGTCACCAAGCCAAGCACGCGAACGGGCAAAGATGAAGTGGTGGCGGGGGTATCGCTAGGTGCAAGGATGGCGTTCTTAGAATTGCCAGTTGCAGTGCTACCTGTGTTGTTAATCATGGCCAAATTTTGGCCAATCATGGCGCGAGCGCCAGAAGCAACAGCGGTAGTAGCAGAACAAACAACACCCTTGAACACTTGGTCAGGATCGTCAGCAACAATAGCTACTGCATCACCAGCCGCAGTTGATGCGGGCCAGTATTGCGAGAAAGTCAACTGTTTAGTGACGGGGTTTGTATAACGGCATCCTAAGAAAATGCCTGTTTGATTGCCTGCTGTGCCAGTAGACACAGACAGACGTACGATTTCACCACGAGACAAACCTACGTAATCACCGTAGAAAATGTTCGTAGAGTAACCGTTAGTGATCGGGTAATCACGAGTAGAACCCGCGAAGACCTGACCTCCGATCAGATTGATCGGTTTTAGCCCATAAGGGGCGTCAATAACCGGATAAGCCATAAAAGACTCCTATAAATTATTTAGAACCAGAACCAAATCCTGTTCCGCGACTTGTTGTTGACTTGCGGTCAGCAAACAAGGGCATCCGAGGGTCATTATTTCGCATGAAATGATTGTCAACTGAATCCATCTGGTTTTGGGATTGTTTGTTGTAATACTCAGCGCGAGCTTCAACACGTTCCTTGGGGGCCTTGCAAAGCATCAGCCCACCAATTTCCACATTGCCGTTTGCGTTGTTACCAAACAAAGCCAATTCCGGATGATCCACTGCTTTCACCGGCTCATAACCATCGCGCATCTGTAAGGACACGTTGTTGGCTAGTGGCTGACCTAGCACATGAGTCGCTACCCAGCGAAACGTGTAATCTGGATCAGGTGTCGGATCGGGCAAGTTGCTCGGCGGTACATATACCGTACGAGCAGATTTATCGCGTGACTTATTGTCACGATTTGAGCGGTCAATTGTTTCAGCCATTTTAGTTCTCCAACTTTGCTACTTGAGCAGCGTACTGCTGCGGGGTTAAACCAAATTTTTTCGCTAACGCTACTTGCGTTTGAGTTAGCTTAATTTTTCCTGCACTCGTAGAACGAGATACAGAGGCAACCACTGTCGTAGGTCGTTTTTGAACCTCACCAGACCTTGGCTTGTCGTTTGCTTGCCCGAATAAATCAGGAAACGTTGACCTCATGCGACCATCAATTTGATCGAAATATTCAGCAGAGCGGGGATCCACTCCGTTTGTGACTAGTTTCTGATGCAGCCCTAGTGCGTAGCTGGTGTATTCCTCAAACCCTTGCTGTCCGAACCACTGGTTTTTTGCCTGCCAGCGCAGAGTTTTTTCGTCCGGTTCAGCCCTTGAAGGTTGGGCTTGTTGCGTTTGTACCTCAAAATTTTCGTCTTGTAAAGGGGTTGGACGATAATTTTTTACTTGTTCTGCACGAATTTTTGCGTCCATCACAGCTTCTTGGGCTTCAATGATGGCATCCGTGTCGAAGGACTCTTGGGCTTCCTTGAGTCTACGCCTTGCCATAGCCAGCTCGGTATCGGCTTTTGACTTGGCCCCCTCAATGATGGCTTCTTGTCCTGTGTAGACGTTTTGTTTGAGGCGTTTGTTCTCCTCAATCAACTGCTGTGCAAGACGCTCAAGTTCTTGCTTCTCACGCATTGTCGCTTCTTTGACACGACGCTCGTCGTGACGGGCGTGGGTCAACTCTTTAATGCGCCCCTTGACTTTGTCAGAATAGGACTCGATTTCTTCATCGGTTGGGTCAAGCACTTCACGGTCTAGGGGCTTGCGGCCTCTGTCACGCTCAGGCGTGTCGTCTTCAATTTCAATTTCTACTTCATCAGCACCTTCAATCTCAAACTCAACCTCATTGGTCTTCTTGTCTTCGACTTCGTCGGGGAACTTGTACGGTTCAGCCATATTCTTCCTTTCAAGCGCGGGTCAGGCCGCGAGGGTCTTGCACAACAGCATCAACTTGGTCATCGTTGATGAGACGAAACTCCTTGCCAAAGATCTTAAATCTTGTACCGGAGTAAGTACGTACTAACACGAAGTCGCCCTCTTTACACCACGCTCCGTTAGGAAACTTGGAGGTGTCGTTGTACGCATCAGGGCCCACTTTCAAAACAAACAACACAGTGGTTGCTGTTTCTTCTTGGCGCATAAACTCAATTGGTTTATACAGGTTTGACCCTGCAATCTTCTCGTCGACATCTGGCACAGCGCAAAGAATCTTCCAACCTGTTGGGGTGGGAAGTTGCGTGGCTTTCATTTCGTCTGAAGCATCAGGCTCGGGTGCATCCAAAGATTGGATGGGTTCAGGCAGTGCAAAAGCACCGGGGGAGAGATCAAGATCACTCATTAGATTCTTCAACTTTCTGTGCAAGGTCAATTAGATAACGCTCTGCGAGGGCTAGACCCTGAATAACCCCACAAAGTTTTTGGTACTCTTCAAAAGTACGGCATGAACCCCCAGCCAAGTCATCGGCGTAGTTGTTCATGTCAGTGCGTAATTTTTCACGTAATACGCGTACGAAGTCTTGGATCATGATTTAGGCTCACGCTGGTTCCTACTATTTGAGAGCGCAGTAGTACGCGCTTGTAAATCCATCTGGGCTTTACTCTTTGCGATGTCAGCACCGATTTGGATGCCGGCACGTTCTTGTTCAAACTGCTGTTTGAATTCGCTCTCTTTGATTTGCGCGCCTGTGCGAAGAGCTTCCAACTCCAGTTTGCCGCTGACTTCTTGCTCTTTCAAAGCCTGTGCGTCGGCCTTGGCAGCAGCGTCCATCATGATCTTCTGTTTCTTCAACTCTAGCTCTTGGCCTTTGAGTTGTAGTTCTTGCATTTGCAACTGCATGACTGGGTCTTGCATCTGTTGCTGTGCTTGCATCTGCGCAGCTTTGGCTTGATTCTGCATCAACACTTGCTGAGCCGCTTGAGCCATCATGCCGGACAACGCGATCTCCACTTGTGGTGGCAACTTCTCGTCTTCGGGAGGCAGTGGCATACCCAACTGCTGCTCGATCTGCTGGCGCATCTGATATCCGACGTGCTCTGCAATGTGCGCAGTGATTGCGCCCATGATCTTGGGAGCCTGTGGGTTCTGACCAATGAACTGTTGCATCATCGGGTCTTGGAGCAACATCATGTGCACTTGGATATGCGAGGCGTGATCTTGGTGTAAGAACGCTTTAAGCGGTTTGCCTTTGAGTGCATTCTGGTTCTCTTGCACTGGGTCGATTGGCTTCTGATCGTCTTCGATCGGCACAAGTTTCTCAGCGTTCTTGATACCCAAGACGCCCAACATACCGCGGTGGAGTTCGGGCAGGTTGTAAATGTCTGGCGCCATCTGCGCCATCTGAATGACGGCTTGGTACTGGATAACGCGCTGAGACATGGTCGCAGCGTTGGGGTCTGACACGGGGATAACGTCCACCAAGTCATAGTCGGCTTTCTTTGCTTTGCGAGTACCGTACTCGGGTGTGTATGTGTAGTCAGCGTCTGTGTAGTCGCGGATGATGTTCTTCAAGAGTTTGAACTCTTGCTTCAGGGCAAAGTGCACACGAGCCTGCACCGCAGTCATCACTTTTAACTGGCGCTCTAACAAAGCTAGCGTTGTGCCAACAGGAGCCTGCGCAGACATGTCAGACACCTTCATATCAGCAGTCGCGGCAAAGCGACGGCCTTCATCAACGATTGTCTGCATCAAGTTAAACAACGTAGCGCTTGGCTCTTTGTATGGCAGCGGCAGGATGTTGTCGCGGATTGTGCCCGAGCCGACGTCTACATCACGGAACTCTCCGGGTGCGATTGGTGTATCGTCGCCCTTGATTCGCAGGCCGCGTGTCTTGAGTCCACCGGGCAAGTTGCTGAGCGTTCCTGCATCGACAAGTTGTCGCATGAGGGATGTAGCGGATTTAGCAAAGCCTCCGATAAGGTGGAAAAGCCCGAAGCCGTAAGCTCCAAAACCCGGAATATATTGGTAGTGAACGAAGTGCTGGCGCTTGAGTCGGAGGTCATCGTCTTCCTTCCAGTTGCGGCGGATCGACAGGATGTCGTTGGAGCCTTTAATCAACGTGACAACGTACGGCAGCATGATGCCGGTCTCTTCACCCGCGTCGTCTTTGTCTTCGTAACCTTCAAGGTTCAAATCTACATGGCACTCATACAGGGTGTAACGGTCGTCATTCAAGTCACTAAAGCCTGTCTCTTTGTCCTTGGCTTTCTGGATGTCTGTCAAGTCTCTGGGTGCGTCAGGCAAATCAACGTCAATGTAAAAGCCTGCTTGCTGAAGCTTCACAATCTCATTCTTGGTCTTGCGCATGACGTGCGTGATGCGATAGCAAGTATCCAGATCCGTTGTTCCGTACGGCAGATACATATCTTCCGCAGGAATAAACATAGACACTTGACGTCCCAAATTGGGATCATAGTAGACCTTCTTAAACGCTGAGCCTGTGGCTGGCAGTGACCAGAGCATGCGCTCGTGTTCAGCGCGGTACTCCGTCATGACTTCCGTCAACTCGTAGTTCATGTCGTCTTCAACGTTAGACGCAACTTCTTTCATCTCTGGCGTTTCTTTGCCGATGAGTTTGCTACGCACAGGCCCTTGGGCTGGGAACGTCTCAGTGATTGTCTCTGCTTGGAAGCGCACAACAGCTTCTGTAATCATGGGGTGGAATACGCCGCATGCGCCGTTCCATGGTTCTGTTCTTTCCTCAATCTGCAAGCCAAGGAGTTTCAGACCATCAACGTACGTCTTCTCCCAATCCTTGCGGCCATTCTTGTCATTGTCGATGTCAGACACCAAGTCACCAGCCAGCGACTGCAAAGCGCCATCTTTTATGTACTCGGCCAAGTTATCACCAAAGCCTTCTTCGCCGTCATCTTCTCCGGGCGTGAGGGTGATCTCCACACCATCCATTCCAATGGTGACTTCTTCTGGATCAACAATTTCAATCTCTAGTGGAGACTCTTGTTCGCCCAGCGCGTCGATGCCCGCGGGTTGTTGGTACAGAGCTTTGTCGATGTTCGTTGCCATGTGTGTTCCTTAAATTAATTTATTGTTGCCGCGCACAGGTTTGTCAACCTGCCCGCCTTTTTTGTACGGCACTTTTTCTACCCGCGGACTGTCTTTGCTTTTGTCAGCCTTTGTTGGCAGGCCATATTTTTGCCCATCAGCAATGCCTCTTTGAATAATTTCAAGAAGTTGTTTATTTTTTGGATTAAGCGCGGCTTGTTTGTGCGATTCCCAATTTTTGCTGTACTCTTTTCCAGATTGGCCAGCTTCGTTTATCCCAGTCCCGTTCCATGCTTCCGCCAATGAAATTCCAAGTTTGTCAGCAACACGTTTTTTTGAAGCAATTGCTGCTAAAAAATTTAAATCTTGGGCCGGTAAATGGTACGTGTCGCTTAGCATTCTGTCGTACTCAACATCTTTTTTATTGCCAAAATTTACACCACTATGACCAAGATCAGTGCGGCCTTCTTTTAATGTAAACGCCGCAATTTCTTCCGGGGTAAACGCAGGGTACCCATGTTTTGCTGCTGCCCCGTTCAGCCGGGCGTACTTGTACAGTTCTTGCACAGCTTTTGACGGGTTTGTGTACACCGTTGAAGTTTCTGGATTTTCATCCGGCTTGTAAATTTCCGCTTTGCCAACAGTGTTCCCGCCTTTAATCAAACGCTGTAGTGGTTGAGTTTCCAACCCCTCTTTACCACCGTATCGCCCAGTTGGGTCTGCCCGGTACGCTTCAACATTTTTTGGTAAATCTTGTGGTTGTGTTGATTTTGGAAGCGCCCACAGTGGTGTAGATAGGTCTTTATTTCTGTTTTTGGAATATTCCTGCTCGTTAATGTCCGGGAAGTCACGATCAACAAAGACTTCTTTTTTCAAGCCTAAAGCGTTTGCCACTGGAGCAAGCTGTGGGAACATTTCAATCAAGTTACTTAATCCTGCCATATCTGCCTCAATAGTATTCGGTTTTCCTGCGGCGAAAGATTTTGAGGTCATCTTTCTCGTCGGTGTCTAAACTGATAAAGCCGCCTTGCCTAAAGCGTAGCAGCGCTTGTGTTGTCGTGTCCACGTAGTCGTCGTGCTCCCCAACTGGGAACGCGGCCATCTCTTCAATCACTTCTCGTGCCCAGCGTGTGTCGGGTGCCCAGACTTTACCACTGCTAAATAAATCTGCAACCGCGTTCAC
>Ga0214917_10003235_pt1 | contig 19042 bp, 27 predicted proteins | sample LL_1208_BB_MetaG_FD_177983 | JGI IMG/M metagenome (GOLD analysis project Ga0214917, IMG submission 177983) | Freshwater microbial communities from Lake Lanier, Atlanta, Georgia, United States - LL_1208_BB | ecosystem: Environmental > Aquatic > Freshwater > Lake | place: USA: Georgia | collected...
TACTACTGGGGGATTGATCCATTGTCTTATAATTTGTACAGTATTATTGTTGTTAATATTTATTATTCTTTGACTAATATTCTCTATAGTCCCATGGGGTTGTGTTGGGGTATCAGATATAATAGGTAATATTCCGCAGGATATTTGCGTTACAGAATCAGCTAAATTTAATCCTTGTACCCAGCTGCCATCTTCTAAATATCCAGACTCTGGACATTCTTGTAATATTTGTTGGGTCTTGATATTATAAAACATATTCTACCTCAATTAGTTAGTTTTATTTCCTATATAGTGACCTTCGATTATATTCGATCCGATTGCTCTTAATAAAAATAGATGAGTTCCGATAGACAAAGCTCCCGCTGACGGTTGATTGAACCAATCAGTAACTATTGTCCAAGTTATACTTGTGGCAGAAGTTACTGTTATACGTAATACAATATCTCTACTTATGCTTGATGAAGGCCAGCCAGTTCCTTTGGTAAATGTTGTGGATGTACCACCCAGTGTTAGTGTCTGTATTAACCTATCTGCTCCAAAATTAATAGCATTTGAACCACTGACGTTGCCTAATGCAAAAATAGGAGTATCATTAAAATCTATAATATCGTTTGATGATAGCGTTGTTGATTGCAGAGTGCCGCCATTTCTTGTTTTTACAAATAAGCCACTATTTAATGGCACAACACCACTATACATAGCACTTAAGACGGCAGAATTAAAATCACTAATATTTGAGGCGGCGTGTGAGTGTCCACTGACACTAACAGGAATTTGATTGATATAAAGATTTTGGCTAAAATTGCCAGAACCAATAACATCTAAATCATAAATTGGATTTTGATTTTTGATGCCAACTTTATCGTCAAGAATGCTTTGACCAGCGTGTATCCATAAGCCCCAATTTTTAAGGCCATTGCCAGCAAATCCATATAAACCTATATTTGTGCCAGAGCCATTGCCACCTAGGGTGTATGCTGTACCATTAATAGCGTAATGATTACCCACCCCACTTCTGGATACAAATGTTTTTATACCTTGTGCTTGTGTATCGTTATCATCTACGAATATTCTAACCTTTCCACCAGCTGTGGAATTATCATATTTTCCAACATATAATGCAATTCCACTATCAACAATAAATCCACTACCTCCAAATACAACAGTATTTGTAAAAGTTTTTGGAGATGTGATTATTTGATTTCCAGTAGTAAAAACTACATCCGTCAAGGTGGAACCACCTACAGATGCTTGTAAATTACTAATCTCTGTTCTTACATATTCTGTGCTAGCTATTTGATTAGTATTTGTTCCGCTTGGTGCTGTCGGCGCTGTTGGTATACCAATAAAATTTGGACTATCTAGCAAAGCATATATGTTGGTGTTTACAGTAGAATTAATTGCTTCTATATCTAACCAGCGATCAATCCCATTGCCAATTTTTAGAATGTTGGTATCTACAGCAAACGCTGGTTCACCAGAAGCTAATATGGGATTAGATGAAACAAATTCTGATTCGTTTCCTCTTCTTAATTGTATCTTTAAGAATTGTTTTTGGGAATCGCAGGGATTTGGGGTGGTGGTGGTGCTAGTAGTGGTGGTTGTGGTGGTTGTGCTAGTGGTGGTGCTAGTTGTGGTGCTAGTTGTGGTTGTGCTAGTGGTGGTCGTTGTACTAGTTGTGGTTGTTGTTGGAATAGTATCACTAAAACCAACGGCGTGATGGATTCCAGCACTAATAGCACTCCAAGTGCTGCTACCTATTTGAACTGGTGAAAGACTATTGGTAGCTGATCCATCACCAAATGTTCCGTAAAAGTTGTAGCCCCAAGCCCACAGAGTTCCATCAGTCTTTATTCCAACGGTGTAAGTGTATCCAGCACTAATAGCACTCCAAGTGCTGCTACCTATTTGAACTGGTAAAAGCCTATTGGTAGTTGATCCATCACCAAGTGTTCCGTAAATGTTGAGTCCCCAAGCCCACAGAGTTCCATCAGTCTTTATTCCAATGGTCTGATAGCCTCCAGCACTAATAATACTCCAAGTGCTGCTACCTATTTGAACTGGTGAAAGCCGAGTGGTAGTTGATCCATCGCCAAGTGTTCCGTAACCGTTGTAGCCCCAAGCCCACAGAGTTCCATCAGTCTTTATGCCAATGGTATGATAGCTTCCAGTACTAATAGCACTCCAAGTGCTGCTACCTATTTGAACTGGTAAAAGCCTATTGGTAGTTGATCCATCACCAAGTGTTCCGTTAGCGTTGTTTCCCCAAGCCCAAAGAGTTCCATCAGTCTTTATTCCAACGGTGTGAACCTCTCCAGCACTAATAGCACTCCAAGTGCTGCTACCTATTTGAACTGGTGAAAGACTATTGGTAGCTGATCCATCACCAAATGTTCCGTTAGCGTTGAGTCCCCAAGCCCACAGAGTTCCATCAGTCTTTATTCCAACGGTGTGAGTGTATCCAGCACTAATAGCACTCCAAGTGCTGCTACCTATTTGAACTGGTAAAAGCCTATTGGTAGTTGATCCATCACCAAGTGTTCCGTAAATGTTGAGTCCCCAAGCCCACAGAGTTCCATCAGTCTTTATTCCAACGGTGTAATCGGCTCTAGCACTAATAGCACTCCAAGTGCTGCTACCTATTTGAACTGGTGAAAGCCTATTGGTAGCTGATCCATCACCAAGTTGGCCTACATTGTTGTATCCCCAACTAAACAAAAAATTTGCCATTAAAACACCTTATCTAATGTCCAAGTAACTTTTCTTGGTGGGAATCCGTCAACATCACTAAATACCCATGAACCATTTTGTGCTAGCATTTCTGCTGCATCGCTTTGTCTAATCCAAAAGCTACCATCCGGTTGGTCATGACGTTTCTCACCGCCATTCCAGACACCCCAACTATTTTGCACTAAAAATAGCGTTTCATTGTATATCTCGTTAGTATCATCCATTCCTATCCAAGCCATCGCATGACTCCAAGAGCCACTTCGTGATGCTATGCCATACTTATCTCTTCTTGAAGAGAATCCAGAATTACTACAAACACTAACAGCATAACCATTAGCTAAAGCATCTCTAGCCTGTTCAATAGTATTTATAAGACTGATAGTTTTGACTTTATGCTTATTTGCTATTTTAATTAAATCGTTTGGAACGCCAGTACGGCCCCATTTACCACCAATGGCACTGTATTGTGATAAATCGTATTCGCCGTACTTTTGTCTTAATAAAATACCACCCGATTGATGTACAAATCTGGCAGCACCGGAACAGGTCATGCCTTCTCCGCTATGACCTCTGGAACCGTAAATAGCTTCTGTCGCTCCACGCGACACGAATTCTTCACGTTCACCATTGACAATTTCACAGCTACGTGTAACATCTACAGCATTTCGTGTAGCATGACTCACACAGTCACCTTGAACTTGTCTTTCCGATGGTCCAAATGCTGGATCAAACTTTAACAAAGACTTGAAGGGTAAAGCTAGTTTACCCTGCCCAGTGCCAGATAAATCATGTGCAGCTACACCAAAAAGAGGATGTGGTAGCTCGCCCAATAACTTATCTAAATCTTTTGGGTCGCAGTATGATCCAACAAAGCCTTCTTTATAGGCTTTTAGTAAATCTCTGGGTGTTTTAAACATATTACTGATCCTTTGTGTTATCTTTTACCCACTTTGTTACGGTATTGATGACAACTGCAACAACTGGAACGACTAAAGCTGACATGCTTCCAAGATCAATCTTAGTGAGATTTTCTCCAACATATGTTAACACAGCAGCTAAACCGACCAATAGAGCATTTTTGCCAATAGATACTAAATCGTATGCATTGAGAGTAAAAGGCTTTGAACCTTTGTTGTTCATGTTAATTCTCCTTGGGGTTTGAAATACTAATACTAACTAAAAAGCCGCCATGCGAACTGTCGTTTATCTTATACGGAAAACCGATTAGTTTTATGGCTTTGTCCTCGCAGTTTTTGGTTATTTTAACGAATTTTCTATTCATATCTAAGCACGATTTAAACTCGCTAAAGAATTCTTCTCTTTCATCTTCATGAATGTAGCTCAACCAATCATAACCATCCACGCTATTGATTAGATCGCTAGTTAATTCATAAAAGCTATAATTTGTCCACACTAATCTTCCGTGATCGTCAGTTTCAAACAATGCTTCTTTAGTATAATGTAATGCGGCTTTTGTTCTTTGTTCGATAACTTTTTGTCTTGTTTCCATTCTACCGATAGTAACACGTAAATCTATAACAGCGTCTTTTAAACTATTGCCACCATTAGTGGTTAACTCTTTTTTAATAGTTTGTAATGAATGAACCAATTCATCTTGACTTTGTAATAGTTTAATGATGGGTTTAATAGCTTTTACCCATATGAGACTCAAAAATGTTCCTAAACCGCCAATTATACTGAACACAAGAGTTATATGTTCGGGGTCTTTGAAGTCTATCATTTAACCTCCAAAGTATTGGAATTATGCCCCACAACCCACGCTGTAGGGCATATTCCAAATAATTAGCTTATCAAGACTCGTAACTATTCTTGGCCTTATATGATGTGCTAACTGGATTTTTAGCACCAAACATATAAGTAAGCTCGCCGGGAACTGAGCGTGTTGGTGTAGCAGCATCATCTCTAGCAGCTGTTGAACCATCATCAGCTTGCACAAAATTTGATCCTGACCCAGCACCAGTACCCTTGGTACGACCGGGAACAATATTGCCGTTTGGCACCGCTAAAACATTGAATCTAGTATCAGAATAAGCACCGATTCTGCGAGTTGATACTAACTTGTTGATACTCTTACCAGTAACACCGCCGGGAACTGTTAGGAAAGTAGATGTTGTATTATTTACCTTGGAGGCGTTGTCGCCAGCGGCTCTGAGTAAATAATTTGTACCGGGAGCAGGTGTATAGGCAAAAGTACCAGAACTTTTGGCCTTTGTTACGCCGTGAGGATCGGCATTAGAAGCACCGCCATTTGTATCTTGTACAACGACTGTGCCATAACTTTTCTTAGCGGCATTAACTTCTACTAGGTCTAAAACATTGGCGATTGGACCGCTAGCGGAAACATTACCAGCGGCTACTAGTGTGCCACCGTTATTCTTTTTTGATCCGCCACCGGACTTTGCAGCTGTGGTTGACATAGATTTTCTCCATTAAAATTTGTTAAAAATGTCATATTCCACATCCTTTTAAAGTCCGGTTCCTAATTATTTATACACATTCAAACAAATTTCTTCTGAATGTTTTTCATGATTTTATGCATCTTTCTGCGAGTGCTTTCCCGATTCATGTTATATTTTTTGGCTATTTCTGCAATAGTCATATTGGCAATTCTATCAAGAAACATCTCTTTTTCTGTCTCGTCTTTTAGTTCATCCAACACATCGATTAGCATAAATTGATCACTATTTTGTGGAATATTATCATGCAATTTACCACCAAATCTGTTCATTTTTTGAGCAAATTTGATTTCTTTCATGCACTCTATAAATACGCCGTTGTATAAATATGTTGTGAATTTAGCCCCCTTAGAGGGTTCATGATTCAGAAATGTCTTCCATAGAGCATTCAACTGGCAAGAATCAATAGTATCCCTATCGAGCTGATTACTAAATCTACGGGATGCTTTATTCATTATCTTGACTATATTAGTATCTTTTAGTGCGGTTTCAATTTTATCATTCAAATCATTCATTAGTTATCTCCTAAAATTGCTTTTTCAATATCATTTCTAACTTCTGTAAAATCAAACATCTGTCCTATACCAACAAAAAACCTGTATCTACTACAGATTTTTAAGATCTCAATACCCGGAACTTTATTTAAGACATCTTTGATTCCGTGTGTTAAATCAAAATTTGTGTGACCAAGCCAACAATCGAAACTGGACAACATAGCAACATCGTCCATCAACTGTGGTGTTATCGGCACCATAGGGCTTGAGTGAATAATGTTTTTCTTCTTGTCGAAAAGATCGTAATCTTCCTCTTCTTCCTCATCTTCCTCATCTAATTCATCCTCTATGTCGCCCATTTTTTCTAAATGTTGTATAGCAATATTTTGTATAATGTGAGTTAACATTGGCGAAGTTAATTGCTTCTCCAAGTAATCCTCGTATTTTTGCCATCCTATTTTTTTAGTATTTTTACTCATTATCGTGACTCCAGCGTGATTATACCATGTCCGATGGTCTGATACAAGGCTCGTCTTTTAAGTTTTTCTTATGACTTTTGAGTATTCTTTCTCTTACTTGTCCGCTTATGTGTGTAAAAATTTTGATTAGTAATTCTTCTTGATTATCTTTAATCAATGATGACTTAATCATTTCTATAGTTTCCATATAACAAGTTTCTTCTGCTAATGTATCCAATAACTCGCAAAGACTAGCAATAGAGTCATCGTCATAATCGGATAATTGTACATTTATATACGGTCCAGAGCCATCTGGCTTCATATAATAACATATAGAAGCTGATGTTAATTCTTCTGGCTCTTGGGGTGGATTGTCTTTTCTTTTAAAGAATTCAAATAGCATTAGTTATCTTTCTAGCTGAATTTTCCCACGTAAGGTTTTTAGCAGTTTCAATACCAGCAGTATTCAGTCTTAATGATTTATCTTGATGCAAATTGTGAATTTTTCTCATCGACTCTACCATATAATCTACAGTATTATAGTCAATTTTTGCCCAATTACCTTGACCATGAAACCATTTGCCATCGTAAGCAACTTCTGTCTCACTAATTGGTGCTAAATAAGAATTGGCATCTGTGCAAAATTCAGTATGAGCAGAATAATTTGTTGTTATTACTGGCCTGCCACAAGCCATCATTTCTAATAGTTCTAAGTTCCACCCTTCTGCTCTAGAAGGAAATATGCCGCAATGGCATTGTTTCATAATAGTATACACTTCTTTTTGCGTTGGTTGTCGTGGAATTATGGTAATTTTGCTACCTAATTTTGATTCTTTATAGAGTTTTACCCATTCTTGTTGTTCATTTTCTGTATAAAAAGGATTGTCGCACATTAGTATCAATTCTACATTATCCTCTATTTCAAAAGCTTTATTAAAAATTTCTACTAAAACATCGTGACCTTTTCTTATTTCCCACTTACCACAATTATAAAATCTAGTAGTTTGCGATTCTGGATACTCTGATTCTTCAAAAATAGTTAGATCAACACCTAACGGTATCACACAAACCTTGCTGTCATCGATTGATATATTTTGTAGAACTACTTTTTTAGCCCAGTTAGAACAAACGAATATCTTATCTAAGGATTGTAGATGATGCTGTTCAAGCTTATCAAATGTGTCTAATTCAAAAATTGGGAATCCGATTCTAAGACCTTTTCCAACGAATTGGGTCATATCATTTTGATGCCATATTTTAATACATGGGGCGTCAAAATCTGTAAAACGACCTCTTGAAATGCAGCTTCGAATGATATCCGCATCTTCTTCACTAGTTACTTGGGGCTGCCCTATGCACCACAATGATACAGGCGTTATTTTACTTAGACTTTTTGTTATATTCAATCCGGTTACGCCATATCCAAGCTGATTAATGGGTGACAGTAAGTTTATCATTTGTTATCCTTGAAAATTGGTGATCAGAATACGAAACTATCATGTTTGGATCGAGAATTATTTTATAACCTTCATTGATCAATTGTTCATTTAAGATTACGTGATCCGGGTCAACTTCTCCCTCTTTCCATTGTCTAGCCCCATATTGTTTATTTTTTAAAAGGGGTAATCGATATAAAGCCATACCTCCAAAATTTGATAAAACCTCTAGTGGTTCATCGCCACGCTCAAATGTTATTCTATTAAACATAGGCGTATGTAAAATGTGAATACCTTTGGGTTTTCCAAGGGGTCTAAAAGCAAGAGAATCATACATAATATATTGTTCTGGCTTATAGTCTTCTAGTGGTTTTAAATTGGTAGGTTCCGTTAAAACCCCATAGGCAGAAACACAAGCATTTTTAGGATCAGACTCAAGCGTAAAAACCCCATGATAAAAACCGGTATATGACCAGCCACCCTTAATATCTAAGTCCAATACGCACAGGTAATCATAATCTATATAATTTGATAAGATAATGTCGAGATATTTATTTCTACATTCTGCTAATATCTTACATCTTCCAAAATGCCAAGGGTCTACTCCGGTATCTATTAATTCTCTATAATCTTTATCTTCTCGTTTTTCGGATAAAAATTCTAGTTTAGTTTTTCCGCGATACGATTCTAAGATTGAAACAGTGTCATCATTAGAGTCATTTTCATAAAAAAATATGCTGGAATCTTTGAATGCTTTGGATGTGTGCTTTATTCTTTCTATATTTAGCGATATAGTATCCCCAACGTTTCGACAAATGCCAGCAAAAACAATCTTTTTAGATTTAGCTATTTTTAGGCCAGTATCCACTTTATACTTATACATGCTTGGATTTTTGAGTTTGCTATCAAATATATCCTCTGGAAAATTTACATTCATCAGAATTCCTTAAAAAAGAACCATCGTGACAGAGTATCTACATTTTTTGTTTCATCTATGTGTTTGAGATAATCAATAACTTCCTCTATTGTGGAGAAGATATATTCGTGTGGCAACATAAAAAATAACCAATTAGGGGCTTTTGATTTTCCTTGTTTACACCATACTAAAACTGGTTTTTTCTGACGATTTGCTGTTACTATTTCTTCGTAGGTTCCACAAGCATGAACATCTAGGTCTATATGTGCAATGATAAAGTCGGATATATCGACACATCTTAGATCAGCACTTCTAATAGAACCAAAATGCTTTCTTATTTTATCATACTGTCCCATTTCCTTATAGTGTTCTATCCACCATCTGGTTTCTTCGTCTTCTCTGACAGTTAATATGGGCTTTTTGCAAGGATCAATAACCCGTACACCAAGGTCTTTTAGAATTGCTGTCAATTCTTGTCTCCAAGTCACTCCACCGTCATGAACCCTATCCATAGCACCAACAAGATAGGTTTTAACACCGCGAAGATTATTGATTAAATCCATTATCTATGCTCCACCATATTTTATTGATACCAAGAGATTCTATAATTGTTTGACATCTTTTGCACGGTTGACTACATCTTAGTTCTCCACGTTTATTCAATCTTATTATAACCATTCGAAGGCTACTATCTATGTAGTATTTTCCCCAAAGTCTAGAAATTAAATCTGTTTCAGCGTGAAAATGCGGGTACTCAAGTTCAGTATTGAATCTCTTAGCAAGCATTAAAGCCTTAGTGTGTGTTTTTTCTGGATTATTTTGTCCCATGGCCAAGAGTTTATTACGCTTATAAGCAAATGCAAAATGAAAGAATTTGTTTTTTGTTTGGCGTTCCTCTCTTGCTTTTGGTAAAAGGCTCAATGCTATATCCATAGATTGGTCAATTATATTCATATTACTTTCTCAGAGCTAACATCAAAAATTCTTGTACACTTTGAGGCTGTGGATCACTATTTGTGAATATCGCGGTAGCAGTCTTTTTAGCCTCCGACTTTTTTGCACCAAGTGCGTACAAAGCATCTACGCAATCTTTGAATAACTGTGTAGACAAGAAATCTTTCTTGGTTTTGTCTAAGATATAGACCGGAGAATTTTCCACATAACCGAATGTAACAAGGTCCATATTGCCTACATTAATATGTCTTGATTGATCATGAAAAGCTTTAAGAAAATGATACATGATCATTGCTACAAAAATAAAAGCAAAGATGTTACCAATCGTAGGGTTTGGTTGAGGATTCATTGTTTGTTCCTTGTGTTCACAATCATTATACCGTAGTATCGGCATCTGTCAAGGGTGAACATAAATAAAAATGGCCCGCTGCTTCCTTGCAAACGGGCCATTCTCTACTTACTATCAATTATTGGCACTATTCAGATTTCTCTTTAGAACTTTCTGTTACAGTATTAGATGGACCAAGAGAAATTTCGTCAGCCATAACGCATACCGAATTCTTCGTGTTACCATCCTTATCCTGATAGTCATCAATTTTGATCTTTCCTTGAACGCCAACTAATCGACCCCTAGTAAGGTGTCCCTTTAATGCTTCTGCCATCTTACCGAAGCAGAGAACGTTTAGAAACAAGGTGTCTTCATTTCTACGATCATTTACGGCCATGCGAAACTTTGCCATTGTTGTACCTTTTTGGGTGACGCTGAGTTCCGCATCCTTTGTTAGTCTACCACAACCTAGCCATGTATTAATATTCATACAATCATACCTCCAGTGCTGAACGAATCTTGCCACGAACTACCTGAGTATTACCACGATTATAAGTACCTATAGTGGCACTATAAACGTTTCTAGCGAATGATCTAGGGATGCCTAATAGTCTTGCGGCAAACTCTGTATCCTCTCTAGTATTGTTAAAAAATCCGAAACCAGCCTTATGAGCCAAAGCTGTGATGGGATTTAATGTAAAGCCCTTGAAGTAACCGCTCTGAATCTTTGCAGTTACTTTATTGTTTTCAATATCCCAATGGTATGCATTGGAAAGGTTCTGTAAACGATTAAAAAATTCACTGTATCTCATGCTAGTCTCCTATTTGCTTTCCTCTGTGCTAACCTTTTCGCTATTTTCGATTTGCTCTAAGCCTTTTGTAATGTATATAGAAAGTTTTTGAATTTCTTCTTCTATAAATTGCTTTTGACCTTTTAGCTCTTCTATTTTTGCGTGAACGTTTTGTAAGTGGGCTTTAGCCATTTCTACTATTGACATTTTTATCTCCTGTTTCATTGTTATATCTTCTAGAGGTTGAAAAAACACTATTTCTTGCTTTGATACGTCAAATAATCCAACAAATCATTATGAGTCCAAGTGACTTGATATTCTCCATCTGTAGACAACTCTGCTATTTCTTTATATTCTGTTTGAATTTTTACTATCAAAGCTGCTAAAAATTCTTTTTTGTCACTATTTAAACAGTGATCTATTACATCGATCATGTTTCTAATTTCTTCATCTTGATGCATTTTAATATAGAGTTAACTCTATTCCAGCTTCTTGAAATAATTGTTGACTAATCTCAAACTCGTTTGCCCATCTTTCTGGCATATTATTGTACGATACTACTCTTTTGATACCAGTTTGTATAACCATGCCAGCACAGCGAGGACAAGGCATGAATGGATAGGTATAAAGTGTACAGTCATGTAGTGATCTGTTAGCAAATAAAATAGCATTCATTTCACCATGAACAATAATTTTGTATTTTGTTTCTCTATTTTCAAGCCTATCATTATCAGCAATATCTTGAGGAAATCCATTATAGCCAACCGATATAATGCGATTATTGTTATCGGTTATAACAGCTCCGACTTTAGTTGATGGGTCTTTAGACCAATTAGAAATGAACTCTGATAAATTAAGAAATCTTAAATCCCACTTACTTGATTTTAGTGAATTCATACCATAATAATCCTAAGTTTGCAAAAACATATCCGGCCCACATTACTCCATGGGGTCTATCGCCTTGCTGTAGGCAGCTTATGCACGTAAAAGCATAGCATAAAGTTGATATAATAATCGCCGGTATAGCCATCAATGTTTCCTTACAACAATTGTTCCTCTTCCGCCCTCATTTAAAGATTCTACGGTATAATTTCCTATCTCTTCAAACATCAACTTCAAACATTGTCCGTTTGGCGACCAATAGTTTGTTTTATCATTATTAAGTGAATTTTTGGGGTGGAATTGCATTAGGGGGACCGGATTACCGACATTACACATATGAGTTTCTAGCATAATTCTACCGCCTTGATTTAGGAGAGAGTCAAGTATCTCTAATGACATATACGGATTTTTTAGATGATAAAAGACTCCAGCATATATGATAGAATCAAATTTACCCAAGATGTCTGTATTCATTTCTTCAACATCTAGTACGTAGCTTTTTACATTAGATTCTAATACTTCTTTTGCGATATCAAAACCTCTCTTTGATCTATGAAATCCGGCCATGCCCATCCAAACAAACTTATCTACAGCAACGACCTCTGACGCACCCATACGTTCTGCATGGAAAGAATAATATCCATCCCAAGCACCAACGTCAAGAACACGTTTATTTTGGAAAAAATCTGCTGGAAACCATTGTATTTCCGAAGCATGTATAGATGGCCCTCCACCTTTTTCTCCATTTGAAACAATACCGTCGCCAAAATCTATAGAATGCCACCAAGCATTATAAGAATTTACTAAATTTCTTTTTTCTTCAACCGATAACATCAAACACTCCTATCAAAATGAACACGATTTACCTTGATGAATTCTGCACATTTTGGCAAATCCTTGAGGGAAGACGCCCCAACATAAGCACAGGCACTTCTAATTCCACCTAATATGTCTTCTATTATTATAGAAGCGTCACCCTTATAAGGCACGGTAATAACTCTACCTTCGCTAGCCCTATAGTTTTTAATTCCACCATATTTCTCTTGAGCTTTATGAGAACTCATACCATAAAATGTTAGTTTAGTTTTTCGTTTTTCTACATCATTGTATTGCGGGTCAATTGGTTGCCAACCGCCACTCTTCATGCGATATTCATACTGCCATTCTCCTTCGCACTGTTCTGTTCCAGCTAACATTCCCCCAAGCATAACAAAGTCTGAGTTAGCCGCAAAAGCTTTAACAACATCTGATGGTGTTCTACATCCGCCATCCGCACAAATCAATCCTAAGTGCTTGTCTCCATTTTTTAAACCATGTGCGGCATGAGAACATTCTGCAATTGCGGAAAGCTGTGGATATCCAACGCCAGTTTTTAATCTTGTCGTACATGCGGAGCCGGGACCAATGCCAACTTTAACAATATCCACGCCACCATGAAGAATTAATTCCTGTACCATCTCTGGAGTACAAACATTACCAGCCATTATTATTGGCTTGTTACCAAACTTGTTTCTTATATCTCTGCAAAAATTTACAAAATTATCTGTATAACCATTAGCAACGTCTATGCAAAGATTTGGACAGGATTGTAAAACGTAACACACTTTCATGAGTTTTTCAATTTCATCTTTTTGGATACCCATGCTATACCATTGCGTATTTAGATCAGTAAGATTACTGTAAAATTGCTCTAGTTGATAGTGTTTGTGTAAACATGTGATGGCGTTAATTTTTTTTAAGGATTCGGACATAGCAAAAGTCCCTGTAGTATCCATATTGGAACTACAAATAGGTGTTCCTACCCAAGTCTGCGTAGAATGAAAGAATGAAAATTTTCTTATTAGATCAATTTGTTCTCTTGAGGCGGCTTTGCTTCTTTGCGGTAATAATAATACATCATCAAAATCTAGTTTGACATCGTTATTTATTTTCATGACTAACCTTTCTACATAACTCAATAAAATCTTGTGTAGACATATCCATTTTTATTTGGTTTATTTTTTTATGTACCCATTGTACATTATTTTTATGGTATCCGAGTTTATTGTCAATCCTGTCTAAAGAGGCAGTTGTCTCTATTCTTCTGTCTTTTTTACCACGTTTTCCAAACTGAATATCTAAACCGGATAAAGCACATTTGTGTTTTTGTTGTTCAAAAATTTCCCAAGCTTCTTGTATTGTTAAATCAAAGGAGATATTTCGCTTGGAGGCATTTCTTATGTATTGATACCATATACCACCTTGAATATCTTTATATCCTTTCCATTTCTTATGTGATGGTCCAATCACGGTGTTTCTACATCCGCAAGTTTTTGTAATACCAAATTTATTTCTTAAAATTATCTTTCTATTCCCACATTCACACACACATTCATATTTGACTATTTTATTATTCTCTCTGAGAATAGATAATATTTGTAAACGATGTTTTTTATCTCCGATATTATTTTTCATGTTTTATTCCAATGAGGTGTACTGATTATATCTCTTTATACACCATAATTGGTATTCAATAGACCCTTGCGGCGGCTTGCGATCTCTGTGGAACGAGTAATACATCATCGAAGTCTAATTTGGTATCATTTACAATTTTCATGTGTAGTCCTTTGGTTCATAAAGCAATGGTGGGTGCTGGATTCGAACCAGCGAAGCCGAAACATCTGATTTACAGTCAGACCCCTTTGACCGCTCGGGAAACCCACCTAAAGTAAAACGGAGTGAGTTGCCCCACTCCGTTATACCTCACATTCAATCAATCACGCACTAACCAATTCTCGACCAAGACGCTTTGCCAGCACAGCATTAATCTTGTCAATCTTAGCAGTCACTTCAACAACCCACTCACGATTACGCTGCTTACGCTGAACATGATCAATATCGCTATCGGTCATATGAACGACCTTATCAAAGACGCTATCGAATTCAGCAACAACTTCGTAACGGCAGCAGCGAAGCTTCTGGAACTTATGATCGCTGGGAACGCTAACCACATCACGCGGATTGACCTTACAAATCATAAGACGGTTTCCACCATCATTATCTTCGTCATCAAGATCAATGCCACCATAACTCTTAGCGTAATCAATTGCACCAACGTGCAGACCATGACCACAGCCATTATCACGATTACTATCTACACTGCTACGTGAAACTTGGCAAACCGATCCGACGCTATTATCAAACTTGCCAGAATAAATATCACGGTAGTCCTCACGAACAGCCTTGTAGGCGAGGAAACAACCATCATAAGTAATCGGCATGTTCTTATTTTCCATGAAATCAAAAAGCTCAACAACAGCATGGTCAGAAGGATTCTGACTCAGATTATCAAGGAAATTAAGCATCGGCTCAAAAGGGAAACCCTGCTTAACCATGTCGATAATGGTATTGGTGAACATGTTTGGCATCTTAATACCATCCCAAGTCAGCGAACCATCTGTGCAGTTAACATAACCCTCACAGTAGGCATTCACATGGGAAACAATATCATAAGCAGCTTCAAAATGCTCGACATTGTTATTCTTAAGGTGCTTTACCAGCTTGTTATAATTAGGGTGAGACTTGCCGAAGCAATATGTCTGACCGCTAACAATCGCAGTAACAGTACCGTCATTTGCAATAATATACTTGTTGGACATCATAATTCTCCTAGTTTATTCACATAGAACTCAGAACGTTGGACATATGTTCAGCAGACTCAATCGTGTCGATATAATCGGCAACGATCTTCACATCATTTTGACCCACATTACCATAGTAACCCATGTTGGCAATTACCTTGAGCATAGGATACTTCTTAACAGCCTCATCAAACCTCTTGGAGAATTTCGTGTTATCGATCTTCATTCCAGAGAAGTCAACGCTATCACAATTTGGAATGGTGCTGCTCATGGCACGAACCAATTCCATATCATGTCGCATAGAAGTTATACGCTTCTCATGCTCATTATACTCAGCAACGATCCTCTTTGCCTCATTATCGGTTTGTGTAGCACTAAAGATAGTTGCAAACTTTTCATTCCTGTTAGCAGACAAGCCGCATCGGACGTTGCAATCAATAATGTCTTGCTTATGGTCCGCAACAGCCTTATTGAAAACTGTACGCAGAACATCAACGGCATCGGTCCAATTAGAACGCTCTGCAAGCTTACGATTCTTAATCACGGACGGCTTAACAGCATAGAACGTCATACCATCAACATCGTCAGGATAATGCTTGTGCATATAAGTGAGAGCATTTGCAATAAGGTTCTCATCCACATCCTTATATCCAAGGGTAATGCTACCCTTAGACTCAGTGAAGTAGTACGCATTCTCATACTTTACACTCATGTTGCACTCTTCAAATCGGCCAGTTTCTTCATTAAAAACTTGAATATGAACAGGCGGAAGACCATCACCAGAGCCAGAACTGGTTCTGTCATAGGTGATCTTGGGCAAACTGGAAGTCAGCACAATATCATCCTTGGTCGCTCCACCCAGTATATCATACAAACCGTTGTTGTCAACAGTCTCTCCATCCTTAAGCTTGTAAACATAGCACTTTTGTTCGCCATGCTCTTCACGCATAAGTTTCTTGATTCGACTCAAACCACCGCGATTCAAATCGTCAACAAAGAACTTCATGTCGCCAGTGAAGTTAATAAATTCAACATCGGTTGAGCTATTGACCTTTTTGCGATAGTAAGACTTATTGAGAAATGTAAGCGAAAGCTTGTCCTTGATATTAACACTCTCGTTAATAATGTTATCGAACAGCTTTTGACCATTCCAACTGATCGACTTCTGGAGCGACTCAATAGCATTCTTGATAGAAGAACACTGATCGCTAATCTGAACATACTTAACGCGAGCCTTATAAAGCGAAGGTTGGCTCTGGATTTGATCTTCAATCTTGGATGCAATTTCAGATGTGATACGATTAACAATATTCTTGATGTTAATCTTAGTGTCCTTACTGTAGGACAGGGACTCACGACTAGGAGTAATATCAACATCGCCAATATTTACAAAGATACGAAGACCATCAGAATATTGAATGAATCGTGCTTCTTTGTTGTCGCCATCACCCATAATCTGCAAATGATCAATAGGATAAGCAATCTGACCCATAATGATCAAGTTGCTGGCAGAGTGGTCATTATCATCAAAATACCAGCCATCACCAGCAAGAACCTTGTCGATTTTCTTAAAAATAACCTTCTCGCCAACAAAGTTAGGCTTGACCTTGAAGAATTCATAGACTTTAGCCGCTTCAACATTAAACCTATTAATGTCGTTGGAATTAACTTGAATAGAAACCTTGATACCATTCGGTTCGTCAGTTTCCGTTTCGTGCATCAGAGAGAAAACGGGGCTACCGTCCTCATTCTTATATGCATTATAGATACGCTTCTTGCCATCAAGATAAGCTTCCACAGTAAAACTATCGGAATATGCAAACGGAGCCTTACTACCAAGACCAAGGCAACCAACAGCATCATTGCTATTGTTACGAGTGCTACGAAAATACGTAGTATAAAGTTGCATACAGTTATCGTGATCCATGCTAGTGCCGTAATCACGAATAAAGAAAACAGGATTCAGAACGGTGGGAAGGTGAACGTCAAAAGCAACGTCACGCTTGCCAGCATCAACGTGGGAATCGTAAGCGTTGGTAGAAAGCTCACGAATAACGGCAAGAACCTTATTAGAATAAAGACCATCAGACAGAATAAAGAAAGCCTTGGACGATGCTTCGATGCTAAACTTAGACTCTTCGAAGTTACCAGACTTTTCAATAACGTTTGTACCAGCGTGAAGTTTCATAATTTCAAAATCTCCTACAAGTGCTTAATTGTCGAATGTGCTATCAGTATACCACAGTTATCGGCTGTGTCAAGCGGCAGCTTTAAAAATTTTCTAGCGTGTCTGCTCTACGCAGAAAAATAGCGGTTCTAAAGCAAAATCAACCAAATGACCATCGACGTAATCGTACCATTGATCTAGAAAATCTTTCACATTGTTGATATCTTCTGTGCAATATCTATAAGAGTGGTAATCATTGATATCGTCATTCCAAATAAAGATTTTGTCATAATTTGCTTCTACATTACGAGAATCTTCCTTAAAATATCTAGCTGCTAAAAGTTGAATAGGTGAATATTGTGTATTTTTCATAGAGCGAACGATATCACTTTCAGACATTTGAAGTTCGATTTTCATTTCCAGCCTAAAGCCTCCGAAACAGTTGGTAATTGAGAAACAAAAACATCCTTACATTGATTTGCTATATCCATATGTTCCTTTTGAGTTCCATTAGACGATCTAAGGTTTATGTAGTGAATCCATGATCTAACGGTTCCACTCATATAAAGCCTAGTGGGAGTTGCTAGTGGAAGAACAAATCTTGCACATTCTTTTGCTACACCATCTGCTATCATACCATCATAAATAGCTTTTGCTTTTGCAAAATGTTCTCTTATTTGAGTATTCCATTTTACTTTTATTTCATCAGAAATATCATTGATACTATTTTGTCTATTTTTAGTATCTTGACGGCGTAATTCAAACGTAGGTATTTCTTGTGCTAATAGCGTTGTGTCAGCATATCTCTGACTAAATTCTTGAAAAGTAAAACTTCTATGGCGAAGAATTTGTGCGGCTAATCCCCTAGTGGTATCTATTTCAACAGTCATGAAAGCCTGCTCAAATATCGACCAATGCTCATGATCTATACAATACTTAAGAAGCTTCGAATAGTTTTCATTATTTTGATTACTTGGATTCGATACTTTCGCACAATATGCTATAGTTTTTTCAGCGTCCGGTGTAATAGATACAAATTTAACGTTCATTAAATACAAATACCTTTCTGATATGATCTAAAAATTCTTGCGAAGATAATGAGTTTTTCATGATGTTGCAAGTAACACAACATGGCTGAGTGTTATTTTTTGTATACCCTTTATTACTATCTATTCTATCTATAGAATTGGTTGGGTAAGGAATTCCTTTAAAGTATTTCGCGTCTGTTAATGATGGTTTAGCACCACAATATGAACAATCTTGCGTGATCAAAATTTCAACGTCGTTAGGACTTAATTCAAAATAAATATTTCTTTTAATTGCACTTTGTTTGTAAGCATTGTGCTTACTATTTGTGAACGCTTGTTTTGTTGTTCTTGTTCGACCGTTTTTTCTAGCCTGCTCTGCCCTTTGGCACCCGCAGCTTTTACCATATTTTATATTTGAATATGTTCCTTTGTGTTCTTTATTACATGCGGGGCAAATTCCGATAGCCATTTTCCTATTTCTGTTTTGTTCTGGTTTATACTCATAATATGTCTTGAAGATTTCCATATTGGCCTCCTTTGGTTAGTATATGATACTATACACCAAAATATGCCAACACTCACTTTTGAAGTTGCTCCTCCGCATTACGCTTCATCTTTGCTGAAAATCCAGCCGCATATCCTTGCATATATGCTTCTTTGGTTTCAAATGTAAAAGGTTTCTTTTCTTCCCTTATCCAAGCGAGATAACTTTTGTATTCATCGCAAAGCATTTCTTCGTCAATTAGTTCTAATTCTTTGTA
>Ga0214917_10003236_pt1 | contig 19041 bp, 17 predicted proteins | sample LL_1208_BB_MetaG_FD_177983 | JGI IMG/M metagenome (GOLD analysis project Ga0214917, IMG submission 177983) | Freshwater microbial communities from Lake Lanier, Atlanta, Georgia, United States - LL_1208_BB | ecosystem: Environmental > Aquatic > Freshwater > Lake | place: USA: Georgia | collected...
ATCGATTCGCACTAGGTGCGGCAACTCCCTTGCCACCCGCCTTTGCAAAGGCCGCGAGCAAACCAAGCGCCACTGGATGATTGGGAACTCGCACACCAACAGTGTCCTGTCCGCCCGTTACAAAATCTCCAGCTAATCCAGACCGCTTAACCACCAAAGTCATTGGCCCCGGCCAAAAATCCCGAGCTAATGAAATCGCATAACCAGGCACATCATCAGCCCAATCGCCCAACGCATCCATTGTTGCCACATGCACAATTAATGGGTGATCTGCAGGCCGACCCTTTGTTGAATATATTCGCGCAACCGCATCTTTATTACATGCATCGGCGCCCAACCCATAGACAGTTTCAGTTGGAAATGCGACCAACCCTCCAGCCAATAAATTCGCAGCGGCATTTGCCATCGCGCTAGCGGTGCAATTACTTAAAAACTGGCTCACCCGCTAATTCTCTCACTATTCTCAGGATTAATTAACGCCAATTACATTAAATACGAGATACTTAAGGCATGAAAATTAGAACCTCTCGCATCTTTGCCGTCATATCAGTAGCAATCGCCCTGATTGGTGGTGTTGCTTTATCAATACCCGCAAGTGCGGCGGAGGTAACTCGTTACATCACAGTAAGCGCAACAGGAACTACAACTGTTGTGCCAGATGCGGTACGAGTAAGTGCAACGGTTTCAGTTTTAGGTAAGAGCTCTAAGGAAGCGCTTGCTTCCGCAGGAACTACTTCAACCGAGATTCGCAAAGCACTTGTTGCAAACAAGATCGCTACAAAGGATGTTGCATCTCAATCCATCTCTGTAAATCCTGAATACACATATCCAAGCAATGGAACTCCCATGCTCAGTGGATACCGTGCAACACAATCATTCACAATCACTGTTCGCACAGCTGCAACAGCCGGAGCAGTAGTTGATGCAATCGTTGCTGCTGGCGGCGACAATGTTCAAATCAATAACGCATCACCATTTGTTCTAGATTCAGACAAGGCAACTGAAATTGCTCGCGAGTTTGCAGTAAAGCGTGCAAAGGCAAAAGCAACTTCATATGCAAAGTTGCTAGGTGTAAAACTTGGCAAGGTTGTTTTCTTAAATGAGGATTCGGCTCCATCTGTTTATCCTGTTTATGTTGCATCAGCTAAGGCTGAAGATGCATCAACACAGATCGATCTTGGAGAGCAGAAGATCACTGTTTCAGTAACAGTTCGCTGGGCGCTATAACTAGACGAACCATCCGTTTTACAGAAGAGCCACTAGCCCGTTATCCCGCGGATAGTGGCTTTTTTGTGCTCAATAAACGGGTTTGGTCGCACGCTTAATCACGGGTAAGATTGCCAAGCCTTAGAACGTCCCCATCGTCTAGGGGCCTAGGACATCGCCCTTTCACGGCGGTAACACGGGTTCGAATCCCGTTGGGGGCACGCAGTACCAGCAAGACAAGAAGTAAAAGTAGTAAAGGCAAGTTCTTAAAAGGTCTTAGCGGTGACATAAGAGCCACTTATGTTTATCAAACACTTAAGGCCCGGTAGCGCAGTTGGTTAGCGCGCCGCCCTGTCACGGCGGAGGTCGCGGGTTCAAGTCCCGTCCGGGTCGCAAAGGTTTTGGTGTCGTACTTTTTACAGGCCGATATCAAAACCTTGTTTGGCTTGGTAGCTCAGTTGGTACGAGCGAACGACTGAAAATCGTTAGGTCGCCGGTTCGATCCCGGCCCAAGCCACATTAGAAATTACTTGGGGAGATTTCCTTCAGCTAATCTTTCAGCAAGAGTTGGAGCATTTCTGTCCTTCTCGGAAAGGGACACTTCAGATAAATCCAAGCCCCAATTGATTCCTAGCTGTGGATCTAAAGGATTGATCTCAAACTCCTCCGCTGGTGAATATGGCGAGCTAAGCAAGTAGGCAATCGACGATGAGTGAGCTAACGATGCAAACCCATGTCCTAACCCAGCCCCAATTAAAATTGCCTTCCCGTCTTGCCCATCCAAATCAACATGAACTGACATGCCAAAAGTTGGCGAGTTCGGACGGATATCAACAATTACATCCCGAATAGATCCGCTAACACAAGTAATCCACTTAGCCTGCCCCTGTGGTGCAAGACTGTAATGAATTCCTCGAATTACACCTCTCTGACTTTGGGAAATATTCGCTTGCTGAATCGAAAAATCTATTCCAGCGGCGGCTTCAATGTCGCCGCTCTTAAACCACTCACGAAAGAATCCTCGGTCATCACTCCAAACAGGTGACTCTGCTAACCAAGCTCCTTCGATCCCCAGCGGTTTTAAATCCATGCTCTTATCCTTCCGCCTTCACGGCAGAAATGATTGCAGGCATGGCTTCTTCAAGCGCGATTCGCCAATCTCTCATCGGTTTAATACTCGTTTTTGCCCAGGCATCGTGACTTAATACCGAGTACGCAGGTCGTTTTGCTGGTCTTGGGTACTCACTCGAAGAAACAGGAACAACACGATTTATATCTGCCCCTGCTAATTTAAATATCTCCTGGGCGAACTCAAACCATGTCGCATCTCCAGAATTGGTCCCGTGATAAATCCCGGCGGGTGAAGTAGACAAACCCAACTCGACAAGCTGCTTTGCAAGATCTACGGCAGAGGTCGGTTGGCCCACCTGGTCATTTACAACCCGAACTTCATCTTCACTATTGAGCGCAAGCCGTGTCATTGTCTTCGCAAAATTCTTACCCCAAGGGCTATAAAGCCAAGCGGTCCTAACAATTGATGAGTTTTCTGGGTAAGACGCAAGTACTCGACTTTCGCCTTCCGCTTTGGTGCGCCCGTATGCAGATTGAGGATCAATCCTGCCATTTACCTGCCATGGGGTGTTGCCCTCACCGGAAAACACATAATCTGTTGAAAGATGAATTAACTTTGCTCCACAATGCTTTGCTGCCATTGCGATATTTTCTGCTCCATCGCGATTGACTCTAGATGCCTGGGGCTCATTACTTTCGGCGGCATCCACATCTGTCCATGCTGCGCAATTTACAATTGCCGTGGGTGACAACTGTGAAACAACGTCACGAACTATTGGGCCTTTTGAGATATCTAAATCTTGTGATCCCCAAGCAGCAAACAGCATCCCGCCTTCACCGAGCTCTTGAGAAACTGCAATACCTAATTGCCCTGATCCACCCGTAATTAGCCAAGTCATTTAATGATTATCGATTCTTGAGTGGCTTCCACCACGCTTCATTGTCTCGATACCACTGAATCGTTTCCCTAAGCCCATCCTCGAACTTAACCTTAGGTTCATACCCCAATTCCCGATTAATCTTTGTCCAATCAACGCTATATCGAAGGTCATGACCTTTTCTATCTTGCACATACTCAATGGACGACTCATCTGCACCCATAGCTTCAAGAATTAAACTTGTGATTTCATTATTTGTTAATTCCCGGCCACCGCCAATGTTGTAAACCTCACCGGAACGACCATTCATCAATACTGAATGAATACCCCTGCAGTGATCATCTACGTGTAACCAGTCCCGAACATTCTCTCCGGTCCCATAGACCGGAACTTTCTTACCTTCAATTAAATTAGTAATGAATAAGGGGATTAACTTCTCCGGAAAATGATGAGTACCATAATTATTACTACAACGAGTAATTACTACATCCATACCGTGCGTTCTGTTGTATGACCGTGCTAATAGCTCTCCACTTGCCTTGCTTGCTGAATATGGGGAGTTCGGCTGAAGTGGCCAATTCTCGGTCCAAGAACCTGATTCGATAGAACCATAAACTTCATCAGTTGAAACTTGTAAGAATCGAATTTCTCTTCCTGATGCTTTAATTGCGTCTAACAAAACTTGAACGCCCACAATATTGGTCTGAACAAAATCTGCCGCACCTGAGATTGAGCGATCAACGTGGGACTCAGCAGCAAAGTTAACAACTGCGTCAACTTCTCTCAGTAATTCAGAGACAACCTCGGGGTCACAAATATCTCCCTCTATAAACTGATACCTAGATAAATCGGCTGCAGAGTCAAGATTTGCCTTAACCCCTGCATATGTCAGTTTGTCCAAAACTTTAACGCTTGATACCTCAAGCAAATCACCCTTGGCGATCATTCGGACAAAGTTTGAGCCAATAAAGCCAGCGGCACCCGTAACAAGTAAATTCAATTGTCCACTCCTATCGCGCTCCGTTTCCAACCTTACCCTCTAGAATTGTGGAATGAAGGGAATAGTCCTCGCAGGTGGCACAGGTTCACGCCTTTGGCCTATAACCCGTTCAATTAGTAAGCAGCTCTTACCGGTTTACGACAAACCGATGATCTACTACCCAATTTCAACATTAATGCTCGCGAGGATTAGAGAAATTCTCATAATCACGACACCCCATGACCAGTCTCAATTTAAAGAGTTACTAGGTGACGGATCAGAGCTCGGAGTTTCCTTTCAATATGCAACCCAACCAGAGCCAAAAGGATTAGCGCAGGCCTTTACTATCGGCGAAGCATTCCTGGCAGGTGAATCATGTCTGATGATTTTAGGTGACAATATTTTCCACGGTGCAGGATTAGGTCGCGACATAGTCCGTGATCTACCGCGTTCAGGAGCTCATATATTTACCTATGAAGTTTCTAATCCTTCTGATTATGGAATTTTAGAAATTGATAAAGATGGATTGCCATTATCAATAACAGAGAAACCTGCCCAATACATTTCAGACTTGGCTGTAACCGGGGTTTACTTTTTTGATGGAAATGTCGCCGAGATTGCAAAGAACGTACAACCAAGCAAACGTGGCGAAGTTGAAATAACTTCGGTAATCGATCATTACCTAAAAGCTGGGTCCTTGACTTTCACTCGTCTTTCACGAGGCTCTACGTGGCTTGACACAGGTAACCCAGACTCACTACATGACGCGGCTGCATATGTAAAAATCATTGAAGATCGAACCGGCCTGAAGATTGCTTGCCTTGAGGAAATCTCCTTTAACCAAGGTTGGATGACAACATCCCAAGTGGAAGCAAGAATTGCACAATATAAGAAGAACTCTTATGCCAATTATCTCGCCCAGTTCCTCCAATAACTTGGAAGAACTTCCCGAAGTCGAAGTTTTGCTTGCGACTTTTAACGGGGGTATTTATCTTTCTGAATTTCTTTCATCATTAGCTGATCAAGTAGGGGTAAAAGTTCATTTACGTGTCTCTGATGACGGGTCGATTGATAACACCATGGAGATTCTTGCAAAATTTAATTCCTCTTTTGAATCTTTCATGATTTCAGCCGGGCCAAAGGAGGGTCCTGCAGCGAATTTTTTTGGTCTTTTAAGAAGTTCTACTTTGGACTATGTTGCATTGGCTGATCAAGATGATATCTGGTCTTCTGATCATTTAGTAAATTCAGTAAAAGAATTGTCAGAATTGGGAAATGTCCCAGGAATGAGATTTACTTCGACAAAAGAATTCGGTCGAGGAGTAAAAGAGCGCATTTGGCCTAAGATTAAATTGGTTCCGGAAATCGAGAAGTTGCTAATGGAAAATCAAGCTAGGGGTTGCACAATAGCCTTAAATAAAGAAGCAGTTAAATTGATAAATTCCTACAAACCAAAACTTGCCGTTATGCATGATTGGTGGATTTTACTTATTCTTACTCTCAATGGCAAAGTTGTCTATGAACCAAAACCCGAAGTCCAATATCGAATCCACGATTCAAATGCAGTGGGTTTGCCAAAAAAACGCGGAATGCGTGCAGTAAAAAGCGCTCGGTCTGGAACTTGGGGGCCGATGCTACAAGCACGTGAATTATTCGAATTGAATAAATACAATACGTACACTGATCCGATTCTAAAATTAAAATCATTTATCGATCTTCCTGGTTTAAATTTTACAAAGAAAATCAGGCTAACTTTGTTAAGAAATAAAAGGCTAAGAACTGGTTTGTTAGATGAACTTGCAGTTAGGGTCGTCCTACTTCTGTTTAAATATCAAAACTAGGAATTCGATGCGAGCCATACTTCAACCCCTGATTTATTCAGCTCCACCGGATGTGTGATGACTCCGATTCCCTTGATTTGGTCAGCGATCAATCTTACTTTCTCTGGTGGTGCAACAAAGAGAAGGTAACCGCCGCCGCCTGCTCCGCAGAGTTTTCCTCCATAAGCCCCATTTGAAGTTGCTAATTTATAGTAACTATCTATCAGTTCATTAGAAATAAGCGGCGAGGTAGATTTTTTAACCTCCCAGGAGTCTGCAAGAAGCTCCCCCAGACCTTTAATGTCAATTTTAGTCATTAATTCTCGAGCTATCTTTGCTTGACTTTTCAGAACTTCGAATTTCTGATTAATGCCCTCCAGGTTTTCTTTACTCGCTTTTATTTGGGCACCCACAATATTTGCTGATTCTCTGGATTGGCCGGTGTAGACCAAAAGAAGACTACTTTCTATTTCTAACAGCTCATCTCGATTGAGTTCTAAGTGATCGACTTCTAGAAAATTTTCAGCACCAAACCTAAAGGTTCCAAATCCACCAAAAGTGCCTAATGCGTGATCTTGGCGACCGCCGTGAAGTTTTAAATACTCACGTTCGATTGCATACGCTGTTTGAAATATCTCACTATTCGACAAATTTATTTCCATTATTTTCGCTAATGCCGCGACTATTGCCACAGTAAGGACAGAAGATGTTCCCAGTCCAGACCCGATTGGAGAGTCCGCATTTGTTGATATCAATATTGATGATTTCCCGAGAGAGACATTAGTTGTTAAATATTGAAAGCAAGCGAAAGCTAAACGCACGTTTGAAGCAGTTGAATCAGCATGGAAATAGGCCCCATGATTGTCAAAAGTGATTGTGGTTCCAGATTCCTGTGAAGTTAAAATTAATTCACTTTTCCCATCCTCAATAATTTTGACCGTGACATATGCATACATTCCAATAGAGGAAGCGAAAACCTCCCCTCCAAACTTTTCGACAAAAGGGGAAAGTTCTGAACCGCCCCCAGCAAATGAAATCCGAAGTGGGGCACGCGATCGAACAGTTTTTGAAATCACCGCGTTAGAGTTGATCCTGTTTGAGAAATGCGTTGTCGCCAGTAATCCAAAAGGTCCTGCATCGTCTGTTCAAAAGAGATCACAGGTTCCCAACCTGTAAGTCCACGGAACAGTGTAGTGTCGGGAATTTGTAGATCCGCATCAATTGGTCGAATGCGATTCTGATCAATTTTTACTTCAATGTTATTTAGAGTACTCAAAGAAATTAGTTTTTCCAGGATTTCTCCAACTGTGCAGGTGTACTCACCGCCAATATTGAAGTATGACCCTGGTTCTAAATTCATAGTTAGAAGCATCTTGTACGCTCGAACTGCATCCCGCACATCTGCTATTGTTCTTAAGGAATCTAAATTACCCACATTTACCACTGGATCAATGTGTCCTGCCTCTGCAAGAGCAATTTGTTTAGCAAAAGAAGATTCGGCAAAAACATCCCCTCGTCGTGGACCTGTATGTGTAAACATTCTGGTCGTGTACGTTTTAAGACCGTACGCTTCGGCATAAAATCGACCCAAAAGGTCAGTTCCAGCTTTTGAAATTGCATATGGAGAAGCTGGATGAAAATTTTCATTTTCTGATATCGGTACACGTTCTTTTGGAACTCGACCGAAGACTTCGGAGGAAGAGCAAACATGAATCATTGCCTCGGGACAAACTGATTTAATTGCCTCAAGTAATGCGCATGTTCCAAGAATATTCGTTTGCAATGTCTCTATAGGAGCATCGAAGGAAGTTCGAGGGAAAGATTGAGCGGCAAGATGAAATATGAAATCTGGTTTAGTGTCTTTTAATACAGTTACTAAAGAACCATAATCATTTAAATCGCCATAATGGAGCTTAATCCGCGAATCACTTTTGTTAATTTCATCTACATGATGTACGAGATTTTCAAGAGGACTACGCCATCGAATCAAGCCGTGAATTTCCCAATCAGATGACTCAATTAAGTGATCTAAAAGATGGCTTCCAACCATTCCGGTAATGCCAGTAATTAATACTTTTTTCATATACTCTCTCGCACTTTCCCAGATTTCAAGGCATCCAAATACCATTCGTACGTCAACATTAGTCCTGTTTTCAGATCAATTTGTGGAATCCATCCAAGTTCCCGCAATGGCTCTGAGTTAAGTGGTTTACGTAGAACGCCATCAGGCTTTGAAGAATCTAGTTCTATGTAACCCTTAAAGCCTATAGCTTCGCGAATCGCTTCTGCAATTTCTAAAATGCTTCGCTCGTCGCCACTTCCAACATTTAGGGCACCAGTTAAGTGATCGTTCTCAATGACTTTAGCAATTGCAGTTGATAAATCATCTACGTATAGGATTTCACGGAATGCCTTCCCTGAACCCCAAACAGAATAATACGGAGCATCGGCTACTTTGGCTGCATGGGCCTTTTGAATCAAGGAGGGGATTAGGTGTCCAAAATTCAAATCAAAACTGTCTCCTGGACCATATAAATTAGTAGGCATGAGTGTCACGGTTTGAATGCCAAATTCTTTGGTTACACCATCTAATGCCATCATCATCGACAATTTTGCAGTTGCGTACCATTTGTTAGACTCTTCTAGCGGGCCTGTCAAAAGACTCTGTGGCTCCAAAGGCAATGTGGCATCTTTAGGATATACACAGGAACTTCCGATAAAAATAATCTTTTTTATCCCAGTTTCAATGAGCTCGTTCAATATTAGACTTTGAATAAGTAAATTATCAATAGCGAAAGTTCCAGGCATGCTTGAGTTTGCTAATACACCGCCGACTTTAGCTGCAATCAATATTGCAATGGTTGGTTTAGTTCGCGTTACTAATCTTTTTACTTCTTCCTGATTCCTTAAATCAGTATCCTTCGAATTGCTAAGAATTAAATTCTGATATCCCAATCTCGCTAATTCTTTGCTCACACTTGAGCCAACCATGCCAGTTGAGCCTGTGATGAGAATTCTCTCTGAATGGTATTTATGCATTTGTTTATCTAAATCGATCTGCCAGCGCGCCAGTTAAATAATGGCCAATTGTGAGATGAACGTGTTGAATCACTTCCGTTTTAGCAGAAGGCGCAACTATTGATAAGTCTGCAAATTCGATCATCGCGCCCCCATCACCACCGGAAATCAAAATTGTGTAGATGCCAATTTTTCTTGCCATTTTTATGGCCTCAACTACATTCTTTGAATTACCTGACGTGCTAATTGCTATAAGAACATCACCGACCGACCCAAGTGCTAAAAGTTGTCGGCTATAAACCTCATCCCAAGACACGTCGTTTGCGATTGAAGATATAACGGAGGTGTCGGTTGTAAGACTTATTGCTCTAATCGGTTTTCCAGGCCCCCGAAATATTCCAACCAATTCCGCGGCCCAATGTTGTGAGTCGCCTGCCGACCCACCATTGCCACACAAAAAGATCGTACCTTTTTTCTCAATGGTCTGTTCGAGTTTTTGAAGTGCTTCTTCAATTTCCTGACTGCATCTTTTCATTTCAGAAAAAGCCGACTCAGTCTCCTTCAAATATTCTAAATATGTCAATTCTTTGTTCCTCGAGACAGCCAATTAATAACACTTTCTCTGACTTGTTCTCTGTTCGTTTCTGACACAAGCCAAGTGTACTTCAATCCTGCATTTATCGCGGCAGAAATATCTGATTCGGAATCCCCCAGCATTCCGGTGACATTCGAATCTAATCCGGCTTCTTGCATCGCTTCAATAAGGAGACCCGGTTGCGGTTTTCTACAAGTACAGAGCTGACCCTTCCTTTCACTTTTTGGATTAGGGTGTGAAATACACCAAAAAACCCCATCTACATAGACTTGATAGTCATCAAACAAAGACTTCAATATTTGAAAATTTACTTCCGACAATTGCTTTTCATCAAAATAACCGTGATTTACGCCCGCTTGATTTGTAACGATATAGACGGGTATCGCATTTGAATTAGCGAAGCGAATTATTTCAATCACCTCTCGAATGAAGGCGACATCTGTAGAGTTTATCAAATATGGAATATGCTCGACTAAAGTGCCATCCCGATCAATTAGTAGGCACTTAGAACCGACTGACTCTTTTCGACTCCTAAGGATTAACGTGCTTGCACACATCGATGAGGGTGCATTCCATAGTTGGTAAGTTTGATTTTGCTTATTCGTAAGGTTCATGAACCTCTTCTTTATTTTCCTAAATGCTAAAGCAGGTTTAAATATGATTATCTTCAAGACGTAGATAGCAAACCTGGAATGATGACGAATTTTTCTAAAAACAACTCCTAGCAAAAAAGAGTAGTGATTCATTTTTCTTTTTGCAACGCCACACAAAAAAAATAGATGCTTTAGACGACCAACAATAAAATATCTAAATCTAAACCATTCCTTCGCCATTATTTGTGTAATGCCAAAATAATGAAGAATTTTTGACATATACGCTAGAGGGTGTGACAAAAACTCTAATATTAGATGCTTAGCGAGAATATATGCTGAATTCTTTGAGATTCGAAACAGAGAGAAGTAAAGATGAGAGAACTTTACTTTAGTGTGCCTTGACATCGCCAATGTATCCTGAACAGCTACTAAAACTGACGACTTTTTCTCTGTTTTTTTCCATGCATAAATATTGCAAAACAAATACTCAGTAGCTCTCACCCTTGAAACTGTTCTCGTTCTAGCAGTTTCACCGTGACTTCTAAAAAAATTAAGTTCTTCAGAAACAAAAAGGCCAGGACCACGGCTTTGTAATAGAATTACGAACATCCAGTCACCGGCGAGTTTAAATTTTTTAATTCGATCTAACTCATCTAATGCTATTGCGTTTGACTTAAAAATTAACGAGCTCATATTGGGAACAAACTGACCTCGTATAAGCATTTTTAATCCCATACTAGGCGTTATTTTCTGATTTACTTCCCAGCTCATTTCAGTGAAGTGCTCTTTTAGAAAATTTCTTGCAGAACCTATTTGTTTTCCATCTTGATTAATTATTTTAGATCCAGAAAAGGAGAATAAAATTTCATCGTCATCCTCAAAATTCTTTAGTAAACTAGATAAAAAGTTTGCGTCTGCCTGATCATCTGATTCGGCGATCCACCAATAATCATGACGGTATTCACTTATGAATTTACGATAATAGGTGAAAGGCGAACCACTTGGAGATTCACTTCGAAAAATCGAAACCCTGGGATCGGAAGTAAATCTTGTAATAACTTCCCAAGACTCATCGGAAGAACAATCATCAATTATGTAGACTGATATATTACGAAATGTTTGTTTAAGTACAGAATCAATACGTGTGTAAATATAGTTGGCGTGATTGTAGCTTGGTATCAATACACCAACTGATGTCACGCTAGAAGTTACCATAGATCCTCGATATTGACTCTTTTTGATATGATAGGGAAAAAGATAAAGCATGAGCTTTTGCTAGAGACCCCATTTCTTGGTTTTTTTCTCTACTTAAGTACAACATCGAAATTGCATTAATCCACTCGGTAGGTGATTCGCAAACCATGATTGACCCTGCCGGATAATTCAAACTACTAACAGATAATTTGTGTGCCACAGTTGGAATATTCATAATTGAGTACTGATTTATTTTACCTCTAAAACCGCTGCCGTAAAGTGAAGGCGCAATCGCCACTTTCGCTCGTGCAACATGAGGTGGAAGAGAACCTACCCTTCCAAGAATCTCGATGCTTTGATCTGTATATCTATCCCTTAGTTCATCGGATTTGTCTCCGATAATGATCAACTTCATTTCTGGGATTTTTCGCACCAGGTCTGAATGAATATTCCTGACATACCAATCTAATGAGTCTATATTGGTCTGAGATCCGAAGTATGCAACAAAAATTACTCCCGACCTTTCTTCGAATTCAATCATATCCCCAATAGAAAAGGCGTCGAGAAACTCAGTTGGTAAAGGAGTATTAATCAGAAATGTCTTTCGAGGTGCGAAAATCTTTATATATTTCTCGTCTGAGCTCGAAACTGGAGTTAATACATCAGAGATTTTAATAGCCATCAATTCTTGAAATGCAAGTTTTGTTGAGGATTTACTGATTTTTCGGTTCTTAAGGTTTATCAGCAGATTACGAATTTCTGATTCCATAGGCGTATAGATCAATCTTCTGGCATAAGGTTTAAATGACTTTACTTTACGGGCAGACTCAGTATGTTGAAGATCTAAAATATCGAAAACTTTGCGGCCACTCAATGAACTCAGTTCTTCACCCGACAATATTTCTGACTTTGCCCAATGAATATTGTCAAAAATTTGCGACAATTCATTTCTATCAATTTGATTCGAGATCGTTACAACTTCTCGCGAATATAGCGAAAGCTCAAATGCTCCTGTTTTTTTCAGATATTTATAAATATCGAGTTGTCTTTGGCCACCTGCATGAAAACGAGTGGGTGGCCAAGCAGTCACCAAGACCAAATGAATTTTCTTCATTTAATTCCTTTTTATTCAATGATCGTTTGCAGACCGAATGAGAATAGTACCCGTTAAGGGTAATTCTTAAACTTTTCAAGAGCGGCCACCAACTTTGTCTTAGAAAATACTATCTAAAAACACAATTGGACCATACCTATTAAGTCTGAAAGGATTGGAAATGAATGGTCACTTTCCTTCCACTTAATTTGTGTCTTAGGTATTGCCCTCGTCTTTTGTATTTGTCAGCTTCACCCCTGTCCTTAAAAGTCGAATTCTAAAAAATGTAAGGATTAAAATAACGACCGCCAGTGACATCAGGGATACTGCAAGACTGACATAAAATTCTGCTGGCTTGTACTTAAAGATTAAGTTGCCACTTCCAGCTTCGAGAATGACACCATTTTGGTTACCGTTAACCTCCAAGATGGGCCAAGCCCTATCATTATTGGTTGCTTCCCACTTGCCGTCATAATATTCGTTCAATACTAACAATCCAGGAGTCTCACAATTATAGGAGATAGAAACTTCATTTGAGCTTCGCTTGAAAACGCTAAAATTGCATGCGGAAGCTATTCTTGGGAACGCGCTAATACTCGAGGCGGCTATCCAGTTTTCTTCGAGGTTACTACTATTGGTGATTTTGATCAGTAGATCTCGACGGTCTGCATAGCTAGTGAATGTTTTCCCAGAGTAGACATACGGTCGTGCATTGATGTTCTCATACAACTTGTATCCGGAATTACTAACAATAAATCTAAATCCTTCCTTTTCCATTTGATCACATTTGTCGCAAATTACAAATCTAGTTCCCAGTAGCGCGAAATATCGATACTCAATTTTAGTAAAGTCACCAAAAACTGCGCCGTTAAAATCGGCATCCACGGCTTGCTTCAGTGGCGCAGGATTTATGTAATACTGCAATGTGCGTACTCCACTGTATCCACCTAACATGGCTGCAAATCCTTTTTGGAAATCTCCACGCATCAGTACACGATATTTGCCTTCTGGGTCCATTTTTTTTATAACTTGATATAAATTTAAGATGCCTTCCATTTTTGTAGTTTTATACACTGACGTCGAATACGATTGTGTAGGAGTCCATGGCGCTGTTAGAAAACAAAACAAAATCGCTGCGACGGAAGAAGTTATGCTCGCAGTTAGTTTGACACGATTCTTATCAATATGTTGGGCCTCTGAAGAGAAAAGTAAGAAAAGCAAAAGTACGAATACCAAAGAAGATTGACCCAAAGTTAGTCTATCTAACACAAGTCCTAGAACGGCATAGGCAAACAGGCTTGATAGGCAAAAATTCAAGAATAATCTTTCACGAGCATTGATTTTATTTGTTTTCAAGTCAACTAATTTGTCGATACCGAGTGCCATAAATACCATCACCATAAATTGAAAAACTACTAAATGGCGAGACTGTTCGCGAATAGTATTCAAAAGAGGCAAAAAGTAATTAACATTTCCTAAAAGTGTGTTAGATCCTAAAGAAGAAATAATTGAATAGATCGCAATGAAAACCATTGTTTTCTCGATGGTTGAGAATTTCCTTACAAAAAAGAATGCCGCAAAAAAAAGAGTAACTCCTCCGATGTAGCCACTGCCAACCATTAAAATGTTTTTGTTATAAAAAACCTGGTCCAAGTCGGAAAATTGGAATTTCCATTTATCAAAAGCTTCAAATGACATCTTTTTGTCTAGTGTCGTCGGTTCAAAATTTCCAACCCACCTAATCCACAAATGTCGATTTTTTACTGCAGGGATGAGAATGGGTAGCGTGATCAAAACTGATGTAAGGCAGGACAAAAGAACAGTTAAAGTTTGTGGATCTCGAAATGTACGAGTCCTCCGAAAATTCTGTACAAAATTTGCAATTGTAAAAGCGCTCATTATCAAAACTGTGTGGATTAGTGGTTGAGCCGGAGATGCGGCAACCATCATTGATAGACTGAACACAATTATTGAGAAACCGATCAGCCTTCTATCTTTTCGCGTAACTTGGAGAAAACCAGCAATCACCAGCGGCATCCAAGAATATGGCGCGATAATGTTCAACCAAATTGAATATGAATAAAAATTAGCACTCAAGCAAAAAACTGATGCTGCAGCCCATGAACTGACTCTGGATGCACCGAGGACGCGAAGCATGTAATAACTGGTGCAAAGCATTAAAAGAAGGTGGAGCAGTGTTAAATCAGTTAGTAAATGTATTGTCTGAAATAAGTCCGTGAATTTAAAAATTTGGAATCCATAAAATGGATACCATGGCGTAATTTGCGCCCAGTTATAAATTGGAAAACCCATTAAAAAGTCACTTGAGCGAATAGGAAGGTCACCTGCTTGCCAAATCCTTGAAATGCTCGAGAATGTTGGACCGAGTAAGAATTCATTATCTTCAGTCGTAGAAAGTACATATCGAGAGCCAATAAATTGATTCAAGAATAATAACCAAGTACCCAACAAGGCAATCGCCGCGAACATGGATTTCAGCGTATAATTCGCTTCTTTTACTGTTGCCTGAAGACTATTTTGATTTTTTAGAATCATTTTGTATTTACATCACGTTTAATGTATCGAGGTCGCTTTCGTAATTCAACCAAAATTTGACCTATATATCTACCGATTATCCCAAGTGAAATGATTTGTATTGCTGAGAATCCAATCAAGGCGACCATTACAGATGTCCAGCCTGGAACAACCTGACCTGCATTCATGTTGATGATCAAATAAATAATATAGGTGACGGCACTCATGAAGATTATTAGGCCACTTAAAAAAATAGCAGACAGGGGAGCAGTGGAGAATCCAATAACGCTCCCGACTGCAAGCTTTACAAGGTGCGAGATTTTGTACTTCGACTTACCGTACTTTCGCTTAGGTGCATAAAAATAGATTGTCGCGCTTTGGAAACCAAGTGATGAAACTAGAAATCGGAAAACTTTCGTAGTTTCTGGCAAGGAAATTAGTGTGTCGACAACTCGTCGAGACATTAGTCTAAAGTCTCCGGCATCTTTTTCAATTTTCACTTGTGTGATCTTTGACAAAAATTTATAGAAGACTGAGGAAAGGTGCCGCCTTAAAAATGTATTCTCCTTGCCACGAATTCGAACGGCGTTTACAACTTCTGCACCTGTAGTTGATTGAATTTCGAGCATTTGTAGAATCAACCTAGGAGGGTGCTGAGAATCGGCATCCATAGTGATTACATATTCGCCAATTGAGGAAGATAAACCAGCTTCCAAAGCCGCCATATGTCCTGAGTTCGTGATTAGTTGAATCTCTCGTGCCTGTGGCCAATCAAATTTCTCAATTTCAAATGAGGTTTCATCGGTGCTTCCATCGTTAACAATCAAAACTTCATATTGGCCTGGGAGCATATCCAAAACAGCCTTTAGTTCGGTTAGAAAAGATGCTATGCCTTCAGCTTCGTTAAAGGCTGGAACCACAATACTGAGACTCATTCATCTCCTCTTGGCACTACATGGGACTACAACGTTTAAGGAATGTGCCATTCAATTCTAGTTGGATAGTCGCGTAATACTTAGACTTTCCCACATAATTCATCGCTAGGGGTTAGAATAACGCACGTCGAGAGGTCATTTCCAAGATATGGATAGTCACCAAAAGATTAATTACGAAAGCATAATTGGACGCGATCCAAAGCCGGCTCATTTTTCACCTGATGAAATTGTTCGTTTTCAAGAGGAAAGGTTCTTGGTCACAGGCGCTGGTGGCAGCATCGGATCAAGGATTGTAAAGCTGCTTTCCACGATACCAAACATAGAATATTTGGCCACAGATCGCGATGAGTCTTCACTTCACTCTCTTTCACTTTCTCTTACATCATCTGCCTTGTTTGACTCTGATCACTTTGAACTACTTGATATTAGAGATAAGTCAGGAGTAGATGAAAGTTTTCTCCGATATAGGCCAACCACAGTTATTCATGCTGCGGCATTGAAGCACTTATCTGTCCTACAAAAACAACCCCGTGAGGCAATTTTAACTAATGTTTTTGGAACCGCTAACGTCCTCGAGGCCGCAAAAATCTGTGGGGCTACAAACTTTATTAACATTAGTACGGACAAGGCAGCAGAACCCACAAGCGTTCTCGGGATGACAAAGCATTTGGTAGAACTTTATACCTCAGAATTTCGAGCAGATGGATTAGCTGGCTATACTAATTGTCGTTTCGGAAATGTCTTTAACTCAAGAGGATCCGTGATAGAGACCTTCGCTAAGCAGATGACATCAGGCGCGCCCATAACTTTGACTGATTCGGCGGTTACGCGATTCTTCATGCACGTTGATGAAGCAGCTTTTTTAACCTTAAAATCATTTCTTGGTAACTTAGGTGATGTGCATATTTTTGATATGGGTGATCTAGTTTTAATGTTCGACATCGTTAAGAAAATGCAGCAAATTCTATCAACCAGCTCTCAAGTGATCATCACAGGACTACGAGAAGGTGAAAAGTTACATGAACAGCTAATTGAGGTGGGAGTTCAAGAAATTGAGTCGGATTTAGCTAATATCCGCGTTTTAAGGTTTAAAGACGATTATCGTGATGGCTTTGTCAAAGTTCTTGATTATGTAAGAAAACGCAATCTCACTGATCTTTCTTTGTTTCTTGATCAGATGATTTAACACTATCCTTGTGAGCGAGTAGTCACTTGAATTTCATGTTCCTAGGCTTTGGGCCCATAGCATCTAACTTTCTTAAGAGGCATGTTGCTCCCACATCGAATAACAAAGCATTAATCGTTTCAAAGCACGCAACAGGAATCATGGCTGATCGCGTTACACTTATCAAGAAACCCTTGGATGAAAGTTTCGAAGACATAGATGTCGTGATTAACTCTTGGAAATCCCTCGATTCTTTGAACAGAGGTTGGGAACTCGAATACCTCACGAGTCTTGCGAGGATCCCTAATTCAAAAATCGTTTTTGTGAATTTATCAAGTGTTGCCGTGTATGGTGAGTGCAAGAAACCTGCGAATGAAGACGCAGATCTTAATCCAATTAATACGTATGGAATTAAGAAACTGGAATTTGAAAATTTCCTTAAGTTTATCGGAATGCCGAACCTACTAAACCTACGCATTTCAAATGTTTTTGGTGACTCACAATTTGATGACTTAATAAATAGAATATACAAGGCGATTACACAAGGGCGTTCAATCAAATTGTTTGAGCCAGATAAGATATTTAGAGACTTCATTCAGATAGATCGAGTTGCGAAACACATGCAAGAACTACTTCTCGGATCCGATTTTAGATCCGGGCAGGAACATATTGATATGAACATATCTTCAGGGTTCTCGTTAAACCTATCTGAAGTTGTACAATTAACTGAGAATTCGTTAAAACGCAATTTAGACTTTCACACAGCTTTAATTGAGCCAGGAATAATTCTGGAAAGCCGGATTAATAATGACAGGCTTCTTGCTTCGAATGGTCCTGAACATTTTGATATTAAGGGCCAAATAAAGGCTTACCTAACTCAATTAGAGCTCTAAAGTTTTAAGCAAATCCAAATCACTTAAAGTGCATTTAACTAGCTTTTCGTTGCCTTAAGCGTTACGAGTAGATTTAAGTTCCAAGATCTAAGCCGAAATGGTGAATAGCAAATTGAGACTTGATCCTCTCGAAAAACATACTTAAAAATTTGAATTAATGACTCCACATGATTTTGATGATCGAGGGCGTAGAACAATTCTGGTGGGTATGAACTTAGTTTACGTAATTTTGGGAATGTCACAAACTTCTTTATAAGTCGATTTAAGATACCTGGGTCTGTTGGTAAAACAAAACATATCTCAGCTCCAGCTCTAGCCACACGTCGAACTTCTTGAAGTGCTGCGAAAGGATCACTAATATGGTGAAGAACACAAGTCCCTAAAACACGATCAAAGATTTGACTTTCGTATGGAAGTGCTTGGACATTGCCAACATCGAACTTAAGTACTTGCTTTAACTTGTCATCTATGTTCAAAGATTCTATGTCGACCTTTGTATCTCTCAAGTCGATTGAAGCATACAATTCTAAAGGCGTCGATTTAACATGACTTAAATGCTCTCCGCTGCCTCCCCCAATTTCTAAAATAGATCTAGGTTGGTTTACATGAAATCGAGATTCTAGGAATTTGCTTGCATAAGCTTGCCCTGCTTGTGAAGGCCCACCAGCATATAGATAACTTTGATACACGTGAGTGTAGAAGTATTGAATAATTTTGTTTTTTTCTTCCATGCATCGATTCCTTAGTAATAAGACAATTTTGTTAGACTGGTAGATAGCAAACTAATCCAACCTCACAACACCGTTTGGCGTTGATAAGTGAACTGCAATAATTCCATATTCCCCGTCATTAGTCGATGGATCAACGAAATCAACTGATGCACCATTTAATCCATCAAGAATCTCTGTCTTAAACCAAGAATCAGCCAAGTGATCAGTGTCAGCAATCGTAATCTTCTCAATTGCAGCAACAGCCTTTCCATCTCGTGATGGGTGATCTGCGGTTAACCATTGAATGAAGAATGGAAGTTCACGAGAGTCAGTGATCTCATTGACTCCAATTTGCT
>Ga0214917_10003237_pt1 | contig 19035 bp, 19 predicted proteins | sample LL_1208_BB_MetaG_FD_177983 | JGI IMG/M metagenome (GOLD analysis project Ga0214917, IMG submission 177983) | Freshwater microbial communities from Lake Lanier, Atlanta, Georgia, United States - LL_1208_BB | ecosystem: Environmental > Aquatic > Freshwater > Lake | place: USA: Georgia | collected...
GCCGCCAGCGTGGTGCTGGTGCTTGAGGTGCTGGTGCTGAGCTGCACCACACCAGCGGCGCCAGTGGTGGCCACGCTCAGGCCTTTTGTGAGGTCGCTGAGCGTCAGCTTCTTGTTCTGGTTGGACGGCAGCGCCTCGGTGAGATCCACCGCCGGCACCAAGGTGTTGGCGGTGGGTGTCGTGAGAGCGATGAGATCAGTGGTTTTGCGTGCGGCCACGGTTCCTTAGGCGAGGGCTAATTGAGTGGCTAGGGCGCGTGGTTTTGTCATTAACAGTCCACCGCGTCGGAGATCTCAGGCAGGGACTTGAGGTAGAGATAGGCTTGCTTGATGGGGTTGGGGCCTTCTAGGTCAAAACAAAAACAAATAGTATTATGAGTCAACTCTTGCCCGTTTTTCTGTTTTAATATCTTATAGGTGGCAGTACAAGTTTCCTTGGTAATGGATGCTTGAACAATTTTGATGTAAGCGTTGTCGAACGTAAGTGATTCGTTGAAATTATCAACGAGAGTAATCGTTTTTGAGAGTGCCATAATGAAATCCTCCTAGGCGCTAATTGCGCCAAATGTTTTCCAAGTGCCGGGGGTACCGGCCGTGACACAAGTCCATCCAATAAAACCACTGGCTGATGGGCTGGTATTCCAGACAATATCGCCTCGTTTGTATGTTCCAGATCCTGGAGCAGCGGTTCCGAAATAGTGTTCGTTATTTCCGTAAGTAATTGTTGGGTATGGAGATGCAATGTAACGACCCTTGACTCGGAACAGTGTACCCCTAGTGTTTTGAGCACCTTCTTGAGACGCAACGGTAAGGCTTCCTAGGCGTCCAAAGAAAATAGGTCCGTCGGTAGGCGTAAGTAGAACGTGAGATGCGTAACTAGCATTATCCGAAAGAGTTGTGTCGTTAATTTCTTGCCCAACTGTCGGGGATGGGATGTAACCTGGCCTTAAATTGAGGCCAATTAATGTGTTATTTTCAACTAAGATGGAATTAACATTGACAATGTTAATATCTCTGGTTGGAGACTGATCGTTGGTAAGGTAATTATTGCGTATGCGAAGTCCACTGATCTCGGAACCAGATTTATCAGCGTAAATTTCGTAAGGATAGCTGGCATTTTTGCCGTTTCGCTCGTGATAGTTGCCCTCGTAGACAACTTCCCTAATGGCGCTAAGTACGTTGCCTATGACATGAAGCCCATATCCTTGACATTCTTCAACGCCATTGTTTTGGATGCGAACTCCGTGTCCACCATTGACAACAATACCGTGTCCAGCTGCCCAGTTAACTTCGTTACTAAAAAACGTAAAATTGTTGCACTCTTGTCCAATGTAAGCGCCAGGGTTGCAACCATAAATTTGGTTAAGTTCTACCCACATGGACCAAGACTGGTAGAAATACATTCCAGCTCCACCACAGTTGCGTACAAAGCAATCGCGGATTGTTGCCAAGCTGGACCAGCAATAAATACCATGAGCGTTGGCATTAGACGAACTATTTCCGTCAATAGCAATACCCATAAGCACCGAGTTTTGAGGCCTGGGTACTGTGCTGCCGTCACCCCAATAAAGGGCTGGCGTGGTCATTGAGGCGGATGTCTTCAGTACTGATGCTCCGCCAGCGCCAATGATGCTGATGTTGGCATAACGACAATAAATGCTGGTCGTGCCTATGTAATAGACGCCTTTAGGAATTAAAACAGTGCCACCACCAGCCGCATTAACAGCGTTAATGGTGGCCTGTATGCTGGCTGCATCGTTTGTGATTCCATCTCCAACTGCTCCAAAGTCCTTAACGCTGACAACATCCTTCAGCCTGCTGTCAATGGTCCGCGCCGCCGCACCGGTGCCGCTCTGCGTGAAAGACAGCTTGCTGGCGACGATGCCTGCACTTGCATTAACGTCAGCGTTGACGATAGTGCCGTCAGCAATTTTGGAGGTGGTGACCGCTCCGTCGGCAATGTCTGCCGTCACGATGCTGCCGCTGCCGGCGGGGATCAGCCCCAGGTTGGTCGTGTCCAGCCGCCCGATCGTGATCCAGGCGTTGTTCGCGCTGTTGCGCTGCTTCAGCGTCGCCGGCGTGGTGCTGGTATCAACCCACCACTGATAGGCGTAGGTGGTGCTGGGAGCTGACGCGCCGCTGTTCTGGCTGACGATCGCGGCCAGTGCGTTGTTCAGGTCAGCACGGAACGCCTGGCCGGACTGGTTGGCGATGTTGTAGTCGTGCTGAGCCATCAGATGATCTCCCGGCCGTAGCCGATTGCAGTGTAGGTGAACTGGCGGCTCACGGCCGTGTTGGCACTGTTCCTAAAGGTTAGCTGGAACCCCGTGCGCGTCACGGAGCCGATTGTGAAATAGTCACCGGTGCTCATGTTGAACCCTGTCACTCCAATGCTGGGGGCTTGATAGAAGGGGTTGGCGAAGGTCACCGTGTAAGTGCCAGCGCCGCTGGTCAGCGTGTCCGACTGCTCGGTGCGTTGCTGCAGCTCGACCACGCAGCCAAGCTCATCGATGACGATGTTGACCGCCGGATCGGTGCTGGTGGCGATCGTCTTGAACTGGAACCCACGCCCTCGCACGATGGCGTTGGCGAACTCGCGCCAGTCGCCCCAAGTCGGGGTGCCGGCCGGGTTGTCCGGCGTGCTGCGGACGTAAAGCCTAGCGTTCACCTGGTCGAGGTTGGTTTCGTCCACCTCGGTCCACGTGTCGATCGCCGCGGTCTTGTCGTCCCACAGGCCGGCCGGGAGATAGGGGCGGGTAACGAACCGCCGCTGCATGTTCAGGTCGAAAACCCCGCCCATGTCGAGCGTTGACCCGAACTCGTACTCGCCCGAGCCGAGCACGCCACCTGCGCCGTCGATTGACGGCAGCGCGTCCCAGTCGCCGGCCTCACCCTGAGCCAGCAGCGGGTCGCCATCCTGCAGCAGCAGGTTGTCGCCATTTTCGAGCGCCAGCGTGTCGTTGCCGGCACCAGGCGGTGCCAAGTCATCGACGAACACACCAGTCGAGATCACCAGGCCGTCGAGCCCGGCGTCGTAGAACATGTCGGTGACGTTGCCGCTGAACGGCGGCGTCTCCTGGTCTTCCGCATAGGTCTGCACCAACAGCCGCGGCAGGGGCGTCGGCAGATCGGCGACGATCAGCGTGGCGTTCAGCGATCGCCGGCCCCCGTCATCCTCGAACTTGAGCAGGTAGGTGCCCTCGAGCAGCGGGACCTGTTTCTGTGTCTGGTTGCCGGATGCCGCCGGCACAATCTCGATGCTGTTCTCCCAGACGGCGCCCGTCAGCACCGGCGTGTGGCGGATCAGCACCTTGCCGCCGATCTTCACGTCAAGCTCAGTCGATGCCGCCCAGCTGATGATGGCGCTGGCCTGGTCGATCGGCACCAGCGACAGCGCCGTCACATCGACGGGCAGCGCCGTCTTGCCCAGCACGTTGAAGGTCAGCTGCGCCGGCAGCACGGAAGATTGCAGGCCAGCGTTGATGCTGTAAACCTCAATCTCATAGGTGCCCGGCGTGGTGTCGAGGATCTCGAAGTCGGGCCGCTGCTGCGTCGAGCTCGACCAGTTGCCGTTCTGCAGTCGCCAGCGGTAGCGGTATGAGTTGACGCCCGGCACCGGCTGCCAGGTCACAATCAGCTTTGACAGCACACGGCCGTTGCTCTCGTAGAAAGCCTCGACCGCCTGCAGGTTGCTGGGCGCCGGCGGGATCTCGTTCAGGTCGGTGATGTCGCGCTGCGTCAGTGGCCGGCCGCGCTCGATGTAGGCGTATTTACTGGCGTTGTAGGCCAGCGCCGTGATCTGGTACTGCGCCTGATCCTGCTCGGCCACGCTGATCACGCGCCAGGTCGAGGCCTGGATGTTCGGCGTCTCGTAGATCCAGATGCTGTTCGCATTCGGCGTCGCCGGCAGTGCCGAGGTGAGCGTGACGACGGATCCGGCGATGCTGGCCACCGTGCGCGCGGCCACCGTGCCATCGGGCAGGATCACCGACAGCGTGCCGCCGGCTGGCGTCAGGTCGGCGGCGTCGTCCACAGTGATCGCGGTGGTCGTGGCCGAGCGGATACGGCCGCCGCGGCGGGACCCCGAGCGCACCGGGTCGCTGATCTCGATGATCTGGCCGGGGCGCACCACCACGCCCGCGTCGATCGACGCGGTGAAGGTGACCACCTCGGACTCATACTGCTCGGAATAGAGCAGCCATTCGCCGATCCGTCCGGCCTGGCCGCGGCTGGTGCAGGCGAATGCCGACACCTCGGAAGTGACCACGCCGTACTTGGCGATCGCGACCTGGTCCTCGACCACCTCGTAGGCAACGTCGCGCAGGGTCAGGTCGAGATAGCTCACCACCGCGACCGTCGGCCGGGTCTTCAGGCTGCCGCCGGAATAATTGAACCCTTCCTCGGATACGTTCGCCAGCGTGAACAGGTAGGCCGGGTCGGCCGGCTTGTCCTGGCTGATCGTCAGCGCGCCGGTGCTCCAGTAGGGCATCGCCCGGAAGGTGGAGCACAGGTCGTTGATCAGCTTGTAGGCCTCCTCCTGCGTCTGGATGTTGACGTTGCAGGAAAACCGCGGCTCGGTGCCGCCGAAGCCGTTGGGCACCAGCTCGGAGGCGTACTGGCTGGCGGCATAGAACGCCCACTTGTCGAGCTGCGCGGCCTGCACGTGATTGCCAAAGCCGTAGCGGGTCGAGGTCAGCAGGTCCCACAGGATCCAAGCCGGGTCCGAGCACCACTGCGCAGCGCCGAACGTGCCATTCCAGACGCCGGCATAGATCAGCCGGCCGGTGGCCGCGTCCACGGTGGCGTTCGAGGGAATGGCGACCTTGATGCCGCGCACCAGGTAGGAGCGCGAAGGGATCGAGCTGAACTGCTCGGCGTCCACCCGCACCGCTACCAGCGCGCTGTTGGGATAGCGCAGCTTGGCGTAGGTGATCTCGGTGTAACTCGACCAGCTGAACGCGTTGATCAGTTTCGAGCTGGTGCTGTCATCGGTGACGCGCGTCACCCTGACATTGACCGGAAACGCCCCGCTCAGGTTGACCAGGTAGTCGCGCTGGTACTGGTCACCCGTGCGGCCGGCGATCGTGTCATCGATCAGCGTGGTGTAACCGCCGCCGTTGTACTGCACCGCGATCTGCAGCCGGACGGTGGCGCCCATGATGTCGCCCTTGTCGGTGAACTCCTGCAGGCCCGGCACCGTGATGGTGATGCGCGCGGCGTTGACCGTCGTGTCGGTGATGCTGCGCACCACCGGGGTGGCCTTCTGCACCGTGACGTTGACGCCCTGCTCGTTCTCAACGTCGGCCGCGATCGGGATGTAGGACTGGTTCTGCGTCCCGGTGCGCGTGTAGACGGTGACGTTCTGGAAGTTGTAGGTGCCGTCGGGGTTCTGCAGCGGAGTGTTGTTGACGAAGATCGACTGATGGCCGTTCTTCAGGCCTTCGATCTCGCCCTCGCTGATCAGATCGACCAGGTTGGCGTACTGCGTCGAGTTGAGATCGTCGGCCGCCTCGGTGGGTGTGTAGCTGCCGCCGCCGCCGCCCTTGCCGCCGCTGTCGCCGCCGGCGCCTGCGATCACGCCGAGGCCAAGGCCAGCATTGTGCACGCGGATCCCGCCGGCGATGAAGGTGTGATGCCCCTCGACGGTCAGGTTGTAGACCGTGCCCGTGCCCTGATCGGTGCGCCCGACGATCGGCCGCAGGTGGCCGTTCTCGTCCACCAAGCAATCGTCGGGGCCGAGCGTGCCGATCTCGACGAAGGCGTTGAACTGGTTCAGCACCCAGTGGTTCGGCGTCGCGTCCAGCTCGGCGCCGCCCCACAGCCGGTAGCGCACCACGCGCTCGCCGTCGTGGACGTGCACCGCCAGGATCGCCGCGGTGTACAGCGCGCCCTGATCATCGAAGCTCAGCACTTGGTCGCCGGGCTTGAGCGTCTCGATCGGTTGCAGGCCGCCAGGCGTGCGGATCAGCGTGTGCCCGAGAAAGCACCCGCCGCCACCACCACCAGCGCCGACGATCCGCGTCATGCGGCCACCTGCACGGTGTCAACGCCGGCTGAGATCACCACCGAGCCGACCAAGGTTTCGCCATAGACGATCGGCACCGGGATGCCCTGGCGGCTGGTGTTTTGGATGCCGCTGAAGCTGTAGGACTTGCGCGGATCCTTTGCCGTTTCGGTCATGCTGTTGTTCAGCGTCGGCACCGGCGTGAGCAGCTGCGCCACGCCGCCCAGCACCAAGCTGACGCCGATGCCGACGCCGATCGACACCGCTGTGGGGCCGAGGGTCAAAAGGCCGCCGGCCAAGGCCGCGCCAGGGGCAAACAACAGCGAAAACGCCACCAAGGCCACACCCGCAATGATCCGCCCCACCGTGCCGGAGCCAGCCAGCACCGGAATGATCTTGATCTCCTGCTCGCCGGCCGGGTCGCCCAGTTCTTTCTCGCTCAGGTCGTAACCGCCGACGCTGACCCGGTAGTGCTGCTCGGCCATGTGCCGCTCGAGCTGCGGGAAATTGGTCACAAGAAAGCGCACGGCCTCGGCTGCGCTGGCCACCTCGGCCTCCAGCTTGCGGCGCTTCAGGAACTTGGCCAGGCGCCCATAGATGCGGATCGTTCGCAACATCAGCCGAGCCGAAGCCTCCCTGCATCGTAATGGCGAAGCCTGCGGCCAGTGCACTTCTGCAACCAGCCGCCATAGAGATCGCGGCTGCTCAGCCGGCCGCGGATGTGATGCAGCACCAGCTGGTCGCCGATGTAGACGCCGACATGGTTGAGCCCCGGCCCGCTAATGCTCATCAGCAGCGCATCTCCCGGCTCGAGCGGCTCATCTGCGTCTAGTTCCTGGAAACCGGCATCCTTCCAGAAGCGATCGAACAGCGGGTCAGCCTCGAACTGCTCAGGCGTCAGCGGCCGCTCCCAGTCGGGCAGCTGCAGGCCGTGCTCGCCGTACCAGTCGCGCGCCAGCGTCCAGCAATCGGTGATGCCCCAAGTCCACTCGCGGCCGATCAACGGCGCCTGGTACCCGGTGGGGCGCAGCTCGGCGCTCCAGGCCTTGGTCTTGGGGTTGACGATCCACCACGGCAGCCCGGTGCGCTCGATCGCCAGCAGATCGGCCTGGCTGGGCACCGGCGGCGTGACCGGATGGCTGTGCACCACCGCGGTGATCTCGCCGGCATCCTCGGCCGCGGCAAAGTCGTCGGGGTTGAGGATGAACTGCTCGGTGCCGGCGGCCAGATTGCGGCACGGCCAATAGCGCTCGCGGCCCTTGACCACCACGACCAGGCCGCAGGCCTCGCGCGGGTCGTCCTGCTGCGCGTGCGCCAAAGCTTCGCTGCGCCAGGTCATGTGAAGTAAGTCCCGATGCCAGGGAAGGACCCGAACGGCAGCTCGGCCGTGGCGCCGAACCGTGCCCTGCAGCTGCTCAGCCGCTTGCCGCACACGTCCTGCGCGGCGCTGGCCACCGGCTGATCGTTTTCGTTGAAGTAGGACGCGCCGGCATAGCCGCACTCGGTCGAGCGGTAGACCCACTGGCAGATGTTGCCGATGCACTGGCGCTTTGGCGCCCGTACGCCGGCGAGGTCGAAGGCGGCCGCCAGCTCGAACTCGACCACGTCGCGCGTCTCGGCCGATTTGCGGTCCACGTAGTAGATCTCGCGCGGGAACTCGGCCGTCGGGTCTGGTGTGCCGTAGGGATTGACGTTGCCGGGGAAATTGGCCGCGTCGAGGTAGCGCGCCAGGGTGCGGATGCGCGTCACCTTGGCGCCCTCGAGCCCCTTGGGCAGGCTGAGCAGCAGCGCCGTGATCGTGCCCATGATGTTGCTGCAGCGGATCCGCGGCCGGGGCAGGGTGCCCTTGCCCTCATAGGCGAAACCATCCGCCTCGATCGGGAACCGCATGTAGCCATTCCCGGCCCAGACCAGCTCACCGTTGCTGTTCAGGCTGGTGCCGGCATGAAAGCGGTAGGTATCGGCCACGCCGTGCTGCGAGGCGTTCAGCTGCAGCTCGAACAGCTCAATGACGGCGCTGGGCGCGATCGCTTGGAGATCTGAGACGGGGACGGCCATCAGGGTTCAAACACCTGGCGGAAGGTGGCGCGGATCTGGTTGTTGTTGCAATTGCTCAGCGTTGTCTGCCACTCCTCGCACACGTACTTGCCGGCGGTGCCGCGGGGTGGCGTCCAGTCGAATGACTCGACACCGCCGCGGGCATCGAGAAACGTCAGGATCTGGTCCCGCTCAGTGTCAGTGCGGTTGGAGAACACCAAGCTCCACTCCTTCGGGTTGGTGTTCAGGCCGAAGCGGATCCGCTGCTCGTAACCATCGCCCGCCTGAAACTTGCGCGTCCGCGGCTTGCTGGCCTCGGTGGCCTCGAATGATGGTGTGTAGGTGAAGGTCGCCATCGGTTAAGCCGCCGCGAGGATGCCGCCAGGCCGGCGCTGTTTGATCAATTCTGCCTGCACCGCCTGCGCAACAGCCCGGCCCAGCTGCTCGCTGCGGCCGCCATCGCCCTGCACGTTGGTGCCTTTGGCATCGACGCTGACGTTGACCGTGGTGCCACCGCCGCCGCCCTTCATGGCGACGGGGATGCGCCGGCCATCGGGCAGCGGCACATAGGCCTCGGGCATCGAGCCCTCGCCGAACATGGCCAGCTGCGGGCTGCTGGCGATGCCACCGCCTGCATACTTGCGCAGCGGCAGCGGGCCGTCGGCCGTCATGATGCCGCCGTCGGCAAAGCCGAAGGCCGAGGTGATGCCTTTCACGATCGGCGCCACAACCAGCGTCTGCGCGATCTGCCGCGCGATGTCCTTCAGCACGCCGGCGGCGATGCTGCGCAGGCTGTCGCCCCAGTTGTCGGTGCCGTCGATCAGCAGATCTATCGCCGAACCGATGCCCTGGCCGATCGAGTTGGCAATGCCCTCGACCAGCTGGCGCTTCTGCTCGTAGGCCTGCTGCAGCTGCTGCAGCTGCTGCTGTTCAGCGGTCAGGCCGCTGATCACGTTCTGCTGCGCCGCGACGCGCTGATCGATGCTGGCGATCATGCCGTCGAGCGCCGCCTTCTGCTTGTCGTTCAAACCGGCGATCTCGCGATCCTGCACCAGTTGCGCGCGCAGGGTCTCAAGCTTGCTCAGCTCGGCCCGTGCGGTGTTTTCTGCCTCGACCCGCTGCCTGGCCAGCTCAGGCGTCAGCCCCGAGCGCTGCAGCTCGACCATGCGCTGGTAGTCGCGCAGCTGGTCGCCGGTCGAGCGGCGCTGCTGATCGAGCTCGCTGGTGATGTTGCCGAGCTCGGCTTGGCGGGAGGCGATCAAGTCACCGAGTGCTGCGGTGCCGCCGGCGCTGCGGTTGGCACCGATCGCCGCGTCAAGGCTGCGCCCCGCGGCCGCCACACCGGGCAGGCCGGGCACCGCGGCGCCGGGCTGGCCGATCAGCATCCGCGCGCTGCCGTTGCGGGCTGCGGCCATCGCGGCCGGCAGATAGTCCTTGTATGCGCCGGAGCGGTAGACCGACCACGCGCCGAAGCCTTGGCTGCCGTAGACCTGCCGGGCCGCGTTGGCGTTCACCGCCGGATCGAACAGCGCGTCATTGCTGCCGATGCCGAACTGCCGGCGCCGGGCTGGTCCCATGCCGCCGAGCATGTTGATCTGCCACAGCCCATAGCTGTTGTCGCCGGTGCGGGGGTTCTGGTTGTGCGCGCTGCTGCGGCCGCTCGACTCGGCCATGGCGATCGCCGCCATAATCGCCGCGTCCTGCCCGCGGAAACCCGCCGAACGTGCCAGCGCCACCAAGTTGCCGACGCCCAGCTGCCCGCGGCCAACAGACCCAGGCATGGCCGAGCCGCTGCCCAGCTCGCCGGCCGCCTGCCTGGCACCGCCGACCATCTTCTGCGCCATCTTCTCGGCAGCATCCTGCAGGATCTCGCTGATGCCGCGCGCGACGCTCAGCTGATAGTCGGCCAGCGTGCGCTCGAGCTGCACCTTCTTGTCGGTGGCGTTCTGCTCGATCTGGATCTTCTGCTCGGTGTAACGGCGCGTGGCGTCGTTCAGTCGCTGCTGCAGGTCGATCTGATCGGTGCTGAGCCCGTTGGCGCGCAGCCGCTGCTTCTGCGCCTCGAGCCGGAAATCTTCCTCCTGCGCCGCGATGCGCCGGCGTGCCTCGGCGGTGTTGCGCTCCAGCTGCAGGCGCTGGTCGCCCAGGTCGCGCTCGAGATCGGCCGCGCGCTGGATCGACTGCTCGCGGAAGTCAGCCAGCCGGCGCTCGGTGTCCTCGCGGATCTTCAGCTCCTGCGCTAGGCGCTTCTTGGCCTCTTCCATGGCCACGCGCTCACGGCCTGCTGCGCGCTCACGCTCGGCGGCGTCCTGCGCCTGCTGCTGCGCCGCGTTGGGGCGATCGAGCGGCCCCGCTGCCGCACGCTCGCGCTGGAACTGCTGAAACAGCTGCTCCTGCCGCTGCCGGAAATAGGCTTCCTTGCCGCCGAGATCGAACAGCCCGAAGCGGCTGCCGGCCTCCGCTGCCGCCTGGTCGCGCGCGCGGATCCGATCCTTCAGCACCGCCTCGGCGCCCTTGTCGCCTGACAGGCTGCCGAGCACGCTGGCCACGTCCCGCAGACCGGCCGCGAAGTCGCGCACCACCGCCAGCGCTGCCGGGCCGAAGATGCGGCTGATCGATTTGCCGACGCCCTCGGCCGCGATCTGCAGATCTTTGAGCGCCTGGGCGCCGGTGTTGAACTGCGCGTTCAGCTCATCAAGCTTCTCGTTCTTCAGCGTCGCGAGCGCGCGCAGCACCACGTCGGTGGTGATCTTGCCCTCCTCGCCGAGCTTTTTCAGCTCGCCGACAGTGACGCCCAGCTCCTTGGCGATCGCCTGGCCGACGGCTGGCGCCTGCTCGCGGATCGAGCGCAGCTCATCGCCCTGCAGCACGCCGGAGCCGAGTGCCTGCTTCAGCTGCTCGAGCGCCGCGGCTGACTCGGTCGCGGTGGCGCCGCTGGCACGCGCGGCCGCCGTGAACCCGATATAGGCATCCTCGACTTCCTTCAGCGTCACGCCGGTGGGGCGCAGCGCCGCGTAGAGCTTCGAGAAGCTGTCCTGCGCCTCGGTCTGGCTGACGCGCAGCGTCTGCGCGATGCGAGCCGCGGCTGCCTGCGCGGCGTTGTACTCGCCAAACTGATCGGTGAGCGCCTTCAGCCGCACCTGCGCCGTCTCGGCGTTCAGGCCGGCCTGCACCACGCCCCGCGCCGCATCCATTGCGCCGGAGGTGGCCATAGTCGTCAGAGAGCCCGCCACGCCGCCCGCAAAGCCCGCCAGCAGCGCCCCGCCACGGGATAGGCCACCCGCAGGCGCCGCAGCGCCCTGGAAGCGCCGCAGCCGCCGCTCAGCGGCCTCGATGTCGTTGGTCAGCAGCTTGAACTTTCGGCTGCCGAATTCGGCGTTGTCACGCAGCGCCTTCAGCGCGGCGACAGTCCGCTGCAGGCCGGCGACCGTGTTGTTCGACGCGCTGCCCAGCACCTTGGTGGCGGTGTAGAGCTGGTCGAGCGATCGCTTGCTGACGTTACTCTGCTGGCTCAGCCCCTGCAGGTTGCGTTTCAGCTGATCGAGCCCGGTCCCCTCGAGCTTCGCCGTGAACTTGATCGCCGTGTCGAGGGTCATCGCCATGGCTCAGCCCTCCCGGTTCATCGCGTTGAGCGCTGCGCCTTCCATCACCTGCAGGTCCTCCAGGAGCGCGCGCGGGTCTTCCACTGCGTACATCTTAAAGAGCCAAGACAGCACGCCGTAATCGAGCCCGATCGCGCCGCCTGCACTGGTGCGCCATTGCGTCTGCACCCGGCACCACATCTCGATCGCGTCCCAATTCTCCGGCCACACCTCAAAGCGGTCTGGCTCCGGCGCTTCGATGATCACGCCGAACGCTGCGGCGTCATCCTCGAGCTGTTCGCTGCTTGCTTTCCCGCCGCCGGCCCAGTGCTCGGCGGCGTCTGTCAGTTTTTTCTCTTGCCCTTGCTCAGGCTGTCGAGCCAGCTGCTGACCACCGCAGCGGCCACCAGCGGCACATTCAGCAGGTCGGCCTTGGCCTTCTCGCTGAACGGCACGTCTCCGCCCTTGCCGTCTTGGATGCCGCTCCAGCCGACCAGGACCTGATCGCAGAGCTCATCGTCGGTCAGATCGCCACCTTGGATCTGGTCCCAGATCTCGCGGATCCGCGCCTGCGGCAGCCGCTTGAACTCGGCATCGAAGGTCTGTTTGTCGAACCGGCCACCATCGACGGGAAACTCAACGGTGACCGGCCAGCTGTAGCTCTCGCTCTGAGACAGAACGAACGCCATGCGGTGCTCCTATCAGGTGAAGGCCAGGCTAAACTCGTTGTTGCCGGCGGTTGTGGGCAGGGCCACGTAGGGCAGGTTCAGGATGGCAATGCCGTCCTGATCGCCGTATGTCGGCTGAGTGACGTCAACCTGGGATGCCGTGAAGGTTACCCGGTTTCCGGCGGTGGTGCCGTGCAGGAAGGTGAGGTTGCCGGTGCTGGTGCCCAGCGCCAGGCTGAAATAGTCCTTCGTGGCAATGGTCGGCGCCTCGATCACAACTTCACCGGCCGGCTTGCGGTCAGTGATCAGGATCTCCTTGGTGCAGCCAATCAGCTCGCGATAGACGATCTCGTTGGCAAGGTTGAAGCTCACCGAGCTCAGGCAGCCGGCATAGCTGAAGAACTGGAACGCGCTGGTGTTGCCGTCCTTGAAGATCAGCGGGGTCGCCTGGTTGCTGTAGGTGACGCTCGGTGCAGCGGTATCGGTCGGCGCGTTGTAGATGCCGGTCATTTCAAACTGCAGCACCGGGATCTGGCCCAGCTGGCAGTTCATCGACACCGTGCCGCGGGCGCCGGTCAGTTTGTGCTGCACGCCGTCGAGGTTGTAGACGATGGTGCAGGAGCTGAAGCTGGCCGACACCGGCGCGTAGGTCACCGAGGTGCTGGCGACGATTGTGGCCGCCATGCCGCAAGACTTCAGCAGCGCGTCATAGCGAGGCGCCGTGCCAGCGGTGCCGGATCCGGCCAGCTCAACCTCAAAGCTGCAGCGCACGCGCGTGTTGGCCAGCAGCTGGTCGCTGTTGCCGTAGTAGGGCCGGATCAAGTCACGGCTGACCACATCGGCCTCAAGAGGGGTCACATCGAGCGAACGCACCAGCACGGCGTCGGTGCCGGCCGGGCTGCTGTCGGTGCCGTAGGTGGCTTCAGTTTTCGCCAGAATCAGGCGTTTGCGGCTCAGAAGCGCCATCGCTCAATTCCTCAGGTTCAGGGTTGAGGGGTTGGGCCGGCTCTGTCCGCTCGATGAGCGTCCGCTTGCCGGTTTCGGGGTCTTGGAGGTAAGTCCCGCCTTGACCCCAGTATTCGTCCACCATCGTAGCCATGATCAGCTCGCCAGATTTGCGACCGAGGTCCGGTACAGCACACGATAGTCGCACTGGATTTCACCAGCCGCGCCATCGGCTTCCGCGAAGTTGAACGTCACGCCGATCGGCTGGATGTCGATGGCGTAGCCGCCAAGGGTCAGATCGGCCATCAGCTTGCCGTGCAGGCTATCGATGATGGGATCAGCTTGCTGATCCGGGATGACGCCGCGCACAATCACGGTCACGCGAACCGTCATCGACCAATCGAGCGTTGGCAAGCTGGTGTTCTGGCTGGCCGTGTCGCTCAGCGGCTCCACCACGATCGCGGGGCTTTCCTCGCGTGCGATCGGCTCGACACGGCTGCGGTAGATCCGCGTGCTCACGCCGGTGGTGCCGGTCAGCGCCGTGCGGATCGCTGCCAGGATTGTTTCGCGCTTAGTGGTCATCAGCAATCCACCGCGTCGGCGTACTCGGGCTGGGTTTTCAGCCAGGCGTAACCGATGGCAAGCGGGTTAACGCCAGTTTGCAGCTCTGCGGTGGGGGCAAACACCGTGCGGTCATAGACCGGCTGTGCATTGGCGTGCCGTGCCTCAGCAGTGGCGTAATGCGAGATTTGCATCAGACACTGCTCCTTGTCGCAACGCAGCAGGGTGATGCGGGCGTAGGTATCGGCAAGCGGGATGCCGATGTTGGTCTCGGTCAGGGAAGTTGTGAAGGCCATTAGTAGGTCATCTCCGTGGTGTTGATTTTGCAGACCCAGCGGATGGTGGTGCTAGCGGCACCAGTCACAGTGACGGCAATGCCGCCGTTGGTGGTGTCTGCGGTGACGGCAACAGTCCAACCTGCAGCGCCTGCATCGTTGTGGGTCATGGTGACAGTGGCCGTGCCAACTATGGCGGTCGAGGCTGCGTTAGCGCCGCGTTTGATGGCACCGTTGATCGTCCAGCGGGCAGTGTCACCGCCGCCGGTCACACCAGCGATCACCTCACCGGAGAAGCTGTAGGCGCTGTTGTTGGGCAGGATGACTTGGTTAAAGGTGGTGGCGGCGTAGCCGTCACTGGTGAGGACTGTGGCGGTGGCGTTGGTGGTTTGGCGGGCTAGGAGAAGCAGAGCGGATTGGGTGACGCCTCCAGTATCCGCAATGGGACTAGAACACGCAGGAAAAACGTGATTACCGATAATAAAGCGCGTGGTTCCACGCCGTCCGCCACTTACATATGACCAGTCGCTTGAGGCGCTGTTGTTTAAGCCGCCTCCGATAATGGAGTAGTTACCAGTTGCGCTGTTGCTACCGCCACCTAAGACAGTGGCAAAAGAGCCGGATGCGCTGTTAAAATTGCCGCCTCCAATGGTGGTGCCAGCGTTGTTAAATGCGCTGTTGCCGTAGCCACCGCCGACGACGCTCCAGGTGCTGGAGGCGACGTTGTTGCGGCCGCCGCCGATAGTGGCGTATTGGCCAGATGCTACTTGCGATAAACTACTGCGAAATTTTTGCCAATCCGTCGCATATTGACCCCGCTTATCCCCACCCACCGCCGTCCCATCCGGCACCTGCGCCAGCGTTGCACCTGTGCCCTTAGCGACTAATGCAATGTCTGCATTGGTGAATCCGATGGGCGCTTCGCTGATCGCCGTGACAGGCGTCGTGCTGTTGACGCCGCTGTTGAACAGCTTGGCCACTAACCGCAGCGACGATGACGCCCAGCCAACTGGGTTCAGGTTCATGTCAGGTCACCGCCGAACGCTGCAACCCGCACTGTTCCAGTCGTTGGTGCAACCGTGATGGTGGCGCCCAGCTTGTAGCTTGCGCTCGGCAACACCAAATCGGTGTAGCTGGTGACCAGGCGGTAGCCCTTGCTCGTGGTGCTGCCCGTCGTGGCGCTGATCGTGATCTGATCGAACAAGTCCCACTGCGTGCCGTCGTACAGAAACAAGTTGACGAGTGCCGCAACCGTCGTCGCAGTGCCTTGCACGTTGACGCTCAGGATTCGAGTGCCAGCAGCAGCGCCAGTAATCAGATCCGTAATTGTGCCGGTGCCATCAGTGGCGGTGTTAGCCGTGCTCAGGCTGCAACGCTCGATGCGAGCTGTAGAGATAAAAGCGGGTGATGTTGCCATGGCTCAGATGCAGGTGCTGTTGAGATAAAGGTCGCCGCCAGTGGAACTGCCGCCGCCACCACCGCCGCCACCGGTGGCGCTCAGCGTGCCGCCACTCAACGACAAGCCAGATCCAATCGAGATCTCCTCGATCGTTCCAGTTCCAGCAGTGCTACGACCCAGCAGCTTGCCGCTGCTCAGACTGGCGTTGATTGCGGTGGCGAGTTGACCAAGAAGGTCGATGCCGTTGAGAAGTTTTCTTGCCATCAGCCAATCACCACCACGCGGTAAGCGTTAGACGCAGGAGCTGACGCAAACACAATCGTCAGCGTGTTGGTAGTGGCGTGGGTTACGTCTGCGATCACCTCGTCATAGGTGCTGTTGTTGTAAACAGTCACCTGCACGTCACGACTGGCAAGGTTGTGGGTGACCGTATAGCTGGTGGCGGTGCCGTCACCGATGCTGGTCGAATACTTTTTGATCCGCCCGGACCATGTGGCTAGCTTCAGCGGGGTGACAATGCGCAGGTCATCGGTGCCAGTGTCAACCTCGGCCTGCGTGGCAATCTCAGCGATGCCTGCCGTTGACTCGCTGGCGGCCGGAGCAATGGTGCCAAAGGTCTGCCAGGTGACCGTGCTGCTGTCGATCGTGCCGTTGACTTGATCCTGTCGGTAGGCAGTACCGGCGCTGGTACCTTCCTCGACGGTGGTGATCGCCTGCTCTAGCTCGACGAACGTGTTAGCGTCCAACGCACGGGTCATTGCGCTGCTGGAGCCGTTCCAGACGTAGATCCCGTTCTGGGATGCCGTGGTCTGCGCACGCACCAGCACGCGATCCGAACTGGCCATCGTCACGCCATCGATCGTGGCGCCAGGGCTGCTCAGGTTGATGTTGGACTGCGTGGCCACCCGGCAGGAGTCCTTCCATGCCAGACCCTCCACCAAAGAGTCCACGTAGCCCTTGGTAGCTGCATCACCGGAGCTACTGGGAGAGGCTAGGTTGACGACCCTAGAGACCGAGTTGAAATCCAGGTCGGTAAAAACTTTCCGGGCCATGTCAGGTCAGCCTCGCGAAGCCGGATAGGGGCACTGAGAACACGATAACCGTCTGGTTCACGCTCGGATGCGACACGTCTGCGTCCACCTCTTGGCTGCCGCTGTCGAACACCTCGACGCTCGGCACATGGCCCAAATTGTGGTTGATCGTCCACGTGCTGGCTGGCGTGGGCTGCGTGAACACGTAGCCGGCGCCTTCGTCGGTACCGTCCACCCACTTGCTGCCGTCGTACTTCAGCACCTCGCCAGCAGCCGGGCTGGTCAGGTCCACATCAGTCAGATCTGACAGGCCGAACGTCCGCGGGTTCTGGCCCGGTGCGGTGCTGCCCGGTGCAAGACGCTGCAGGGCAATCTCAACAAAAGCGCCATCGTCCAGCTGCCGCACCTCACGCACCTGGTAGTTGATGCCAGCAACCGTGATGCCGTCGCCGAACAGCAATCCGCCAAAATCTGCATTGCGGGCCGTCAGCGTGTAGTCGGTGCTCAGCACCATGTCGCCAGAGATGATCTGGCTGGGCATGTCGAGGATGCCCTGCGCCGTCACCGCACCAGCTGTGCAGGTAACGCCGAAGTCGTCCAAGAAGACCGCAAGATCCTCACTAATCGCCATCAGCCTTCACCTTGCGCGTGGCCTTCGGCTTGGCCTCCTCGGCCGGTGCCTCGACAGCGCGGCCCATGCGCAGCAGCTCGGCTGCCACGTTGCTGTCCAGCTGGTAGACCTTGCCCGTTTCGAGGTATTCGCCCCGTGCGGCGCAGTCGCTTGTGATCAAAACCTTCATCGAAAAAAAGGGGGCCGGTTGCCCGGCCCCGCCTCCTTATCAGGTGGTGATGTCGAGGATCGCAGCAAAGCTCTTGGGATCTCTGACTGCGACATCGTATGAGACGATGCCGCGAACGCTGGTCAGAGCCTTGCTGAAGTCGTCCTGGTCCTCACCCACGGTGATCTCCAGACCGTTGCCCCAGAAGCCGACCATGGCCTGGCTGAAGTCACCCATCAGCAGAGCCGAGCAGACGCCCGAGCTGGAGCCTTTGGTCAGGTTGCTGGGCACCTGGTTGGTGGCGGCCAAAGGGTAGCCGTTCAGGGTGCCGGGGGTCGGGCCGCGGCCGATGCCGGCCGGGTTGGTGTTGAACAGGAAGGGGCCGTCGCCGGTGGTGGAACCACCAGCGCGCAGCTTCTTCAGGGCAGCCAGCACCTTGTAGTTGGTGAGGTAGTTCACGGTGCCGGGGTTGACGGCGCCGTTCACGTTCATCACGGCAGCTTCGAGATCCACCACCTTTTCGAGGGTCACGGCGCCGCCGTTGGTGCCCATGGCCACCGAGCCGATGCCGGAGGTCTGCATGATGCCGGTGGGCTGGCCGCTGGAGCCAGAACCGTTCAGGATGCCCAGGTCGATGGCCAGGTTGATGCCGTCGGTCAGGTCACGACGCACCAGCTCCTCAATGCCAGGGGTGCCCTGCAGCAGGGTCTGGCGGCTGTACTTGGACAGGGCAGCCAAGTTCTTAGGGCTCATCGTCACCTGGTCGAAGGTGCTCTCCGACTGGGTGATCGCGGTGGTCTGGGTGCTCAGGTAGTAGGTCGAAGCCACACCGGAGCGGCGGGGGATCGCCACGTTGCCCACCAGACCAGGCATGGTGCGCACGCCCAGCTGCAGCATCACCGCGTTGTTCCGCAGGAACTCGATGAACTCATCGGCCAGCAGATCAGTGGCAACCAGGTTGCCGCCGGTGGAAGCGCCGGAGGTCACGTAGGTGGCGCGCTGGCCGCCCAGAGCAGAGAAGGGAACGAAGAAGGAACGCTCGGTGGTCTTGGCCACACCGGACTTCTCGACTTCCTTGCTCAGCTCACGCACCAGGCCGGCCTCGCGGCTGGACCAGTCGCCGGTCAACATCGCGCGGATGCCGGCGGTCAGGCTGTAGCTGGCGCGCTCCTCGGCGGCCATCTCAACGGGGGCCACGGTCTCGACCGGCTTGATCGCCAGCTTGTCGAGCACAGCAGCGCGAGCTTCATCAAGGCTGCGGCCGCCTTCGATCAGCTGACGGCCCAGATCGGCCATGCCGTGCTTTTCGGTCAGGGCAGTGATGCCGGCAATGCGAGCGCGCTCAGCCTTGGCAGCCTCGGCAGCCGCTTCAGCCCGCACCGCTGAAATGTCAGGGGTGTTGTCCATCGGAACCTCAGGTTCTGGTTGGGGGGTTGGTGATGCGGCGGGGGCCGCAGGTTGAGCGTCGAGGGCACGCCCGACGCCGACCGTTGGGTCTGCAGGTATGCTAACCACGCTCACTTCGTAGGGGCTCCAGCGGGTCGCCACGAAATCTTCGCCACGTTGTTCCATGTCGGCGATCTGATAGCCGACTGACACATTGCGCAGCACGCCATCACGAACATCGGCGAGCACTTCCTGCGCGAAAGCATTGCGGCTGAATTTCACGGCCACATAGCCGCGCTTTTTTTTGCCGTCGATCCATGCGCGCTCGACCACGCCGACCACCTTGCCGGGGTCATGGTTGAACAGCAGC
>Ga0214917_10003238_pt1 | contig 19032 bp, 23 predicted proteins | sample LL_1208_BB_MetaG_FD_177983 | JGI IMG/M metagenome (GOLD analysis project Ga0214917, IMG submission 177983) | Freshwater microbial communities from Lake Lanier, Atlanta, Georgia, United States - LL_1208_BB | ecosystem: Environmental > Aquatic > Freshwater > Lake | place: USA: Georgia | collected...
ATTAATATATTTCATTGTAAATATCTAGTAAATATCTTATTCGTTATGATAATTCATAATGAATAACAAACTTTTTTTATTTATTTTATTAGATTAAATGCTTCGGCATTATATTCTTTTTCTAGTCTATCAGCATCTTTAAGTGTGAGTTTTAAATCTTTCAAGTTCTGTTCTATCTTGCGTTTTGTCAGTTCATCCTTATACTGCTTTGATAATGTTTCAATCGCTCTTAAATTACTTACATCTTGATACATCTTACCATACTCAGAATTGAAAAATCTTGTTAATTGAATTAATCGTCTATCTCTATCAGGATTTTTAGGTTCCTTTGCACGCATACTGAATACCCTCTTTAATACCTTATAATACTTTGCTTCTTTCATAAGTTCTCTGATGTCTTTGTTTAGAGACGATTTATAATCTTCAATTTTATCCTGCTTCCCAAAAGAGTAGATTATACTTAATTCTATAAATCTATTTTCCAGTCTAATTACAAAGTCTAATTTAATAAAATCTACATTCTTAAAATATTCGCAAAATAATTTGAATTTGTCTAGTCGTCTTAGTTTCTTACCATCTTTTGTTTGTAATTTAAATTCTATAAAATACATTTCAGGATTTCCTAGAGGATTTTGAACCCATTTAGAAGTATTTTTAAGAATAATTAATAATCTTCTATATACCTTCTCACAATCATTTTCATTTACTGTTGAGAATAAATCATAATCACTGAAATATTGCTGGGATTTAAGACCAGAAGAACCCATTAATTTAATAGGTGATTTAGGACTGAATTTTAGAACTTTGACATATGGGTAGAGTGATTGAGGAATTTGCTTTCTTTCAGTTACTTCCATTTATAATATATAATATAAAATAATAATCTTTTATATTAATAATATGAACCCTCCTATCCCTCCTAAAAGTATTAAGCAAATACAACAATTACGCAGTTATCAAAAGCATTCAAAATTGTATCGCACTCCATTAGGAATATCACTATTAAAAAGATTTGAAATGTTGAAATTAAATAAGATTAAGTCTCCTCATAATATCCAGTAATTCTTTACTATAAGGAATATTTTGTCCCTTCTTTTTTCCCTTTCTAAGTTGCTCTGATATCTTTACATTAGTTGGAAGTTGCTCTCTAACTTTTTCTGGAAGATATCTGCCTCTTTTCAGTTTTGGATTTATGTAATCCCATTCTTGCTCAGTCCATTTTACAAGAGGGTTATCTTTAGATTTCTTTCCACTATACTCTCCACCTCTTCTTTTATACTCTTGAACGGCAAGTTGCGACTTTCTTGCAGACCACTTTCCCTTCTCTCCGCCTTTATCACTTTTCATAATTTCCTTCTTTACTCTTTCCCATAATTCTTCGTTTAACCTAATAGTCATTTTATAATATACAATTATAAAATGTTATTTATTTGTATTTATACATTTCTCAGTTTTTTTATGTCTTGATAAATTTCTTCTACTTACAACTGAACCACATATATCGCAAGTAATTTTCTCTTTATAATATTCTTTATTTTTCTCTCTAAATTCTTTACTATTTTCTTTTTTTTGTTGTTTAAGTTCCTCTTCAGTTCTAAAAGGTTTATTACAGTTCAAACTAGTATTATAAAATTCTATATAATATTTCTCTCTAACTAATGCTTGAACTTTATCTTCTATATTTTCTTCAATAACTTCAAAATCCCAGTTATCAAAACCTCCATTTTCTCTCATAAAAGTATATACTTTCATATTATAATCTTTCAAAGTAGAATTATTACAACTTGATTTATGACTATATTTTCTCTTATAAAAATCCTTTGTAGAACCGATATAGACATCAGTTATAGAAGTATCTTTACAGTATATCTTATAAATGAGATAATTCATTTTTAATATTTTAAATACAATTTAAAATATTTTTTTTCAATTATTTAAAAATATTTTTATTTTCTTTTTATATACTAATATGAAATCATTTAGTTCCGATTATGAATTTGGTAAAAAAATGGAACCAATAATCCTCAAAAAGATACAGCAATATTTTAAAGACGATGCTATTATACCCGCTGAAGGAAGATACACAAAGTATGACTTTAAAGGCGAAGGTAAAACATTTGAATTGAAATGTCGAAAATTTCATCTTAATAAGTATCCAACTACTATAATAGCACAAGATAAAATTTTAAAAACTAGTGATAAACAATATTTCCTGTTTAATTTTACCGATAAATTAACATTTATAGAATATAATGATGAAACATTTAGTAAATTTGAATGTAAGAATTTTCGTAGGTATGGTAGAACCGATTTTTGTGATAAAGAAAAATTATATTATTTCATACCAATCACTTTATTAAAATCAATTCAATAGAGTATTATCTTCTATAAGTTGAATTAATGCTTCAACTATAACTGAATTTTCGATTTCTGGATTTTTAAGAGCATCAATCATTTCGGTATTACATACAAACGAAGTTCCTCTCCACATATATAGATAATAAAATAAGTTATGTAATACAAAGTTAGTATATACTTGATATTTCAATATTGTTTTACAGAATTGTAGCACAATATGAGAATGGAAATTCTCAGTATCGTCTCTAAGCATTTGAGATAATTTAAGATATTCTTCAGGACTACATTCTTCTACCAACATTTTATTTTCAACAACTTTATCAAATACTTCTTTCATATAAACAATCTCAATTATTTTTACTATAGTAGGACTTGAAAGCATTTTATCTTCTTTTGAAACTTCTTTTACTTCTTCAATTCTTGACATTATTAATATGTAAAGATTTTTTTTTAAATTTAATTTTTCCAAATTTTCTAACTAACTTTATCCATCTATCAAACCATAAATCATATTCAATTTGGACTTGTTCCAAATTATTCATTTATAATATCAAAATAAAATAATTTTACCTAAAGTAAAATAAATAATTTATCTAGCATATGCCCAATTTCTATCATCATCAAAATATAAGGGTTGATTACTACCATATCTTAAAGTTGTATTTGTCTCTCTTCCTTTACCCATAATTGCTTCTAATTCTTTTGCTCTAGGGTCTGCAAGAATTCTAGTAATAACAAAGTTTGATTTATTAAAATTTTCTTCGTCGTTGTTTTCTTGGGCAAATTGACGCTTTTGAAACATTTCAATATACAATTTTTTAAGGTCATCATAACTCATTTCAGGAATTGCCTCATATAAATTATATATATCATTACCCATATTGTTAATAATATTTGCTACAGCAGTTTTACCAGTTCCTCTAATTCTTGCTTGTCTAGAAAATTTAGTTCTAGGTTCAAATGATGATGTTCTTAATATTTTTTGAATTCTATTTATTTGATTTCTCACATCTTCTTGCGCCAAATTAAATCTTGCGGTATTAGCACCTCTTTCTAAAAATAATTTTTGTTCTGCTTCATATCTTGCTTTATCTTGAGGATTTTTAGTTCTCTTAATTAAATCCCTATACATTCTTTTCTTCTCAGAAAATTCAGGAATAAATTTTCTAGGTAATAATTTACCATCTAGAGATTTTAAATTTTTTAATTGTTCTTCTAATCTCATTTTAGTTTCATTAGGAGAAAATTCTCCAAAATCTTTTGAAGGAATTACACTAGATAAATCTTTATTAACGATTTTTTGAAGGATAATATCAATAGTAGATTTATTTATAGGGGAAACTCCAACTGTTTCAGCATCTCTATTTAATATTTGGATATTTTGAAGAACTGGAACTAAATCGTCTAATCTATCATATAATACATTAAAATCATTTTGAGTGAAGGTTCCTAAATTTACAATTTTATCAAGATAATTAATAAATCTATTCCATACACTAAGCAAGTTAGTACTTATATCTCTTCTTATACCACCTGACAACATTATTCTACCTCCTTTTTTATAGGAACAACGACCACTACCTTCATTTTCTCCTTTCTCTTCAATTTCTTCTTGAGACTCCTCAGGATTTTTTTGTTCTGGAGGAACTATAGGTGATTTTATTGCCTGTTCTAATATTTTATCTTGAAGAGGTGATAATTCATTTTCAAGACTTGCTTGAATTTCAGTTAAAATACCTTCCATATCAATCAAAAATTTTTCAATCTCATATGCTATAGTTTTTTCCATCTTATTAGGAGGTTTATAGATATCTTTATACGCTTGAACAACTTCAAACGCCTTACGAAACGCTTGACGAGAAATGTTTTTATCCAAGTCTATAATCTCTCGACGCTGAGCTTCTCTAATTCGTTCCATTTATAATATATGAAATATAATATAAATTTTTTTTACTTCTTATAAAGATTATGTTGCTTTATATATGCGATACTTTCTTTTACGCCTTTCAATCCCTTTTCTTTTCTCACTTTATTTACGAGTTGTATCCAAGCGTTAGGTTGTCTCTTAGCACCTCCAGAAGAACCCATACCAACTCTACCTTTCATTCCACCTGAGAAACCCATTCCTGAGAAATCACCCATTTCTTCAGTTCTTCTTCCACCTGAGGAACCTTCACCTACTTTTGATTTCTTTTTAGGAGGTTGTTCCATCATAGGAATACTTCTTTTTACACCAAGCATAGGAGAACGAGTACGACCTCTAGGAGCAGCCGCAAGTCTTCTAGTAGTTTGTCTAGGAGCAGAAGGAGCAATCGCCATTCTACCCATAATATCAGCAAGTTCATCATCATCTTCTTCTTCCATCTCAAAATCAATAGGTTTAAACTTTGAAGCACCTCCTTTCTTCTTTTTACCAAATCCAGACATAGTGGAACCCATATTCATCATTCTATCACGCATTACTTTAGGAGGCATACTACCCAATCTCTCCAATTGTTGTAAAGTCATCTTTCTACCTCCTGATTTACCAAAACCGAAAATACCTTCAGCAACTCCTGCAAGGTCTGAAAGAATACCAGAACCCTTTTTAGAAGGACGACCTCTCTTTCCTTTCCCTACTGCTCCAAGTTGAGAACCAATACCACTATCTCTAAAAGTTCCAGCAGCCATACCGGACATAGGCATAGCACATCCATACATACTTTCTGATTGTTTCTTATACTTCTTTTGTCCCTTACCAAGACCAATAAAAGGAGCAACTACTGGAAGAACTTTACTTGCTACATCAGCCGCACCAGTGAAACCGCGGACAAACCCTTTTCCAAAATCTTCCATAAAGTCAAGAAAACCAGCACCTTCCATTTTACTCTTACGACCTTTACGACCACCAATTTTACGCTTCAATTCAGCACCAGTATTACCATAACCACTTTCAATATTACGCATATTTTGAATACCTCTTTGATTTACGGAATTAATCTCTGATTGTATCATACGATTATAGGGAGAGTTATACATTTATTATTAAATAAGATAAAAATTATTTTTATAAATAATTCTTATTGTTGTAATAGCGTTTTTATTTGAATTTAGTTCAAATTTAATCTTTTTTACTTAATTTTGGATTTGGAACCAATACACCTATAGAAGAGCATAACAAACTTATCCAGAATTCTCTATTATCAGTCTTTGTAGATACTTGAACTAGTGATACTGCTATAACTGAACTCAAAATTACTAATTGCGAAAAATAAGTAACGCATCTTTTATCAAGTTTTCCAAGGCATCCTATAGACCATTCATTTTCAATTTCATTTTTTGTCTTTGGAGTTGCAGGAGGAATATTAATTTGAACTTCATTATCTTTCATCTCAATCATTTCAATCTTTGGAGGCATTTATTATTACAAAGGATAAGAATTTACAATTGAATAACGATAAGTATTTACATCCCCAGGCTGAGCGCGGACAGTAAAATAAGGACTATCAGCAGAACCAGTAGCATTAAAAATACTATCTACCCAAGCAGAACCAGTCAAACCGGAAGCAGTACCAGTAGAACGGGTCATAAAAATAACGCTATCAGTAGTAACATTAGGATTAGTAACAACAACTGGAGTGAAACCAGTAGCAGTGAAGGTACCAAAAGAACCAGTAGCAGATTGGAAAGAACCAGTTGCGGAATATGTAGATTTAGAAGTATATAATTGACGAAGAGACATTTATTATTTACAAAGAAATTAAATTTTTTTTTTAATTTACATTACTCTTGAAGATAATTTTGATTTAGCACCTCCACTGCGTCCAAAACCCATAGAACCCAAGAGTTGAGCTCCTTGAGAAGCTAAAGGACTGTCAATTTGACCCAAAATTGCTTTAGCAACGGGCAATGCTTTAGGGAGTAAATCTCTAGCAACGGTCTTAATACGGTCAAAGAAACCGCCACCAATCATTCTCACTACAGATTGATTGCTATAAGGTTCTTGATTACCAGCATCCAATACATCTTGACGGGTCAAAATATTTTCCATTACGGAAGTTGTACCGCGTTCACAAATGAATAGACCGCTGTTCATAGTTACTACAATCAATTCAAGACCGGCATTTGAAGAATAGTCGTTGTTAGAATAGTTTTCAACATCAACGGAAAATTGAAGGTTAAAGGCACCGATTGAGCCGGGGGCGTGCCAAGGTTCGGGGATATTAATATGACGACCGAACTCTAACATACACATAGAACCTGAAGTAGGGACAGAAACACCATTACCACCAGCGGGGGAAGGATTATAAGCAACACCTGACCACTGGTTCCAATCACCGTTATAACCGCTTTCTCTAGAATATTGATAGAGATTTTGTTTGGTAGCAGAAGAGAGGATACCACTCAAGTTATTAAAGTTGATAGATACACTACGAATAGGTAAGAATGCGTCGGCATCTTTACAAGTTTGAGAACCAAGTTGCTTTCTAACAAAGAAAATAAGTTTATCAGGAATGTTAGACAATTGGAGAGAGTTAGATTGAATTTTACCAGTTGTAGGAGTAAGGACACCGTTAGTAGTAGTTGCGGCTGTCAAACCAGAAACACCAGATACTGTAGTAATAAAACGAGGCAAGTTATAGTAAGGAACTACATTTCTTGCAGGCAACAATTGAGAGGACTTAGGAGTGATAAAGTTGAAAATAAGAGCACTATCAACGACTTCTTGAAGAACGCAAGAAGCGAAAGTAGTAGCGTTACCAGAACGAAATGCTCTGTTAGCATTAGAAGAAAAGTTAAATACGAAATTACAATTTTGAACTCCCAAAATACCTTGATTGTTAGTCTTAGGGTCTGAAAAAATGAAGGGACTTACAAGTACGGGTTCCGTTGTTTGAAAAGTCAAATCTACAGTCTTCAAAGAAGCACCATCACCAACGGTGTTACCGGTAATAGCGAGACATTGGAAAGCACCGCGAGGAACCAAATCAGGGTCAGAAGTATTAGCATAACCACCGAGGGGATTGTTATTAGCGAGCAAAGCATCACCATAGTTGAGATAAGCATCCAAATATGTAGGAGTCATAGAGTTATAAGCAGATAACTCGCGAATATCGTTTGAACGCAAGATGACATTAATCAAGTCCGCGGTGTTCAAATTTACGGTGTTGTTGTTAATTGTTATTTGAGAGGTTTGTATCATTTGATGTACGGGGAAAGGAGCAAGGGCATCACTAGAACCCAAATTGACCAAATATTGACCAACAGCAGGAGTACCAGTAACACGAAGTTTAAAAGTTGTTCTCAAAAGAACTCTACGGTCAATTACAGTTTGTTCGCTCTTGAACTACCTCTACTTTCATAGAGGAGAAGACTATATCTTAAGCACTTAATAATTAAGTACCGACTGCCGTTTCCTACACTCCCGTAGAAGAGTAAGGCTCCAGTCGTTGAGGGAGTATCCTAATAGGACACTTTACCCGCTGATAATCCAATCGTATTCATTCTTACTATACCGTAGGTAATTACCCCCGCCAGTATATTATTGCTAATATACCTTAGTAGAATACGCTCTAAGGACTTCCCAGACATTATAAGCAGTCTCGCCGTAAAATTTACGACTAGCATAACACTTTTAGTATGCTTTTATTCCCAGTTAATTTAAATAGGAATTTGGATGTTAAAGGACAAAGTAGAAGGAGACTTAGAAATTGCTTCAAAAGTATTAACGGTAACGTTCTGCCCGCTTTGATATACCCCGTATTTGATGCTATCAGAAATACAAAGGCGGTCGTCTAGTACGTGTATTTTAGTGAATTCGGCACTCATTTTTAATATATGCTAAGATATTAAAAATAAAATTTTTTTTTTTAAATTTTCAGGCATCAAATTATTTTGAGAATTTAGGTATAGCAACATCAAATTCTTTGCGTCTAAACAACAATTTCAAATTTGCTGAACATCCAGCAGATAACTTGAATGGAACCAAATTACCAAATTGCGTCTTCCAGAAAACCGACATTTGAACAGCACTCAAAGGATTATTTCCTAGGAGGTCTTTAAGGCGATACTCCGCGGTTGGAACATAGTGAATAAATGGTTTATAAGTATCATTAGCGTCTACTGGAACTTCAAAATCTGTTAATACAGGTTGAATGTTATCGTTGTTAGCACTAGAATTGACATTACCATCACCTGCAAAAACTAAAGGGGCACTAATAAGAGAAGGATTAACTGGAATTAAACCGGTTGAAAATACTAATGATTGAACTGGATTACACATAGCATTCAAAGTAGCGTATCCTTGATACATTTGCAGGTAATTAAGGAGGGGAGAAGTAGATACATTAAAAATGTTCATACCATAATCATCAAATACTCTAATACGATAATTGAAATCATTAGTTTGGTTAAATCCGTTAAATTCTGCTTGAAAAGAATTGAATAAATTATAAAGAGCAGTATTAAAGAATATTTTAACATATGCTGTAGGAGCATCATCATCGTTAAAACCTACTTCATCAGCGTTAAGAATACAAGTATTAGTATAAGGGTCAAGTTCCAAAAATGGGGGAACAATTGAAGGTAAAGTTCCTCCAGCAGTTGTTACAGTAGTATTCAAAGAACTCAAGCAACTTGAAAGAGCAGTATTAATCATTTGAACAAAACTATTTATACTATTGATATAGTAATATGTAGTTGATAAATCTTGTTGGGTTGTAGGAGCACTAGGAGTTGGTTCATTCAAGTTTTCAGGAACAAAAACTACACTAGTTGATTGAGTATATGTAGTTCCACTATAAACGAAACTCATACCTACCTTATATACTGTAAGATTAGGATTTGATTGTCCAGTCTTTATTACAGGAACAAACATAGGAAGAGAAGGTGTTTGAATTGTAAATCTCACAACAGATAGAAAGTAATCAGAAGGGTTCATTAGAATAGGAGAATTACGAACCTCATTAAAGACCAAATTTGGAGGTGATGCTTTACCAGATTGGTCATTATTGATACAGTTAAGGTCAAGATATATATGGTATGGGTCTCGGTCGTTAAGGTTTCTATTCATTTATTAATATAAAACATAATAATTTTTAATTTAAATTTGTAAATATCTTTTTTATCTTCATATATTATTAAATGTCTCTAAACTTATCTAAATGCGGAAGAGAACTTGCAATTATTAAAGACAATCCTAAATTCAAAAAAGCAGTATTCTCAGTATGCTCTGAAGACAAATTTGATGAAACTGATGTAATTAGACCTTTTAATCACTTTGAAATTGATAAAGGTTATTTTCAGTATATCCCAGACACTGATAGAGACCGCGATACAATCTTTGTAGCAGGAACTGCGGGTTCTGGAAAGAGTTATTGGACTGCTCAATACATCAAAGAATATAAGAGAAAGTATGAGAAAAATGATATCTATCTCATCACTGGAAATGAGGCATCAGACCCTGTATTTGAAGATTTGAAATATCTCAAAAAAATCAATTTAGAAGGTATCTTAGGCGACCCTATTGACTATACTGAATTTTCTAGTTGTTTATGCGTTTTTGACGATATTGACGCGTGTTCTGGTAAGTTGGGAAAGTATTTGTATGAACTTAGAGATAAACTTTTAAAGAATTCTCGTAAAGTTAAAGTTTCAGTCTTATCTACTGCTCATTCTTTTAGCGGAATGGATTTAAAATCTGTATTGAATGAAAGCGATTGTATAGTATTTTTCCCTTCAAATTATAACAGAAGTTTAAAGTATCTTTTGGAAAATTATCTTGGTTTGACCAAAGAGGGGATTAGAGCAGTGAGAAGATTGAAGACTAGATGGTGTTGTTTTATTAAGAGTTATCCTAATGTATTGATAAGTGAGAAAACAATTTCAACTTTAAAGCATCTTCAAAGTGATATTTGACCTAGGGGCAAATTATTTAAATTATTTAATATTAGGTCTAATTCTATATTTTATAAATACAGAATTATAAATTATTTGATTTAATTAACAACCAATTCTAAAGGTTGTTCTTCAGGATGAAAACATATTCTAAATACTTCACTCTTTTTATTCTTTTTTAAATGAACGCATACTTTTTCTTCGTGTAATTGAATTAGTTGGTTATGTTTAATTTCACAGTTATATTTAGCATAGCGTAGAATAGTAATACAAGCTTTCCTTACTTCTTCTGGAAGATATATATCTGACTTGATACTAATACTATCTTTAACTAAAGTCAAAAAAATTACGAACTCTTTTCCAAACTTATCAAGAGGACAAAATGGACATTCGCAATCAGTAGACATCTTTGTATTAATTTGTATTTGTTGTTGTAGAATAAACCGAGGTAAATTAAGATAAAAAAATCATTTAATTATTTAATTTTACTTATATATCTACATATTTCTACTGGTAAATTAGTATGAAAATTAAGTTTTTCAAATATAGTTTTCTCTCTCAACTTTACTGCGATTTTTTTAAATTTTTTTATAATTCTAAAGGATAAAATTGCATACTCTTCTTTATCCAGTCTAATATTTAGAGGAAAACCTGACCCATAAAACATCATTAAGGTATCTGGAACACTATTATTTTTAAACCAAAAACTAGTATTGTTCTCAAGACGACAAAATACATTTCCCTCATCAAAAGAATACAGTTTATTATTACAGTCTATAACATAAGGATTGAAAGCATATATCCTTATCATTATTATATATATTATTTAAAATGTTTTTTTTTAAAGTATTATGAAATGCGAAAAAGCGAAACTTTTGACCATAAAAAATCCAAACTTTTTAGAAATTTTAAAAAAAATGAGTTTTTTAGAAAAATGTTGAGTTTTTAGACCCTAAAAATTTCGCTTTTTCGCATTTTATATCTTTCTATAAAAAGTATAATAAAACATTTTTATTTAATTGATTTTAATTTATTTCTAAAAGAATAAAAAAAAAAGAATTTAAAATTTTAATCTTTACATATAATAAATGTCATTCATAGATTTCTGTATAAATGAACTTAAAACTTATGAGGGTATGATTGCTTGGACTTCAGTTCGTTCTAAAAAGAAGTTATTTCCTAATGAGAAGAACTGTGATAATATAGATGCTTTAATTGGTTCTTGGTTAAATCCAGTGAAGGGAACCGTAAAGGAAACTATGAGTGATATTTTGGAGTGGTCAAAATCAAAGAATAAAAATATGCCTTCTTATTATCTTACTGATAGAAAAGTATGGTTGAAGTTTATTCCTAATTTGTATGTGATTGATATAGATGAAGTTAAGTTTAAATTACCTAGAGCAGACTTTAGAGTTCTTCCTGCAACCAAAGAGGAAGTGAGTATGATTATGGAACTTCTCTATTCCAAATTTCCTTTCCTTAAAGACTGTCCTTATACTTTATCAAAGAATAGAAGACTTCCTCATATCTATATCAAGATAACTGATATTCCAAAGTTCAAACAGGAAATAGGAGTATTCAATCATACTATAGGTTCAACTCAAATTAAGGGTGATTTACTTAAGAACAAAGGAGTAGTTGAAAGTATGACTACAGAAATTTTTAACTATAATCCTGCTGAAAATAAGTATGGAGACAAAGTTTATAAATGGAATAGTTTAAATTGGAATGATATTTCCTCTAACTTTGATACTGAAAAAATGAGATGTTTTGAGGTTGAACAACCTGAGGAACCAAAGAAAATTAAAAAAGTAGATTTGAAGGGTGATTATAAGAAGATTGATATCAAAATACTTAGAGATGTGCTTGAAAAGATAGTTGAGAAGGAACCTGAATTCTTTGATGATTATTATAACTGGTGGTGTTTAACTGTGATTTTAGCGACTAACTTTTCAGGTGAAACTGAAGTATATGACTTATATGATGATGTTTGCAAGACTAGTTCCAAGTATGACGAGAAGAATAACAAGAAAGTTTGGAGTAGTTTTATAAATACAGAATATACTGGACATAAACTTACTGTTGGAACCATCTTTCACTGGGCGACCGAACTAGGTATTGATATTAAGTCTAAAAGTTATTCAAATCACTTATTCAAAGACGATGATATGGGAGAGAAAGATTTAGCAACTTTATTCGTAATGGAGTATGCTAAAGAAAATGCTCGCTATGATTTTGATACTAAAACACTCTATATTTGGAATGAACAAACCAAATTATGGGATGAGAGTTATGTAGAAAAAGGAATGTTGAATAAACTTACCATCAAAATAGATGATGTAATAGTTCCTCTCATTGAAAAAGTTAAGAAAGAAACTTATAATCAAATGATAGAAGATGGAGATGATGCTAAAGACATACAGAAGAAACAAAAGTTCTATAACAAACTTGTAGATAAACTGAAAAAGTCTTCTTTCCGTAATTGCCTCTGGCAGGACATTTGTCATCAAATCCAAGATAATTCTTTCAAGACTATTCTTAACTCAGATAAAGAGCATATTGCTACACCTACTAAATTGATTAATTTAAGAACACTGGAAGTTAGAGAGAGAACTAAAGATGATTTTTGGACTAAAACTACACCTTACGAATATATACAAAATCCAAAAGACCAAGAAAAACTTTATAAATATTTAAGTTCTCTCTTTGTTGATAACTCTAAAATTACATCTAAAGAACTCCTTAATTTCGTTCAAATTGTATCAGGATATGGTCTTACCAATTCCAATCATCTTAGAAAGATATTTATAATGTATGGTAAGGGTGCTAACGGTAAATCATCCTTCACCAATTTAGTTAAAGAGGTAATTGGTGATTTCGCCAACTCTGGAAGCGATTGTATTTTATTAGATACAGATAAGTCTAGAAACAAACCTGAACTTGATACTTTGAGAATTTCCAGAAGTGTTTTTATTGATGAAATAGACCCTGATAGAAAGTTGAATGTGAAAAATGTAAAGAATGTATGTGGTGAAAATGATATTACTTATAAAATGCCTTATGATAGAAGAGAAATAACTTTCAAATGTAATTCTAAAATATATACTGCTCTTAACGATAAACCAAATTTCAAAGCATCAGACCAAGCAATGGTGGATAGACTTGTAATTATTCCTTTTAAAAATCGTTTCATCTACACTGATAAATCCAAGACTGAAAAAATCAATTATTGGACTAAAAAGTATAATGAAATGTATAAGGGTAAAGAACTGGAAGATAAACTAAAGAAGAAAATAGATGAAATTAATGCGAATAACAGTCTATTCACAGACCAAGAACTTTCTAATAAACAAAAGGAAGCATCTGAGATGGAAGAGATGATTAAAAATCCCTCTAAAGAATTCCTACAAGCTTTATTTTGTTGGTTAGTTGAAGGTGCTCAAAAATCATTTGAAAAAAATCTAGTCATTCCCCAACTTTGTAAAGATGAATTAGAAGACTATATCGAAGAGAATGATTATATCTCTTCATTCGTTGAAGAAACTTATACTACCGTCTCAAGTGAAGAGTGGGAAAAAATCTATAAAGATAAAAGAGACAATTGTATTTCTACTATGATGTTTAGAAAAGACCTTACTTCCTATTGTAGAGACAATAATATTCAACACACTTTAAAAATAAAAGAATTAGAACAAGTTGTAAAAGATAAATTTGGAGAGTATAAAATAGATAGAATGGGTAAGAAATATATAAGAGAAATTATATTTAAAAATTCTAATGATGATAATGTTAATCCTATGCTCACAGACGATAATGATGAATAAATTAATTCTGTATTATAACAATATAGAATTATTACTTTTTTTTACTTTTTCTAGAAAGATATCAAATGCTGATTTGCTGATTTTTTGGACATAAAAAATCCAAACTTTTTAGAAATTTTGATTTTTTTGAGTTTTTTAAAAAAAAGTTGAGTTTTTTGACCCTAAAAAATCAGCAAATCAGCATTTCTATAATGTCTAATTTGTTTTTTTCTATAATATTATTAACTTAATATTCTTAAAAATAAAATGAAAAATGAGATTAAATTTGGAGCAAGTCCAAATAAGATAATTAAATGATTTTTTTTTGAAAATTCACCTCGGTTTATTCTTAAAACAACAACAAATTAATACCCAACTCAGATATAAACTATCCGCAATTCAAAGATGTCTAGAGATAACAAATGTCCTTTTGTTCCTACTACTGGTTCCAACATTGGAAAAGTGTGTGGAAAATCTTGTAAGGGAGAGATGTGCTATGAGCATCTTAGAACTATCAAGAGAAAGCAAGATAGAAAAGAAAAGAGAGAAAAGGAAGAAAAGAAGGTGGAAAAGAAGGAAGAAAAGAAGAAAGAAAAGAAGGAAGAAAAGAAGGTGGAAAGTGATGAGGAAAAACTTGAATTTATGTTAGAATATTTGAATACTATAAAAAATCCAAGCAGTGTATGTATTTCATTATTGAAAAAAATTAAATCTAAATGCGAAGAAATACTAGTAGAAGAAGCAATAAGAGAAGAAGAGGAAAGAGAAGAAAAAGAGGAAGAAGAAGAGAAAAAAAGAAAAGAAAAATGGGATAAAGAACAAGAAGAAATTGGAAAAAGAATTAAAAAAGAAATTAAAGAGAGAGAGAGACATATGGAAAAAATGAGGGACTTGTTGGAAAAAAAATTCAAAAATTTTGAGGATGAATTTAAGATGAAATTTGAATTTTATAAAGATGAAAATGGAATTAAAAATATTAATATTGAAGGTCAAGATTATCCTAACGAAGAGAATGCTGGTTCTTTTACTACATTTATTGTTCCAGTTGAAAAACTTATTAAAGTCAAATACAGCAACCACAACCCTACTGAATTAAAGTATTGTATTAAGAATTTTTTTATGGGAATTATGATAGAACTTGATGACGATAATAAACCTACAATTTGTAGATATACATTATTAGATATAGATGAAATTCAAGATGGAGATATATTCGATTTGATTAGTGAAGGTGAAATGTATGAGTTTTAAAAAGAGAAGTGTTTATAAGGTAAGTATAATTATAAAAAATAAATAATTTCGTATTATAATAATACGAAATTTAGATTTAAAAATTAAATGATTTTTTTTCCAAAATTCTACCTCGGTTTAACCTTTAAGCAACAAGTCCAAATAAAATGAGCCAGCAAATCACTATTTCCAAATATGAGTATGACCAGTTGGTGAAGAAATCAAAGATGGGATGGAAGGCATTTTTTATTCTTAGAGATAGAATGGATGAACTGATTGAATATAGAGATGAATTAGAAGTATGTATAATTGAAATGAAAAAAGAGACTAAGGAACAAGAGGAAAATAAGACTATTGATGATTATTGTTTTCTTAAGAAAAAGTTTATTGAAATGTTTGAAAAATTAGGTGAATTAACTGATTGTCCAATTTGTTTTGAGGGTCTATTAAAGTCTGAAAGTGTTGTTTTGAACTGTGGTCATATTATTTGTAAGTCTTGTAAAGAAAAATTAACAAAGAAAGAATGTCCAATTTGCAGGTCAAAATTTTACTAAGTTAAATAAAGAAGGTAAGTATTTATAAAAACAAAAATAAAAAAAAATAAAAAAATAATTTCCGTATTATAATAATACGGAAATTTTTTTTAAAATTATAATAAAAACAAAATTAAATGATTTTTTTTTGAAAATTCCTGTAGATTTATTCTTAAAACAACCTGCAAATTATTCTTTCAAACTCTCGTTCAAAGATGTCTTTTTTTAATGTTGATTACAACTCAATCATAGAATGTATCTTTACACAAACTTACAAAGTGAAGGATACAACATCTATGTTTTATATGTTATGCGATTTATTTCACTATGAGAACCACAGATTTCAATTTGCTAATCCTCTTCATCAAAATAGTTATGATGACCCTCTACACTTTTCGGTTAGAGTGAGTATGTCAAAGGATTTATATTACACATTACATATTAACGGATTTTTTAAGGGTAAATTTATTGTGAATAATGTATCAATTAAAATGATGCGTCCTGATGGTTCTCATAATATAGAAACTATTGTGAAATTTAATAATTATTAAGGTGGATTAAAATAAAGGAGGTAAGTATAAAAAAATAAAAAAATGAAAAAAATATTATAAATATAATTTATAATATTTGAAAATGAGTTATCTGGTCTATAAGATATACTGTAAAGATACTTCTATAACTGATGTCTATATTGGTTCTAGTAAGAATTTTGTTAGTAGAAAATATATGCATAAATCATATTGTAATAATGAAAATACAAGATATTATAATTTCAAATTATATGTATTTATAAGAGAAAATGGAGGTTTTGATAATTGGGAATTTGAAGTTCTTGAAGAAGATATACAAGATAAAGTTCAAGCATTAGTTAGAGAGAAATATTATATACAATTTTTTAGTGCTAGTTTGAATTGTAGAAATCCTTTTAGAAATGATGGAGAAACTAAAGAATATCATAAAGAATATTATGAAAAAAATAAAGAGGAAATTTTAGAAAGACAAAATGAAAAGAATACTTGCGATATATGTGGTTCAGTTATAAGTAGAAATTATATGTCAAAACATAAAAAAAGTAAGAAATGTATAAATTCAAATAAATAACATTTTATAATTGTATATTATAAAATGCCGTATGAATTACGCTCATTCAATAATAATCTTTACAAAGTCTGCAAAAAAAATGAAAATAAATGCTTTAGTAATGACCCTATTCCTCTACCAAGAGCAAAGAAACAATTGAAAGCAATTGGTATGTCTGGAGGTATAAATTTGAAAGCAAAATTGGAAGGATTTGGTGATGAAGTTAAACAAGTTGAAGAAGACCCTTTAGATGATTTAGAACTCAAAAAGTTATTAGGTAATCCTCGTATATTAAAATATGATGAATTATCAAAATACAGAGATTTAAATGACTTACTACCAAAGAAAAGAGATTATGTTATATTACTCTATCTAGATGCCCCAAACAAAGGACATTGGACTTGTTTAATAAGGAATAATAATGATGTATATTTCTTCTGTAGTTATGGTTCTAAAGTTGATGAACCCTTGAGTTGGGTTCCTATAACTATAAGAATGAAATTGAGAGTATGCGTTCCATTCCTTACGAGAATGTTCAACAACAATACTTCTTTAAATACCTATTACAGTCCAGTTAAATATCAAAAGGAGAGAGATGATGTAAATACCTGCGGGAGATATTGTGTATTACTTATAAAGAAATTTCAGGAGGAACCAGATTACAATTTAGATAAGTTTTATGAATATCTAACCAGTATGAAAAACAAGTTCAATTTGAGTTATGATGAAGTTGTATCAACATTAATTGATGAATAATTGTTAAAATAAAAATAAAATATTATCTTTATATAATATAAACCTAGGATGAGTTTTAATTTGAACACGAAGCTAAATAATCTAATCTTACGAATTGACAGTTTTACTGGAACCGCGGGTGCTCAGGGTTTTCAAGGATGGCAAGGCAATCAGGGTTTTCAAGGCAATCAGGGTTTTCAAGGTGTTTCAGGTGTTGTAAGTGCCGTAGGTTCATCTTATGGTGATTACTTATACTGGAATAATACAGACTGGGTTGCAGGAAGTAGTAAAGTATCAATAGGACAAAACTCAGGATTTATTGACCAGTCAAACTTTTCAGTTGCTGTAGGTATAAATGCTGGTAATCAAAAACAAAATTTTAGTGCTGTTGCTATAGGTGATAACGCTGGTAATTTCAATCAGGGTAATTCTTCTGTTGCTATAGGTTATTTAGCAGGTAATAGCAATCAAAATACAGGTTCTATCGCTATAGGTATAAATGCTGGTTCAAATAATCAAAAAACAAATAGTATCGCTATAGGAACTAATGCTGGTGCTCTCGCTCAAGGATGTAATAGCATTGCTATAGGTCAGTTAGCAGGTGAAAATAATCAAGTATCAGATAATATTGCTATAGGTGCTGGTGCTGGAAACTTCTTTCAAGGTCAATTCGCAACTGCTATTGGTTTAAATGCTGGTAAAAGTAATCAAGGATTATCTGCTATAGCAATAGGAGGAGCGGCAGGTAGTTCTGGACAAGGAGATTATGGTATAGCAATAGGACAACAAGCAGGTGAGAATAATCAATCACATAACGCAATAGCAATAGGTTCAAATGCTGGTAAAGCACTACAATTTACAGGAGCAGTTGCTGTAGGTTATTCTGCTGGTAGAACTCAGCAAAAGTTAGAAGCAGTTGCTATAGGTGCTCAAGCGGGAGAAATTAATCAAGAACAATGGTGCGTTGCTATAGGTCAAACAGCAGGACAAAATAATCAAGGATATAATTCAGTTGTTATTGGTAGCGGAGCGGGTTCTTTATCTTGTAAAACAGGTGCTGTATGTGTAGGTGGAAGTGCTGGTTTAGAAGGAGCAGGTGAAAATTCAGTATCAATTGGTAGATTTGCTGGATATTATACATCAGGATATGGTTCTGTATCAATAGGTGTAAATGCTGGATTTCAAGATACATCTGGTGATAGTGCTATTTCAATTGGAAACGGTGCTGGAACATTTTTCAGACGAGATAACGCTATTGGTATAGGTAAGTTTGCTGGTCAAAACAATCAATCAACAAATGCTATATCAGTAGGTCAAGACGCAGGAAGATATGGTCAAGGTTCAAATGCTATTGCTATAGGTTCTTTTGCAGGGAGAACTGGACAAGGTCAAAATTCTATTGCTATAGGAACCAACGC
>Ga0214917_10003239_pt1 | contig 19025 bp, 19 predicted proteins | sample LL_1208_BB_MetaG_FD_177983 | JGI IMG/M metagenome (GOLD analysis project Ga0214917, IMG submission 177983) | Freshwater microbial communities from Lake Lanier, Atlanta, Georgia, United States - LL_1208_BB | ecosystem: Environmental > Aquatic > Freshwater > Lake | place: USA: Georgia | collected...
GGTAATTGTGATATACTGTTCCATATCAACATTTTAGCAATACAAATGAAAATTATTTTAGTATGTTGAAATATGCGAATTTAAGAGAAAATCTAACAAATGCAATAGAAATAATGCCGAAGGACTATTATAAGAACATCATCGTGCAAAGTATTTATAATAGAAAAGAAAAATATATTGCAAAGAATAAAACTCGCAAAAACCGAAAGAAAATGTATTATAATGAGCGTTTTACATGTGCAAAGGCGTAAAAAAATAAAATAGAATATGGCTAAAGTATATAAAAAATGATTTGGACAAGGTCTATTGCAAAAGAATACGGTGGCGGTGGCGTCGGCGAAAGCCCATTCGATAAATATGCCGAAAAAAAAAGTGTTATATTGTATTTAGAACCCTTTTTGAATACCTATTATCAACAATATATGAATATATTGACATTGAGTGGTATTCCGCATGGACCTTTGCGAGAACTGGTTTATGCGATTCAAACGCCTAGGCTATCGCCGTTCCAACAACAGGGATGGATGTCTTGCAGCGATTCCTGTATTTTTGTTTTAGGAAGATACCCCGGTATGAAACCTACCATGAATCATATGAATACGTTTATGATGGCAGAGGATATCCCTTCTGTGATTTCTTATTTACGAGAACATGGTTATGATGTTGATACAAATATCACTGAAATGTTGCAAAATTCGGGGGTGATTGGTGGAAGTTCTCCTTGTCGGGGAAATCGTAAAATGATTTGTATGTTTTCTTAGTTTGTTGGAGGGGTTGATGGGATATCATACAATAAATCATTTGCGAGTATATTCGATTGACACAAGAACATGGTTTGAAAAAAAAGCAGGGCATGAAATACCAGATGATTCATTTGATAAAATGGTTTCACGTGACCATTAATCATTATTAGCGCAGTTATTAATAACATATTGTTTCTTGCTATTAGGTTCTCTGTGCAATAGGCTCCTATGAGTGAATCGATTATAATTGGTATAACGATTAGTACATTGAGAACCATGGTTGAGGGGGTATTTTCTTCGAAAATTTTTAGGGGGGTTTTGTTGGTTTTTAGTGTTATAATAAATTTCATGAAATGATACATGGAAGAAGCATGGGTAGATACAGAAATTATCAATAGTGCTAGTTTCATGTTTGCGTATTGGGGTGTGATGTTGGTTGATTTGTATAGCATAAGGGGATTGGTGTTCGTTAATACGCACATTGCACATCTCATATGAATCATGAGAACATCATTGATATATGGCCACAATGTGGGTTCTTGTAGGACGTCTTCATTGGCTTCGATGTTTGTATTCGTTATTGCATTATGATATTCGTAACTTGATACTGATAATGCGAATTGACCTATTACATCCGCAAAATAAATGGGGCGTGTGAATGGACGATATGCGACAACACTGTATTGTAGGGATGGAATAAATGTGAGTTTCAGAGCATGTTCGCAAATGATTGAGGATAACAAATAAGGTTTTAATTGTTTGCAAATCGTTTTTATGATAATAGCTGCCCAGTAAAGGTTCATAGTATACAATCCATACATGCATACTTGTAGTGACATATAATCGAATAGCGAAATGTTTTCATAAAATGTTTGATGTAGATTGTTGTTATAGATCAGGTATTTTGTATAGGAATAAATACGGGTATAGAAAAATGTGATTATGAACAAGAGATTGTTTATGGTTTGTGATGTGGGGTGTTTTATGTATGGTTTTGCTATGAGGAAAATTGTGCTTAATTCCGCAGATACGAGGGTAGACAGTGAATCAGACGTGAGTTGCAATAATTGTGGATTGTTTTGATATGTTGCAATGAGACCTATTACACTTACATGATGAAGAGCCAGGTCTGGTGTGCATAGAGCGAAATCGACTGCGCAATAATATTTGAGTATATTGATCGCGGTTTTTAAATAGGTGGGGTCGTTTGTGTAATAGTAATGTGTCGTTGCATATACTGAATATAAAACTACTGGTAAACAAAGGGCGTTTTGGAAGTTTTTAAGGAGGTTCTCGGTTTTGATTTTCGGGAAAAAATAATTTGTAACATACAATAGTAGCATTTTGTATTATAAACAATAATGGTGTTATGTTTTTATATTTTTTTGTAGTTTGGTTTGTGTTTTGTGTGTTTTTTGGAGGTGGCTTTTGTGGTTTATGATATGTAAATATATAACTAGATATAGTAGAAATGCAAAATATTGTGATTATCGGAGGAGGAATTAGTGGATTGTATTGTGCTTATCAATTGTCGAAGGTTGGGGGCATAGGCTCGATTCTTGTTCTCGAAAAATCTAAGGATTTAGGAGGTCGTGTTCACACTTATATCGATAGACATATGACTGTAGAAGCCGGTGCTGGGCGATTTCATCAGGAACACCGGTTGTTGATGGAGTTGATTCGCGAATTTGGATTGACTGGGAAAATGGTTCCCATCGCTGCGAGTGCCGTGTTTGCACCATCCGATGGTACTGATAGTATCATGAACTCTTTGTTGGATGCGCCTGATACGATTTTGAGTGGATTTATGGGGGATGTTGTGATATCTGGATTGGATGCCTGGTTAGGTCGTGAAAACATTCCGAGTTCTGGGTTGATTGCTCGTGTTATAGTTGCTAGTAAATTGAAGTCGGTTTCTTATTTACGGAATGTTTCTTTTTTGGATTTTGCAAAAACGGTGTTGAATAAGAGCGAACTGCAATTTGTTGTAGATACTTTTGGTTATTATTCGGAATTGGTTATTATGAATGCATATGATGCCATTCAATTGATGGGAGAACTAGGTCCAGGACAGAAATTTTATACTTTGAAGGGGGGTTTATCTCAAATTATTGATGGATTGAGAGACCGATGTGTTGCAAATGGTGTGCGCATATTACGAGGTAAAGCTGTTCATCGCGTTGAATATGAATCTGGTATATTTGCCGTATATTGTGAAGAGAACAAGCGTCCATATTTGTGTAATAGATGTATTTGTGCTGTGCCTAAACAGGTGGTTGCCGGGATTTCTTTTGTTGGTTTGGGGGCTCAGGGTTGGAAGAAAAATTTGGGGGATATTTTGTGCGCTCCTTTGTGTCGTATCTATGCGAAATATCCTGTCAAGGGCGCTGGTGCTGGTGCGGGCGGCGGCCCATGGTTTCGTGGGTTTCCGAAAATGACGACGAACAATCCTTTGCGTATGATTATTCCTATTTCTGAAAAAAATGGCATTATTATGATTTCTTATTCTGACAATGCGTTTGCGAAATATTGGAAAAAAATATTTAACAAGGGCGGAATACGGAGTGTCGAACTTGAAATCATGCGATTGGTGCAATTGAGTACGGGTGTTTCGATTCCGGTTGCTATTTCCATGAAAATGTTTTATTGGGATTGTGGCGTTGGGTATTGGGGTGTGGGGTCAAACAATGATGTGTTTCGTGAAAAAATGTTGCGCCCTGCTGGTGAGTCCGTGGAATTGTATTTGTGCGGAGAACATTATTCTGCTCGTTATCAACAATGGATGGAAGGGGCATTGGAAACGGCTGTTCGTGTTATAGATTGTATTGCATGAGATGGTTTGGGGTGGGTCTTGATATAAATTGTTCTACAGACATTCCATAGGATGTTTCTTTGTCTACGTATTTTTCGAATACTCGAGTCATGATATTTGCATAGATAGTTTGTATTTCACATTCATATATATCATACAATTGTAAATTACGTAATACTTGAACGTAAGTATGGTTGTCTAATTTTTTTTCGAATTTTGCGACATGGTCGTTTTCGTGGGTGTATTCAATGAACAATAGGCATTCTTTTGAATTGTATTGTGGTTGCGGGCCTTGTTCATTTTCTTTGATGATGAATCCGGGCGCATTGATGTAATAATAGTTATTTGGCAATAGTTCTCGATAATTTGTTATTCGTTTCATTGTTGTATGTTTTGATGGGTCTCGTTGAATGGTGTTGATATGATTCAATTTTTTGCACCGATTCGATTATCGGAAACCCATTCTGGGAGAAAAAGCGTATCCGGTTGGTTGGAGTGCACGACAAATCGCGAGAGGCATCTCATATAATAAAAACCGGGGTCCGAGTATTTTGGGTAGACGCTGGCTGGGTGGTTGAGTGAGTGCTGGCTGGGTGGTTGAGTGAGTGCTGGCTGGGAGACATCGTTGCCTCTCGAACATACATTGGTTGAGCCTATGTCATATGAAGGTCACTCGACTCGCCGTGTCAATGGGTGCGCGTAAGCCATAACTAGTTATTGGGGTAAAAAACATAAACAAAAAATCCGGTGTAATAGTAAGAATAGGATGAGTATTCTGCGAATTCTGTTTTTGCTTTTGTCTATCGGATTTTTTGATATAGGTGTCTCTTTTTTATCTTGTCAAAATGGTGATTATAATATATTATCATCTTCTATAATGCATCGTAGGGTATCTGCGTCGAATCATCTTCTTAGTCGATGCATTTCCATACGTGCTAAAAAGAAGTCGAATGACGCCACTGGCGCTACTTTAGGAAAATCAATGACACCGAAGTATTTGCCGAAATCAGAAAACCAGAAGAAATACGTGGAATGCTTGAAAAAATCGGATATGAAAATAGTTATCGGCGTCGGTGCTGCTGGAACTGGGAAGACTCTTTTTGCATGTTGTGAAGCCGTTTCCCAGTTGAAAACCGGCGCTGTTCAAAAAATCATTATGACTCGTCCCGTTGTTCCCGTCGAAGAAGAGATTGGATTTCTACCGGGGTCTTTGGTGCATAAAATGGACCCCTGGACGCGACCTATTTTTGATATCTTGTTGGAATTCTATTCACAAAAGGATATTGATTCCATGGTGCATGGAGGTGTTATAGAAATCTCTCCTCTTGGGTTTATGCGAGGCCGAACATTCAAGCGGGCATTTATTATTGCCGATGAAATGCAGAACAGTTCTCCGAATCAGATGTTGATGTTGGCTACTCGCATTGGTGATGATTCGAAAATGGTGATTACGGGGGATTTGAAACAGAGTGACCGCGGTCATGATAATGGGTTGGCTGATTTGTTGGTGAAAATCAAGGCGGCCGGTGCGGTTTCTTCGAATTTTACTCGGGGAATTGGATATGTTGAGTTCGGAGGGGGCGATATTCAACGAAGTCCGATTGTTTCGGATGTGTTGCGTATTTACGAGGGTGGGTTTTCACCGACTGTGTCTCCCTTGATTTCTCCTGCAATGACTAATGCCACCACGAATGTAGTAAATTCTACTGCAATGGCTGACGCCGTTGTTGCGGAGAACCGAATCAAAATTCAAAATGCTATTAAAAAAATGGTAAGAGATTATTCCACACGTCGTGATAATGACGCTGCCATGATACCTGCAGAAGATTTTTCGAAAAAATATACGGAACCATAGGGAAGGGAAGGAAGGGCATTGACTCATAATAAATTAGTTTTATTATGATTCTAGACGGTGGCAGCTTCAGTGATTATCGTGAAGTTTGGTGTAGTGGATTTTGTTCGTTTGTTGAATTGAGAACGTGCTATATAGGTTATTGTTTTGTATATATACAACAGCTCTGTTTCGATTGCGGTGGTTATCATTCGATGGGTGCTGTAGTTTTGTGTTATAGAATATAAATAATTGTAACAATCGAGTGTTTTGATGATGGTTTGGGTTATTTGTGTCTTGGTTGTTCCTGTTATATGTTTCAATGGTTCATAGTCCGCTGGTTTTATGATCGATTTTTTTGGCGTGAGTTTTCTGTCGAATGCTGTTATGATTGGTGCGGCGCGGTCTTTTATGATTTTCTTGAAGCGCTCTAATAGTTGTAATTTTGTAGATTTGACGAGGTTCTCTATTTCTTGGTATGTTTTCTTGTAGATTGCGATTTTGGTTGTTTGAGTGAATGCGTATTGTGCGATTTGCGCGATGAGTTCTGATGGTAGGTTGTTGATTTTTTCGAGAACGCTGGTTTCTTGTTGGGTGTCTTGTTGATGTTGTTGTTCGTTGGCTGCGAAATTGCGTCTCTTTTGTTTGATGGCTGCGCATATATTGTATTGTTGGTTTTTGATGTCTTTTGTATATTCGTCAAAAATATGGTTGACTTCCTTTTTGAGTTCATGCATGTATAATTTGCAGGTGGTGTACCATTTTAATAATTCGATGGGGATGGTATGATCCGTATTGTTTTCGGCTTGGGCATACAAATATTCGTTGATTCTTGCACATTCGTTCTCTGCATAGATTCCTTCGAGATTGTATTTGTAATACCTGCGGACATCTTCTGCTCTGTCTACCACCTTGTATCTGTTTGGATTTTTTATATCGAGATTGGCGGCTAATTCGTTCATCGTAAGGTCGTAATCTTCTAATGCATCTATACCGAAATCGAGTTCAATTGGTATTTCCATTGTGGTTTTTTGTTATTATATATGTACGTATGTGTTTATGTTTTTATGAACAAAATTGATTTTCTTGGTTTGGTGTTTTGAGTTGGGTATTTATTGATTTATTGATTTATTGATATGTTTTATGTTTCGATGGGATTGCTTATTGAACCGAATTGGATTCCATTGAGAACTTTGTTGTCTTCTCGGATTGTTGCATCTACTGTGGTTGAAAAAATGGGGACGGAAATTGTGAATGATAATGTTGGGGTGAATATTGGTATTAGCATGGTTAATTATATGGCGCAACAGTGTTATAGTTGTAAATCTTTTGACTTGTTTTCGTTGTTGATATTGTTCGGTGGTATTTTGATTTTGCGCAGCAATGGTGGTGGTGCTGCTGGGGTTTCGAATGCTAAGCGGATTGAGTCGATTGACGATGATTTTTCGGTTATACGTAAAAATGTCAGTGATTTGGTGTGGGTGATTTTGATTGTCTTTACTAAAAATATTGAAAATGCTTTGTGATTTTGTAATTTACAATTGTAATTTACAAAACTGGGGAGTTTGTGATTTAGATTTGTAGTTTTTGTAGTTTTTGGTAATTACCGTTTGTAATGGGAAATTTCCGCGTCTTTTCCGACAATGATGGTTCGGAATTGTTCTCGTTCTTCTTGCAGCGCATTTTTTATTGCTTCCATTTCGGATTGGTGTTGTGCGGCGTTTTCGTGTAATAGGTTATGTTGTTCTTGGTATGATGCGATGGTTGCTTCATGTTGTGCTGCGGTGTCTTGTAATTGTTTGTGTTGTTCTCGTAGAGCTCCCATTTCGGATTGGAATTGTTCAGCGATGTCTTGTAATAGTTTGTGTTGTTCTTGGTATGACGCTATTGTGATTTGATGTTCTTCTGCTTTTTCGTGTAATAGTTTATGTTGTTCTTGTAGGGCTGCGATTGCGGCTTCGTATTGTGCTATTTTTTCATTGTCTAATGGTGTTGGTGATGGCGATGGTAAAATGGATTGCTCGGTTGTTGTTTCCTCTTTGGAGTTGAGTTCTGATGTAAGAGTTGCTATTATGTCTTTCAATTGTTCTATTTCGATATCCTTTTTGTTGATGATTTCTTTGTATTCTTCTTCCGATGATGCGTCGCTTGGTCTTGGAGTGGGGGGTGTTGGATGTTGGTCATGTTTTTCCATTTTCCCCCCTTGGAGGCGCGTCATTTTTTCCAGTAGTTCTTGTAGTTTTATTTTGAGGCAATAATTTTCATAACTGAGAACATTCATAATATGGTTACGGTTCATGCTTTTGTTGCGATTTCCCTATACATATGGTATTTATATAAACATTGGGGTTATGAACGTATTTTTTATTTGATTTTGCTAAATCCTTTCCATACATGGTGTGGAGACGATTACAAAAATTACAATTGTGGTTATTGTAATTACAAATGTGGGGTTGTGGTTTGCAAATATAGTTTGTGAATTACAAATTCTGACACTGTATATGCAGCGGTCTTGTGAATTTAGCGATTGGATTTCGAAAATTATTTTCTGGACTAGGTATATAGATATTTCCATGTCTAACCCAGCTAGTGTCCCTGTTATGCCTCCCTACAACCAGTTCCAGAATTTTTACCCTGCAGGAGTAAATCCTTATTCCCTTGACCCTGCACAAATCCTTGCTTCTCTTCAAAATACTGCTACCAACAGTAATATTAACGAAGGTGCTAATAAGACCATCTTTGCTGTCAGTGATGCACAAAGACAGCTAACTAGTGAATTGAATAGTGTAGAAAAGAACATCTATGATTCTACTGGTAAAATCGTAAGCACCATTGAGACCCATTCTCTTGGTCTTCGCGACGCTGTTGAAAGAGGCAACGTAGGTCAAGCCACTGCCATCGAGAAAACTGCTGCTAATACTCAATCTACTGTTGAACGTGTCAATTCTCAACTTGCAACTGCAATTGAGCGCAATGGTTCAAATATCATGTCTACAACTGAACGTGTTGGTGGGCAAGTCAGTGGTGCTGTTGAGCGTAATGGTTCAAATATTATGTCAGCCACTGAACGTGTTGGTGGACAAGTCGGCAGTGCTGTCGAGAGAAACGGTGGCAGTATTCTTGCCTCTATTGAGAAAGTTGCTGGCGAAGGTAGGTTAACTACTACTATTGTCGATGCTGCTTCCCGTCAAGCCGCTAATGACAGTGCCCGTGATATTCTTGCTGCTGTTGAGCGAAATGGCGGTGCCTCCGTAGGCGCTTCAAAAGATGCATTCAACGGTCTTTTGGCTTCTATTGAACGCAACTCTGGCGAAAATCGTATGACTACCGTAACTGCAGACGGAGCATCCCAAGCACGTCTTGCCGATGTTAGACGCGACATTACTTCAAATTTAACTAATATGGAAGGTGAATTATTAGCATCAATGAGTAAAAATCACGGTGATATAGTTACCAATGTTGCTCAAGCCGCATGGGAAACCCGTCAAAATCAAAACAACCATTATGCTTCTCTTTTGAGTGAAACACAAAAGAATTCCGCAGCAGTTGCTTTACAAAATGCTACACAATATGCTTCTCAATTACTAGAATCCCAAAAATTAGCCCATATTTCTGATAGTAAAGCCGATGGTCATTATGCTTCTCAAATGTTAGAAGCCCAAAAATTAGCCCACATCCTTGATAATAAGGCTGATGGTCACTACGCTTCCCAAATGTTAGAAGCACAAAAACTTGCTCACCATAGCGATAGTAAAGCCGATGCTCACTTTGCTGCTATACTTAGTAAGACCGACAATCAATATGCCAGTCTTATGTTAGAGCAACAAAAGGTCAAGGAATGCCTTGCTGCTCAAGCCGCCAACAACTTTGCTATTAACCAATTAGAACAACAAAAAATCAAGGAGGTTATTACGATTCAATTACAAGATGCCAAATACGAGGCTCTTAAGAACAAACAAGACCTTTCCAAGGAAATGGCTGAATGCTGTTGCGAGGTCAAGCAAAAGATTGACCAAAGAACTCAAGATGTTATCAACACTGTCGATACTCTTGACCGCAACAGACTTCGTGATGAAGTTAATACTATCAACAATGAGAACACCATTTTAAGACTTCTTGATGATGACTGGGGACATGGAAGAGGCAGAAGAGGCAGAGGCAGACGTTCCAGATCTCGTTCAAGGTCCTCTGATCGTGGCAGTAGACGTTGAAGGTCCGAGCCGTCAGATAGTGATATAGAATCTTTGTCTTGTTCGGACTCTGCGAGCGAAGCGAGCGATGAAAAAAAAAATATTTTGAATAGGTCTCTTCGTTCTTACATTAAAATGCAATGTAAGCGATATAGCCGTGCTGGGCCTACTGGACCTACCGGATGCCGAGGTCGCACTGGGCCGACTGGTCCTACCGGTCGCACTGGTCCTACCGGTCGCACTGGTCCTACCGGATTCACTGGACCTACCGGTGAGATTGGTGCAACTGGCGTTGCTGGACCTACCGGATTCACTGGACCTACCGGATTCACTGGACCTACCGGTGAGATTGGTGCAACTGGCGTTGCTGGACCTACTGGATTCACTGGACCTACCGGATTCACTGGACCTACCGGATTCACTGGACCTACCGGTGAGATTGGTGCAACTGGCGTTGCTGGACCTACCGGTGAGATTGGTGCAACTGGCGTTGCTGGACCTACCGGTGAGATTGGTGCAACTGGCGTTGCTGGACCTACCGGTGAGATTGGTGCAACTGGCGTTGCTGGACCTACTGGTGAGATTGGTGCCACTGGTGTCGCTGGACCTACTGGTGAGATTGGTGCCACTGGTGTAGCTGGTCCTACTGGTGAGATTGGTGCCACTGGACCTACTGGATCGGCTGGTTTGATTGGAGACGCTGGTCCTACCGGTCCTACTGGTCCTTCCGGGATTCCATAAATAATAAAAAACCATAAAAACCCATAAAAAATTGTGTAATAGTTTGTATTGTATTTTTGTATATGAATCGATGTTCTATCACTATCTGGACGGGACTGTTTTGTTTTTCACCCATATTGCTGTGTGCATGGGTTGATATCTAATAATAATTTTATGTTGAAAAATTATTATTTTGAGGGCGGATTGGGGTGGGAAAAATTACTTTTAAATACTATATAGAAAAATACGTATTTTATATAGAAAGCGGATAAACATGCTTACTACGAAGAACCCGCGCATAGTTAAGTTTTATCAGGATAATCCCTCGATGAATTTCGAAGCCGTTAATCTTATTTTTATCGACCTTTTTGATAAACTATTACACGACCCATCATCTACCATGATGAATTCGACGATTCATGGACAGGTTCTCAATTTATTGAATAATTTGAACGAATCCATGTCCTCTTTGAGCAATGACATTGCGAATAATATGTATGGTAAGATGTGTGATATCAAGCGTGACTACATCGAAGATGTTAAGAATATTATTCAAAACAACACCAGTGAAAAGGTTCGACCTCTTCTTGAAAAAAACAATGCGATGCTTATCGAAAAAACTTCGAATATTTTAAATGAGATTATTCCTCGCTCGAATCATGAATTGTGTACTAGGGTTCAGGAATATCATAAATCGATTGTAGACGATACGAATCATTTAGTGAATAATACCGATAGTGCATCATCTATCAAAGAATTTATTGTGAATTTCGAGAACAAGACAACGAGCATTTTGCAGAATATTCAACAACCCATTTATTCTTTTATTGCATCGAGCGAAGACCGTATTCAGAATAATATCAAGGCGTTGAAAGATAATACTGTTTACAAGAATGGTGTTGGTGGCGGTGTTGGTGTTGGTGCTCTTGGCGATGATTCTATTATACGATTTCTTAGTCAGCAATACTCCACTGCGGATATTTCCGTAGTGGCTACTAATACGAATTCTGTTATGTATATGTTGAAAAGACAATACAAGCAAAATGTCTTGATATATTGTGTGCATTCCGATGTGAACGTTTCTGCCGATGAAATCAAACAGTTTGTTCAGTTTATTGATGAGTACCGGTGCCATGGCGTGTTTGTTTCGCAAAAATCGGGAATTGCTTCGAAATCAAACTATCAGATTGATATTCACAATGGATTTGTTCTCAGTTATATCCATAATGTTTCCGAATCTTTTTGCAAGATGAATGTTGCGATTGATGTTATAGATAATTTGTCTGCTAAAATCAAATTGTTTACCCATGGAAATAACAGCAACAGTGCGGATAATTCTATTCCGAAAGATGTTCTCGAAGAAATCAATCGCGACTTTCAATCGTTTGTTGCACAGAAAGAGATTATTGTTAATATTATGAAGGAGAACCATAAAAAACTGTTGTCGATTATGGATGATTTCAAGTTTGCTGCGTTGGATAAATATTTGTCGAGTAAATTTATTATGTCGAATGCGAAAGTGGGTCTTAAATGTGATTTGTGCAAACAATTTAATGCGCATAATTTGAAGGCTCTTGCTGCGCATAAACGTGGTTGTATTCGTAAAAATTCGGGCGACAAAGAGAACATGGACGTTCGTAATTGATTTTTGTTAGGGTTTTTGTGTTGATATTCGTAAAATTGTGTTATAACCTTGTTCGCAAACCTTCATGAGAACATTTTGTATTGAAATGTCTTTTGTATTTTTATTGGGTTGTTTTTTGCATTGAGTGATATATTATTAGTGTTTGTGTTATAGATGTATTTTACTGGTAACTGCATGTATGCGTTTGTTTAGAGGATTATTTTTTTTGTGTTTTGTTTTTTGTAGTGGGTGTATATAGGACATGCCATCCGACAACGAACTCGACGCTTCTGGGAACTCTCCTGTGAACTCTCCTGTGAACTCTCCTGTGAACTCTCCTGTGAACTCTCCTGTGAACTCTCCTGGTAGTTCTCCTGGGAACTCTCCTGGGAACTCTCCTGGGAACTCTCCGGTAACTCTTCCTGTAACTCTTCCTGTAACTCTTCCTGCAACTCTTCCGGTAACTCTTCCTGCAACTCTTCCTGCAACTCTTCCTGCAACTCTTCCTGGGAACCTAGATGCCTCTTGCAATCCTACAGATATTACTCCACCCATTGTGCCTGTTATTACTACGTATTTGAAGGATCAAACCATTATAGAACCTGGTCTTATTATTCAAAATCGCGAGGGACTTACTGCTAGTGGTGATTACGTCGCCTATACTACGTTTGATACTACGAATCCTGATAGTGATATTCAAGTTACTGAACGATTGTTGCAGGACGTTGGAACTTATAATAATATTTTGGATTCTAATAATGAGAACTCGCAATTGTTGTTGCAAATCAAGGATTATGCTGGTAAAATTCAGTGTTCCGATTTCCATGGTAAAGGCACCATTGATGACTATACCTCGCTGTTTACTGCTGCATCACGCATTGCAAATGAAACGAAGTCGATTACATTGGACATTGACATTGATGGTTTCAACGAGTTTTCACAAGCTGCTGATGATTTGAGTGCATTGTTTACTAGTTTTATTGTGAAATTACAGAACGTGAACATTATTAATGATGTTGAGTTTCTACGTGCTATAGTTAATGCTCTTCGCAAAATCTATAATTTGTCTGAGGTGTTTGGTCGTTTCAAGCAAACTATTTTTTCGACTACCACGATTCAATTCCCGAAATCTTCTCATGAGACGAAGGTGGTATTGGAAGGGGTTATGGATGAAATTCGTTGCGCCATGCAATACATTGGTCATTTTGTTGCTCCCGATGTGAATGGTGGTTTGGCTCCTGTAGATGCTGGTTTGTCTCTTGAGGAGAAGAACATTATTTCGGAGGCCGTTGCTACGATTGATAACTGGAATGTAATTTGTGAACATGGCATTAGTATTGCCATGGAGAACAATCCTGATGTTGTTTATATTACACAAGCCAGTAATGAATTGAAACAGACCACGAATGATATTAAACGCGCTACTTCTATTTTGAGGAACAAGTTTGCTAGTTTTCAGTTGTGCTAAATGAGAACATTTTGTGGGGTTAGGGGGTTTTGTATGGGTGTGTTATAGGTTATTGTTATTGTGGGTTTTTCTACGATGTTTTCGGCGTTTTTGTGTTGGTTTTTTACCGCCTTTTGCGGATCTGGTACGTATCGAACCTTTTTTAAGAGAAGAGAATTCTTTGTTTATACTTTCTGTTATAAATTTATCAATTTCGTCTGCATGAGGTTTCTCGAAGTCAATGCTACCAGGCTTGCTAGTAATTCCAAACATATATGCAGCGTCCTTTGCTACGTTTTTAATATTTCTAGCTTGTTCGCTAATTGTTTTTCCTGTTTTGTTAACAAATTCATGCGCGCGTTCTTTTAGTCTCGCTTTTAGTGTCCCTTTTTTTTGGGTGGGCATGGATGAAGATGTTGATGATGTGCTCATATTGTATATATTATAAATAGACTTTTATCTAAAATCTATTTATAATGGTTTCTATTATCATGCAATAGAGAACATTTTATAATATATGTATTTCACTACTCAATTTCGTGATACTATGTGGGCATTGTTTTCTACTGAGACCCTGCCACTAGTGTTTCTACCGAGACCCTGCCACTAGTGTTTCTACCGAGACCCTGCCACTAGTGTTTCTACCGAGACCCCGCCACTAGTGTTTCTACTGAGACCCTGCCACTAGTGTTTCTCCCAGACACCCTGCCACCACTATCTCCCAGACACCCGGCGACACTCTCTCTGTCCACCCCGGGGCGAAACCCCTGTTAAAAGATATCGAGAAATGAGTGACATATCGAGAAATGAGTAGGATATTGATAAATGAGTGGGATATCGAGAAACCGGGGTGGCCCTTGGGGTGTCCCCTGGGGTGGCCCAAGTGCCCAAGTGCCCACTGCATAAAATTGAAAGGCTTTTTTTGAAAGTGTTTATCAGCATTTAATTCAACAAGTAATAAGTGTCGCATATTAACAATGGAAGCAATTCAACAACAACAAGTAGTAGTGTGCCCAGTCGCAAAGGCAGTCGTCAAGCGTAAGAGTAAGCCTAAGACTAAGACTCGTGAGCAAAGGCTAGCAGAAGAGCCCAGTTGCCCGGTGTGCTTAGAGGAGCTTACTGAGGAGACGTTGTGTAATCCTATGAAGTGTCATAACATCTGTGTCGTCTGTCGTCCGGTCTGCAATAAGTGTCCATTGTGTCGCAAGGCATGGCCATCGACTAGCACGCGCAGGAGAAGGGCTTGCGAGACATCCGGGTTTTGCGAGAACATGACGCTTCGCAAATGCAGTGGGACGATAGACATTGATACTGAATGTGAAAAATACGTATGTCGCAAGTGTCGCAATTGCGAAAGCTGCAAAGATGCATTGAAAGAGCAGGTTGGACGCTTTATGATGCGTTTTACAAATAATCCGTTGTATAGACTACCTGGCGTATAGATAGTGTTATAGTTTATGTTATGTTTTGTAAGTTTGTAATTATTAAGTAAAGTTGTTCTAAAAAGGGGGGTGTTTTCCTCTTTTTTAATGGTTCTCGAAAAGGGTATTTTGAGAACCTTGTTACAAGAGTAGTGTTTTAGTTTATGTTTTTTGATGTTTACTATACCTCTCTCTCTAAAGCATCTCTCTAAAGCATCTCTCTAAAGCATCTCGCGAAACCTTTGTCGAGAACATATAACGGCTGGTTTACTGGTTGGTTATGATGGTTCTCGAAAAGGCCTCGATTTTGTCATAAAATTGAAAGGCTTTTTTTGTTATTGTATTAAGAGCATTAAAACAATAACTAATAAACGTGCGTAAATTTTAACTGTAAACTTTTAACTGTCAAACTCGAATTCTTTACTATATCAATACTATAGCAAACATGTCATCTGAATCAAACACCGTTGTTGTCGCTCCAGTTGTCGTTGAAAAGAAGGTCAAAGCCCCTACTCTCGGTGCTAAATATTCTCGTTTCATGGCATTCGGTCACTGGTTCGTTTCTCAACAATCCACCGAATTAGTATCCGAAGAGGTTCGCGAAGAGCTTTATCGCAAGATGATGATCTTTGCATCTCTCGAAGAGCAAACTGCTTTTTACGAAGGGTTCTTATCTCAAGTCACTGCTACTAACAAGACCATTCGCAAGATGGTTGCTGCCAGCAAGAAACCTGTAAAGGCTCCTAAAGCCCCTCGTGCTAAAAAAACAAAGGCTGCTTTACCACAAGACGGACTTGTTGCTCAATTAATTGCTGATGCAAACAGTAGTGATGTTGAGCCAGTTGCTTCTGAAACTGGTGAACCTGTTGTTGTTGTTGTTGCCGAAAAAAAGCCTAAAGCTCCTCGTGCTAAAAAGACAAAAGCCACTGATGCAGTTGTTGCTTCTGAAACTGGTGAACCTGTTGATGCTGGTGCTGTTGCTGTTGCCGAGAAAAAGGCTAAAGCTCCTCGTGCTAAAAAGACAAAGGAACCAGTTGTTGCTGCTGCTGAAACCGTCGCAAACACTGTATTAGAGCTTTCTCCTGAACTTGTCGCAGAACCTGTTGTTGAAACTGTTGCTCCTGTATCTGAAGGCAAGAAAACAAAGAAGACCGAGAAAACCGATAAAACCGAGAAAACCGATAAAGCCGAGAAAACCGATAAAGCCGAGAAAACCGATAAAGCCGAGAAAACCGATAAACCTAAAAAAACAAAGAAAACAAAGGCCGAACCAGCAGCCACCGCCACCGAAGAATTTGTTGAACACGACATTGAAACTCGTATAGTTACTATTAAAGACAAGGAGTATTTGATTGACAATGACAACGTTGTATATGATATGGAATCACCACACGGTAAGATAGGAACCTTTAACTCAGAAACTACTGAAATAACATTAAATTAAATTTATATTATATTATGTAATCTATAACTAAAACTATAAAAAGCCTTGTGCTTTTTTTATTGGTTCTCTTTTAAGGGTCTATTGAGAACCTGGTTGGTATTAGTGTTATAGTATCATTTTTGTATTGTATAGTATATATACTATAGTATTGTATTAGTTCTCTCGAGAACCTGGTTGCAAGGGTTGTGCAATAGGATTGTTTGTGTGTGTATATTGACTTATCCAGAAATGAGTAGGATATTGAGAAATGAGTAGGATATCGATAAATGGGTCTGGGTGGGTATGTATGTATGTGTTATAGGTTGTTTATGTAAATCATATGGCATAAAAAAACGATGTTTTTATTTTTAAGGTGGGTGTTTTTATTCTGTGAATTTGCGCACAATTGTATGCAATGGTTCTCTGCACATCGGACATGGGCATCGTTTGGTTGCTATATATTTTTTTATGGTATAGCGGATGCATCTCGAGCAGAATTTATGTCCGCAGTTTGTTTCTGAGATGTTCGGCATGTTCACTGTTTCCATGCAGATGGGGCAGTCGATGGATTCTGTTGACTCATTGTTTGGTATGCGTCTTTTTATGTAATTGTATGTCTGGACGATTTGGGCTGGGGCTGGTGTTCGATTTCGGCCCTGCATTTGTTCCATGTATCTCGCCATGGTTTGTTGTAGAAAATGGTTCCATCGTTGGAGAATCTCATACGATGGGTATGGGTTGTAATGGGTTGGTTCCAGACTCTGTGTTTCACATAGGTGCAGGAATTGCGTCATTTCTCTGTCCACGTTCTCTATTGTTCCATTGTGTAACTGGGTGTTATAGGAATTTGATAAGAATTGTAAATATACATGCAATAAATCATCGGTTGTTCTCGGGAGTAGTCTTCTTGTGAAGAAGATTCTTCGTTGGATTTGGGCGATGAGGTGGTTCGTCTGTTTTTCATATTCTGTTTGGATGTATCTTTCCAGATTTGTGTAATAGGTTGTTTCGTCGGATGACAGGGGGGATATGTGCGATGTTTTTCCTTTTGGGGTTTTGTAGGTGATGATTTTCATGCGTTCGAATTCGTGGTTTTGTTGTGCATAGGTGATGATTTCTGCCATGGGGGTGTGGTTCTCGATTTGTTCGAATATATGTTTTCTTTGGGATAATAGGGTTGCATCGGTGCATGTTCTCATTTGATGTCCCACGCATTTGCATATACTGCATGTAGGGGGTTTTCTTCTTCTTCTGGTGTTCTCTGTTGTTGGAGGGTCTTGTTGTTGTTGTTGAGTTATCATTTTCAGTAGTTTTTATTGGAGGTTCTCCTTTACTGTATTTTGATAATCAATTTTATGTAGTTTTTTGGGAAAAATACTTAAAGACCTTTTTGTATGTTTAATTGGGGCGTGGCGTGGGGCTTCGATAGCTCAGCTGGTAGAGCGTGAGGCTGTTAACCTCAAGGTCGGGAGATCGAAACTCCCTTGAAGCGTTTTGTGTTATAGGTCTATTACACAAAACTTCGTTGGGGGTCTGGGGGGGGGGAAATATTTAGGACAATCCGGGACATTTAGAGATATACTATTATTTGTTTGGGGGGGGTATTCGGGGGATTTAGGCGTTTTTTGACCGGGTCTTTCAAAATATTCACAGGTTCTCTTTTCGGGGTTTTTGAGAACCCGGGGTGGATATATTTAGGAATTCAATTGTGTATAGTATATCCAGCACGAATCCGCCTATGCTAAATATCAATAGTATGTTTTCAAATGCGCTTCTATATGCCTTGCTGTAAAAATAATATACTAATAATCCGAAAAAGGGGATCGCAATTATGTCTCCATAGTGACTCAGGTTCTCCATTATATATTATACTTTTATTCTATTTTACTAACCTTTCGGATGAGGTGATGGAGGTGTCTCTTTAAGTCCTTTTGTGAAAAACATTTCAGGGTGGGGATTGTGTTATAGTATATTTTATTGAAACTATGGGGGGCTGTTATTTAGGAGAATCTTTTTTGAGAACATGTGAATATTTCCACAAAGGTTCTCATATTTTTTTGGGAAATAGTTAGGACAATCCGGTGGGGTGGGGTGGGGTGGGGTGGGGTGGGGTGGGGTGGGGCATTGAGAGATAGATATACTATTATTTTGATGGGGGTGTGGGGGATGAAGGGCGGGGGTCTCTCTTTAAGTCCCTTTTTCAAAACATTTAGGCGAATTTTGTTTCGGGGGGTGGAGAAAATTGAATTCCAGGGGCTTTTGTGTTATAGGTTGTATTTCTAATTGCAACATATAACATGGTTCGTAATATCTCCGGTGGCACTGGCACGAAATCTCTCGCGCGCAAACTTACTGGCAATCATTCTTCGGTTGTTCCTTTCCCTTCGAATGAATTTGAAAAAATCGCTATTGTTTCTAAACTTCACGGTTCGCATTGCGATGTTGTTCTTGAAGACGGCTCTTCTTTGATTTGTCATATTCGCAACAAATTTAGGGGCCGCAACAAACGCGGCAATTCTATTTCCGTTGGCACCTTCGTTCTCGTCGGTTTGCGCGAGTGGGAATCTTCTATCAAAAATTCTGATTTGTTATTCGTTTACGATTCTATGCCTTCTACATGGAATCCCTCCTTCTCTTCTGGGGATTCTTTCGCTCCTACTGAACTCGACTTCGAATTTATTTGAGTTTGGATTTTGTTTTTCGCATTATTTTCCGATTTTTTTTTGGTTTTTCTTTTGGTTTTCTTTTGGTTTTCTTTTGGTTTTTCTTTGGCATGCCCATCACCCGGATGGGAGAATCACCGACCGGATGGGA
>Ga0214917_10003240_pt1 | contig 19020 bp, 18 predicted proteins | sample LL_1208_BB_MetaG_FD_177983 | JGI IMG/M metagenome (GOLD analysis project Ga0214917, IMG submission 177983) | Freshwater microbial communities from Lake Lanier, Atlanta, Georgia, United States - LL_1208_BB | ecosystem: Environmental > Aquatic > Freshwater > Lake | place: USA: Georgia | collected...
ATGGCCCCCGCCAGCATTTGGAAAAACTGGTGCCTCGCTTTTTAACCAGTGTTCTCCTGAAGGAAAAACTTAGTATCCACGGGGATGGATCCGCGGCGCGCGACTTTATTTATGTGGAAGACAACTGCGAGGCCATCGATCTGCTTATGCATGCACCCAAGCAAAAGGTAGAGGGGGAAATCTTCAATGTTGGAAGTGGCCAGCACCGGTCCATCCGGCAAGTTGCCGAGGACATCCGTGAGCTTTGTCCTACCGAATATCCAGGAGAAAGCATTATTCCGGATCGGCCTGGCCAAGTTTTCAGGCATACCGCTGACTGCCGCAAAATCCAGGATCGACTCGGCTGGAGGCCAAAAATTGGCTGGAAGGAAGGCCTTCAAAAGACGCTCACATGGTATCGTGGGAACCGCTCCTGGTGGGAAAAGCAGGTTTGGATGAGGCACATCCCTATCGAATCGCCGGATGGCACAAAAATGATGCATTGAAAAAGATACCCTTTTACCGCCACAACTTGGGGGCGGCCGAACTGAAGGAAATCAGGAAGGTGCTTCAGGGGCCAATTCTCACCACCGGGTACCAAGTGGAGGAATTTGAAAGGCGATTTTCTGCGTATCTCGGCTGCCGAGACACCGTAGCCTGCACCAGTTGGACTGCAGCTGCCCACATCACCTTGGTGGCCTTGGGGATTGGCCCAGGTGACGAAGTGATCACCAGCCCCTTAACCTTTGTGGCCACGGCGACAGCGATTATCCAGGCGGGAGCCGTGCCAGTATTTGTGGATTGCGAAAGAACCACCGGCAATTTGGACGCCACGAAAATCGAAAAAGCAATTAGCCGGAAGACCAAAGCGATTATGCCGGTACATCTTTACGGGAGGATGTGTGACATGGTAGCAATCCACCGCATCGCAAAAAAACACCATCTGCGTTTAATCGAGGATGCGGCCCACTGTATTGAGGGTCGCCGAAGCGGGGTTCGCCCCGGCCAGCTATCTGATGCCGCCTGCTTTTCGTTTTTCGCAACAAAAAATCTTGCCTGCGGCGAAGGTGGAGCTGTGTCATTTAATGGAAAAGAATTATCCGTGATTTTGCGAAGACTTCGATTGCATGGAATCACCAAAACATCGGCCGACCGCGAACGGGAAGGTTATTCACACTGGGATATGCCCAAATTTGGGTGGAAATACAATATGGACAATATTCATGGCGCAATTTTATTGGCCCAGTTAAAAAAATTTCCAGCAAATATAAAAAAGCGCCAAAAAGCTGCTCAATATTATCAAAATCTTTTAAAACAAATCACAAGAATAAAAATCCTGAAAAATAAAAAAGGTGAATTTCACGCGCACCATCTAATGCCAATTTTTGTGCCGGAGAAAATAAGAGACGCGACAATTAATCACTTAAAAAAAATAGGAATTTACACAACAATTAATTATACGCCTGTTCATTGGCTTTCCTTTTTTAAAAAACAAGACAGATATAAATCCCAATCATTCCCAAATGCAGAAAAACTTGGAAAAGAAGAAATCTCCCTTCCTTTTTATCCAAATATAAACAGAAAAACCATCCGTTTTATTTGCGATCGTCTCATGAGCATTCTGGGTAATATATGATAATTTGCCCGATCCCATTTTCTAATTCTTTTGGAGGTCGCGACAATGCTGGAGCCTCTTATGTTATACAGGCCTTACAATGCACTGGTGAAAATGTGCAAGCCATTCCAAATGACATCAAATGTGTTCAAAAATTTCTAAAAAATAATTTATTAGGCAGCATAAAAGCGGTAAGCGCTCCCAATGCTGGTTATTTGTTACAATGCAACCAAAAAACTAAAAATATTTTTTATGTCCTAAAAAGAACATTAAATAAATGCGAGGCACTTGGAGAGAATATTTTTAAAAAGTACAAAATAAAAACTATCCTTCTTTGGGACGATCCATTAGGTCAATTCACCAATGAAATTATCAATACTTTTGAGAAATATAACAAAAATAGAAAAGGCGTTTTAAAAACTCTAAAAAACTATTTTTGTGATTGGCCGTGCGTCCATATTAGCTGGGATAGCGGACACATGGATTGGGTGAAACAATTAAAAATAGTAGAAGAAAATAAAATAAAATACAATCCACTGCTTTTTCCTTATGATTTTGAAAATAAAAACGAAAAACGTATATGTGAATGGAATTTAAGTTTTGTCGGCAATCTATACACTAACACAATTAAAAATGATAAGTATTTTTCTCAACCCAGGCTAGTGGATGCTTGTGAATTTATTAAGCAAGAAGTATTGCCCTTTAGTAAAAACGAACGTATTTCAATAATAAAAAATGCATATAAAGAATTTATAAATAAGAGCAGTAAGATCCCTGAAGATGAATGCTTTTTTTGGAACTTTTATAGAAATATAAATTGGGCTTTTATAAACACAATCAGAAGGCAAGAGATTCTTGAAGGAATTAGTACAGAAATATATTATTTTGGTAATTTTGCTGATCAGAATTCTAGGTTTTTACTAAAAAAAAATATTATTTTTAAAAAAAATGCGGATTACTTTACAGAATTGCCCGAAGTCTACGAAAAAAGTCGTATCACTTTAGACATAGTGAATAGTTTAAGTATAAATGGTATTAATGGGAAATTTTATGAGTGTTTTGCAGCAAACGGCTTCATGCTTTTGGATGCAAAAAAAGATCTGGATCTTATATTGGGGAAAGAACTTGCCGCTAAAATCTCCTACTCGAGCCTTGAAGATTGTCAAAATAAGGTCAATTATTTTTTAAAAAATGAAAAAGAGCGCGAAGATCTGCGCCAAGAAATAAAGAGAATCGTCATTAAAAACCATAGCCCTCGAAAATGGGCTGCCTCAATTTTGTCTTACAATTAGAAAATGAAATTTTTAAATTTACTTAAAAATCCGCTTAGAGAATTCGGCATAAATTCAGAAGTGCCTGGCCAAGAACCAATATTTCTAAAATATTTTTACGATGAATTCGCTTGGTATTACCCCAAATGCGAAGTGAATACAAAGCGGTGGTTCGTTCAGAATGTTAAAAAAAATTGGATATGTGTCGATGCCGGTGCCAATGTCGGAATATATACTATTCTTTTATCGCGCTTATGTCCGGAAGGTTTTATTTACGCCTTTGAACCTACTCAGACAGTGGAAATGCTCAAAAAAAACTGCCAGTATCATCAAATCGAAAATATCAAGATAGTACCAAAGGCTTTGGGCGCCCAACCAGGTCTTCGCAAAGAAAAAATATATAAGATCTGGGGTATCGAGCCAAAACGAAAAAAGTTTTTTTTTACTACAATCGACAAATTTCTGGAAGAAGAGAATGTCAAAGCAGTAAATCTCATCAAGATAGACGTGGACTCATTTGACTTCGAGGTTTTACAAGGCACCCAAAAAACTATGCAAAACTACAACCCCTGGCTGGTCGTCGAGCTAAATCACGCCCTCGCAAAAAGAGGACAGAGTAATTCTGAGGCTTTTCTTTGGCTGAGGCGTCAGGGATATAGCAGTGCTTTGGTTATTGATCACGAAAACTTTATTCTAAAAAGGGGAGAAAGCTTTTCTGGAGATAGCTTTGAGTTGGTCTATCCGGTTGACTAGACTCTTCCGGGAGCAGTTTTAATCTTCAGCACAGCGATATTGAAAATAACCAAATAAAAATAATGGTTGTGAACAAAATAGAAGCAGTCAATTACGATGTATGTTTGCAAAAACTCGGGAAAGTCGGTGCCTCAGATTTAAAGCCGGCCGCGCCCCCCAAACCCTTGAAAGATTTTAAAATGGAAGGAGATGATTCCCGGATTTTGAGGGCTATATACATGAAAATTTCGCCCAAGCGGCATCTCGAGTTCGGCACCTGGAAGGGATTCGGGTCCAAACTGATTTTAGAAAATACCAGTGCCACCGTTTGGAGTATTAATTTGCGGGAAGGAGAAAAAAAATTATCAGGAAGCTCTGCTTACGCAGAGACACCCCCCGGAAATTCGTCTTTCCGGTTTTTTTCCGGGATCTTTTTCAAAAAGCACGCCGAAGCCTCCGATGCCGGCATGCAGATTGGAAGGCTTGTTCACGAAGCCGGACTGGGCAACCGATTTAATCAGATATTTTGTGATTCCAAACATTGGGATGCTTCAAACTACCCCAAAGGTTTTTTTGATTCTGTTTTGATTGATGGATCGCATGAACCTGAGATGGTGGTTAATGACACGAAAAAAGCCACACCTTTGCTTCGTTCCGGCGGCATTATGCTTTGGCACGACTACTGCCCCGATCCCGAGGTGATTCAAACCATGAGTTCGGTGAGAGGCGTCACCCGGGGCATTGAAATGCTCGACGCCTACCTAAAGGAACACTTCTCGGAATGCTTTTGGATCAATCCTAGTTGGCTCCTGGTGGGAATCAAAAAATAAGTCGTCGTAATCACGGTTCGGCCTAGAGTTATGCAATGAAAATATCGGTTTTTGGATTAGGAAAGCTGGGGGCCAGCATGCTCGCCGGCTTCGCTTCCCGTGGATTTCAGGTCATCGGGACGGACATCAACCAAAAGGCGGTGGAAGCCGTCAACCGGCATGAGGCGCCGGTGCAGGAGACCGGCCTGGGGGAGATGATCCGGGAAAATCGGGCACGGATCCGCGCCACTTCCTCGCCCGACGAAGCCTTGGCGGAATCCGAGATCTCCTTTGTCATCGTGCCCACCCCCAGCGACCACCGCGGCGCCTTCTCCATCGAGTACGCCAAACACGCCTTTGCCGACATCGGCAAAGCCTTGAAGAAAAAAAAGGAGTATCACACGGTGGTGCTGACCAGCACGGTTCTCCCCGGGGCCACCCGGCACGGTCTGCTGCCGGTCCTCGAAAGGGAGTCCGGCAAAAAGTGTGGGCCGGAATTTGGCCTCTGTTACAATCCGGAGTTTATCGCCCTCGGGAGCGTCATCCGTGATTTTCTCAACCCTGATTTTTACCTTTTGGGGCAGTTTGATGAGCGTTCCGGAGATGCCTTGGAGGCCGTCCACAAGAAGGTTTCCGTTAACCAGGCCCCCGTCAAGCGGATGAGCCTGGAGAACGCGGAGCTCGCCAAGATTGCCGTGAACAGCTTTGTCACCATGAAGATCTCCTTCGCCAACATGTTGGCAGAGTTTTGCGAGAAGATCCCGGAAGGTAACGTGGACGTGGTCAGCGACGCGTTGGGAATGGACAAGCGAATCGGCCGAAAATACCTGACGGGAGGTCTGGGGTTTGGCGGTCCCTGTTTCCCCCGGGATAACGTGGCCCTGGACTTCATGGGCAAGACTTTGGGGGTGGACTCCGCCCTGCTCCGGGAAAACGATGCCTACAACCGGCGTTTGGCCGCGCGCTTGGTGGAAAAAATCCGGCCCCACATTCCGGCGGGAGCCTCCGTGGGAGTCCTGGGCTTGGCCTACAAGCCCCACTCCCACGTGGTGGAGGAGTCGCCCGGAGTGGCCATTTGCCAGGCCCTAGCAGACCAGGGATACCGCGTCCTGGGACATGACCCCCTGGCGGTGGAGTCCGCCCGGGGCATCTTGCAGTACCGGGCTGTATTGTGCCCTGACCTCAAGGAGGTTTTGGAGCAATCCGAAGTCCTGATCCTGACGACAACAGACCCCGCCTATCAAAAACTGGTCAAGGAGAAGGGTTTTCCAGGTGAAAAGGTCCGGCTGGTAGTGGATCCCTGGCGAATCATGGCAGGGGTGTCCGGGGGCAAAACCAGGGTCCTTTCCTTTGGCATGGGTTCGGAGGAAGTTCCGGAGACTCTCCGGCACCTTTGGTCGTAAAATGGCGGAAAATCCGCACTTATCCTTCGTCTGCGTTTCGAGGAACGACAAACATGGCGGGGATCCGCTGGCCCGGCTTGCCTACTGCTGCAAAAATTTTATCAAGCAGTCGGAAACATACCGGGTTTCAAGCGAGTTTGTCATCGTGGAGTGGAACCCGCCCAAGGACCGTCCCAGCCTAAAGCAAGAGCTGAAGAAAATCATGCGGCCGACGGCGAACACCCAAGTCCGGATCATCACCGTGCCGGAAGAGGTGCATCAAAAATTCGAATTTTCTGAAAAACTCCCCCTATTCCAGATGATCGGCAAAAATGTGGGGATCCGCAGAGCGCGTGGGGAATTCGTGCTCAGCAGCAACATTGACATTCTCTTAGGCGACAGGCTTTTTGTTGAGCTGATGCCAAAAAAGCTAAGAAAAGAAGTTTTGTACCGGTCCAATCGTCTGGATCTGAAGAACGATATTTTGAAAGAGGATTTCCGGGAAGTTCATGCGCTTAAGTATGCCACGCGCCTCAACGCCATGCCCAACACGATTCAATTGGGCAGCGGGGCGGAAATCCTGATGAGCTACCGCCCCAGCGGTTCATCTATCGCCAAGCAACGCAAAGCCATTTTCCTATCCCGCAAATATTCCCAATTCAAAAGAATGTTTAATAAAAGGCATAAAAACAGGTTTCCCCTGCACACCAACGCCTGCGGTGATTTTCAGCTGATGGACCGACACACTTGGAACCGCGTTGGCGGGTATTCGGAAATGAACCTCTACTCCTTCCATATTGATTCCCTTCTTATGTATGCCGCCTTGGCCATGGGGATCTACAGCATCACGTTTCCGCCCCCTCTCTACCACTACCATATCGACCATACCCAGGGTTGGGTTCCGGAAAACCCGAATCTTCTTTTTGACCGACTGCGAAACGAAAAAATAGGCTTTCTGGACCAGGAAGTCGCCATTTTTGAGGAGCTCTACCGTCGCGGGGAGATGGCCCAGACAGAGTTTCTCAAAAACTGGGGATTGCCCTCCTATGAATTTGAGGAGCAGATTCTTTAATTCCACGCCTACCGTTTGATCTTCTCCATCAAAAAGCCGGCGGTGACGCTGGTGGTCCCTTCACAGCCGGAGTTCTCGTGGAATCAAAGGGAAGGTTGGCAGGTGGCGCTGCAGAAGGCCGGAATCTGCGTGCGGGTTCTGCAGTCCAAAGAAGATGATCATGCCGGTGCGCGCAAAAAGCTGTGGAAAAGTCCGGTGGTTGTTTTCCTGAATGACCATCATTTGGAAAAAACTTTCCTGGCCATCCGCAAAGACGCAGCTCTGGCGGAGGAGGCAAAAAAGGCGGTTTGGATCAGTATTTCCACGGAACGGGTAGAGGGGTCGCCCTTCCCGGGTAGCCGGGAAAAAACGGAACTGGGGGCTTCCGTCTGCCAGTTTACGGCGCATTTTGACCGGTCGGCGGAGACCATTATCCGCAAGGCCGGCTCGGTCCCTATTTTCATTCACCAGTACGTGGATCATCACACTTTCCAATCGAAAACCCCGTTTTCCCAAAAGAGGCCTGGACTTTTCTGGACTGGCAAGCTGCCCTCCGGAGAAACTGCCGGGGAATATAATTCCCGCACCCGCTTGTTTGAAGAGGTCAGGCACTTGCCAGGTTTCTCCTGGCGGGAGGCTTATCAACCGAGCCTATCTATCCAAAAGACGGTGGCGGAAAGGGACCAATACCAGGGCCTCCTGCATCTGCCCTCTAACTGCCCAGGATATACCTCCACTTTTTTCGAAAATCTCGGCATGGGCGGATGTGTCCTCCAATACGATGCCGGGCCTGACTACGCTCTCCCGGACCTGAAGGCCGGGGAGCACTATTTATCCTACGATGCACAGCGACCGGAAAGCCTGCTGGAAGTGGCCGAGACGTTCCTGAAAAACCCCTCTTCCTTTCAAAAAATGGCACAGGAAGGGCAAAGGCTTTGTCTAAAAAACCATACCATCCAGCAAAGGCTCCTGGAGATTTTTCAGGTGGTTGCCTCCCATTTGGGGAAAAACGGAATTCCCGAACCTGGATCGAAAGCCGGCAAGGCGGTCACCGAAATTTTGGGGAAACTCCAAGCGGCCAAAAATCTTCAAGGATGAAAAAAAAGATCCGGTTAAGAGAGAAAACTTGACCCGGTATCTTTTCAGGCTGGCTCTGGCCTCCGGATCAGTTGCTCTTGTTTTATCGCTCGCAGAAGTCGGGCTCCGGCTAAATTCGCGGTTTGGCAGTGCGGCTTCCCTTGTTGGGAATCCTTTGCTTGGTTGGGATTCGTCGTCCCCCGAGAAGCCGGTCGGGGTTGAGCGAAAAGGGGACTCAATTCTATTTCTCGGGGATTCCTTTACCCAAAACAACCGCTGGCCGGATCAAACCGCCCGGAATCTCGGATTTCCGGGAGTCAATGCCGGTGCCAGCGGCTTTGGTACCTATCAGCAGCTTCTTAAGCTTCTTCATATTCTTTCCAGAAAGAGACCATGCCTCGTGGTGCTTCAGTTTTATGGGTGGAACGATCTCCGGGATAATTGGGCATGGCCGGCCTTGGGTTACAACCCGGAGATGCTGGAACGGCCCTACTTGTCGCCGGGCGGAGAAGAGTTCCGCCCGGATTACCCCTGGAAGTGGATGGATGGCTTCCGGATCACATCCTATTTTGGAAAGAGGTCCCTGGTGAAGGCATGGCAAAAGGCCGACCGCACGATGCGGGCGGAAGGCGTCGACGCCATTGCCGCCCGGCAAGAGACGCTGGTGGCAGGTCTGTGTGCCGACGAAGCTTGGCAGGCTTTTTATCTGCCCGGAATGCAGGAGGGGGCGTTTGTGCGCGGGGCTTGGCAGGTAACGGAAAGCTGTTTTTTGCGGATCGCCAGGGCTTGCGCCGAGCGAAAGATTCCCCTGCTGGTGCTGGCTCTCGATGCGCCCTTTACGGTGGATGAGGATAAATGGCGCTATCTTCATGGAAAGCAACCTGCCCTTGAGCGGGAATTGCCCCTCGCAAAGTTAAAAGCTTTTCTTGAGGAGGGGCGAATCGCGTCGGTTTTTCCCCAGGCGGCACTTCGGGAATGGGCCAGGAAAACGAAACAAATTGCATACGAGGGTGATGCGGAAAGCCTGATCGGGCATTTGACTCCCGGAGCCCAGGAAATCGTGGCCCAGGAGGTCACGCTTGCGGCGGGAAGGTTGCTGGGAGACAAGGGATCGGAGGTGAAAAGATGAAGGGGGCAGGGGTTCAAAGGTTGAAGGGTTAAAGGGGTGGAAGGGTAAAGGGGGTTAAGAGGTTGAAGGGTTAAAGGGGTGGAAGGGTAAAAGGGGTCAAGGGGGAGGTTTTCGGTGGGCGGAAAGCAGTAGTCGGTAGGCAGAGGGCAGTAGTCGGTTATTGGGGAGGTTGACAAATATGCGCAAAATACATACTATCTGCATATGAAAGCGACTCTTTCGGAACTTCATCGGGAGACAAGGAGGATTGTCCGGCCGGTGATCCATGCGGGTGAGGAGGTTGTTTTGACCGACTTTGGTCGACCTGTGGCTCGGATTGTTCCTTATCTGCAGACGGTGACGGTGTCCCCGGCAGAGGCTCGGGGGACGGGTCATCTCGAGGACGCCGCCATCCTTTCCGCGATTGAGGAGAGTCGGGAGGATCGAGCAGACGAGACGGCGGGATGAGGTATTGGGATACCGCAGCTTTACTGCGGGCTTGGAAGGAAAATTGGGTGCCAACGGGGGGGATGACCCGGTCCCACACGGTGGCGGAATGGATGGCAATCCAAACCGGGCGGGGCTTGGTCTACCGCACACCCCAAGGGCAGCTGGTAAAAAGAAATCTCTCCCCCCGGGATGCCGCCAATGAAATCCGGGCTCTGGTGGCAAAATTGACCTTCCGGGACCTGAAACCCGAGGAGGTGCTGGAATCAACGGAACGGGCAGCCGGCTTGCCCGGCATCCAGGGAAACAGCTTCCACGACTTTCTCCATGTGCGGGCGGCGGAGTTGCACGGGGCCAAGAGCATTGTGACCCTCAACTTCACTGATTATGGTCGCATGACCCAACTCCCGCTCGAAGCTCCCAAACAAGGAATGTGAGAATCGTTTTACGGTCGGCGGTGGGCGGATGTCGGTGGGCGGGAGGCGGTGGTCGGTGGTCGGTAAGCGGTAGTCTCAAACAAACCTTCTTAAAATTGAATCAATTCGAAATTTTAATTTCGAATTTCAAAATCGCCCGGATGCAAATTCTCCCATGAAAGTTGAGTTTTTCACCATCGTCTACAACGGGATGCCCTGGATTCGGGGTCAGGCGGAATTTTTCCGGAAACTACAGGGGGTGGACTGGCGTTGGCATGTGGTGGAGGGGTTGGCGGAGCATGTGAAGGACACGGCATGGTGTAGGGAAGCGGGTGGGAGAATTTCAGATTTCGAATTTAGAAATTCAAATTTAAGCACGGATGGGACGAGCGAGTTTTTAGACGATTTGAAAAAAGAGTTTGGGGAAAAGGTTTTGATATATCGGCCGCCAGGGGCGGAGCCATGGCCAGGCAAAAAGGCCATGATCGACTCTTTTCTGGGTTCATTGGGGCCGGAATGCCTTCTCTGGCAACTGGATGTGGACGAGTTTTGGCGTCCGGAACAGGTTCAGGAACTTGAGAGAGAGTTTCAAAAACGGCCGGATCTAACCGCGGCTTGGTTCGACTGCGACTACTTTTTCGGCTGGGACCACTGCTCCTCCCGGCCGGGGGTTTTTGGCAACTTCCGGGATTTCGAGTGGCTGAGGGTGTGGAAGTTCCGAAAAGGAGATGTGTGGGAGAGTCATGAGCCGCCGGCCCTTTGGCGGGAGGTGGAAAGCCGGCGCGAAGCGCAAAAGCAAAGAGCCGGAGGCGAGAATAGCTTGGGCCAGGGGCGGGTGTGCGGGGGCCAAAGCGGAAAGCGAAAAGAAAATATCGGACGAATCAATCCGATGAGACAGGCGGAAACACGGGCGAGGGGTTGGAAATTTCAGCACTATGCCCTGACGGACCGGGCCCAGATGGAATTCAAGGAGACCTACTACGGTCACCAAGGCCTCTTGGCCGGATTGACGGGGATGGAGGACGCTGGACGATCGGAGCCGTTGGCCCGGCGCCTTTTCCCTCACATCCGAGACAAGGAACTCGGCACGGCCCGAACTCCTCGCACGCTTTGGAAAAAACTCACGGAGCCCCTCCAGCCCGGGGCTCGCGCCCGGAACGCCCGGGCCTCGGGGGTCCGCCCAATCGCCCAATCGGATATCCGGGGGCAGGTGCGTTTTACTTTCGACGAGCGAAAGGCCGGGCTACCGGCCTCGATTCTGATGATTCGTGCGGATCGGATTGGGGACCAGATTCTTTTTCTGCCTTTTCTCGCGGCTCTTAAGAAGCAGCTTCCGGGCGCCCAAATCCACTTGGCCGTCCCGGAGGATGTTGCCCCGATCTATCGGCTCTGGGGCGAGGTGGACCGTTTACACGCCTTTCGGCGGGACGAAGGACACAGAAGCGCCGGATATCGGAAAAAAATCCTTGGGGGAATGCCTAGGCAGTTCGACTGGGTGATTTTGCCGGCTTACAACGGGGAAAAACTCAGCTACAAGCTGGCCGGCGGGATTCGGGCGAAAAGAAAAGTGGGTTTTAACGGGGAATTTCGCGGGGTAAAAGCGCGACATCGCGCAAAACATGAAAATATCCTCGGGGAAAAAGTGGCCGTGCAAAATTCCGATCTGCATGAACTGGAAAAGTATCGCCTGCTCTTGAAGCATCTGGGTCTAAAACCTGAAATCGGGCTTCCTAAAATTGAAATCGGTAGGGACGACTGGCCTCACTCGTCCGATAAAAAAAGAAGTTCCCCCCGCATCATCCTCGCGGTTGGGACGGTCAATCCGATCAAGGAATACCCGCACTGGTCCGGGGTGGTGGCGGCCCTGAACGAAAAAAACAGTCCCGAATGGATCCTGATCGGAGGGGCGGGGGAAAAAATCCCGGAGCCCCTGATGGGGGTTTTGCCTTCCACAAAAACACGAGATTTACGGGGAAAGACCTCCTTGGAGGAGTTGGCCCGGGAAATCGCCTGGGCGGATCTGTTTCTTGGTGTGGACACCGGACCGACCCACCTCGCCCTCGCTCTGGGAAAGCCTGCCGTGGTTGTTCTCGGAGGAGGGGACTACGGACGGTTTTTCCCCTATAGCCAAGCCCGTGTGGTCACCCACCGGATGGACTGTTTTCAGTGCCACTGGGAGTGCCGGTACGAACGGGCACTTTGCCTGCATGACATTCCACCGGCCGAAATTGTCAAAGCGGTGGAGCAGGTTTTAATCGGTAGTCAGTAGTCAGAAATCGGTTGTCAGGGGTGGAAACGATGATTCAAAAAGGTAATAGGGTTGCGAGGAACGCCAAGGACCTAGAGGTCTATCGCTCGGCGTACCAGCTCGCGATGGAACTATTTGAAATCAGCAAGTCGTGGCCCAGGGATGAACGATATGCACTCACCGACCAGATTCGTCGGAGTTCCCGATCGGTTTGTGCCAATCTGCGTGAGGCATGGGCCAAAAGGCGGTACCCAGCCCATTTTATTCTTAAAATCACCGACGCGGATGCTGAGAATAGCGAAACAGACACTTGGTTGGATTTCGCTCGGGACACTGACTGCCTTTCCCCGGATGAGTATGCCAAGTTTGCGGCGAAAGTTGCTGAAGTTGGCAGGATGATTGGGGGAATCCTCAAAAACCACGAATCATTTTGCCATCCACAAAATTGACCACTGCCCTCTAATTACAGACAACCGACCCCCCGATCCCCGCACACCGCCTACCGACCACTGACTTGCGACCACCGCCAACTGCCCTTGAACCTTTTAACCCTTTGGCCCATGACCCCCCCGCCCCCGATCCCCGCTCGTCGCCTACCGACCACTGACATCCGGCCACCCACCCCTTGAACCCTTTGACCCTTAAGCCTTCCAACCCCTACTCCCCCGGTAGCTTGTTGCGTTTTGTCAGCCGCCATTTGGTCAGCCCAAAAAACCATCGGCGTTGTGCGATAGGCTGGATCGGCTTGGAAAAGACCCTCCCAAAAAAATCCAGTAAAGCCTTGTAGTCGTATGCGGGATTAGGCTTGTTCCCGTAGAATGGAGCTGCCTGGATGTAGCGTGCATACAATTCCGGTGTTTCATCCACGTGAAGAACGTACTCGGCCAGCTCCCGGTCGGACCGGAAATCATCGGCGCAGATGAATGAATCAGGGTTAAAATAGTCCTTCACCCTCGGGTCGCCCCAGTAGATAGGGATCGTGTTCACGTGCAGGGGATCGACCAGCTTCTCGGTGCACCAGCCCGCTCGCCGGAAATTCTCAAAGGCGATGGTGAAGCGGTAGTTCCGGAGCCAACCCACCTTCGTGCCGTAGCGGTCCTGCATTCCAAGGCGGAAGCCGCTGTTGTTCAGGGCCTTCCCGGCGGAATCCACCTTGCGGTGGCGGTTCAATTCCCGGAAAAAGCCCACCCGGCGGGAAACCGAGCGGTCGGCGTAAGCGCAGAGCAGCGCGCAAAAATGGGGTTTGGACCTTCGGATTTGCACGGGATCCGGGGTGCTGGAGCGCAGGAGGTTTTCCACCCGGCCATCGAAGGCATAGATGGGGAGGTACGCGGAGCGCGGATCGTCCGCCAAAACGGAAACGACCGCGTAATCGCACTCCTTCCAGTTCGGAAAATATTTTTCCTGGGTATGGAAGATCTTGATGCAGTTGTAGAGCCGGTGCCGGTGGCCGATATGGGAGTAGAAAAGGAAATCCGGGGTGTCGTCGAGGACAAGGTCGTAGTGGGGGCTGAGGAGGTTCCAAAAAAAGCCCCGGCTTTGGGCGGGGAAATCGATGAAATTGACGGAGATGCGGGGCTTGCTCATGGGCGGCAACGGGATTTCCGGATGGCATCCACCTTGTGCCAAAGCTGGCGGAGTGGCCGGGCAAAGGCGAGTTCCCGCACCCGTTCGGTCTGCTTGGCGGCCAGCTCCTCCCGGCGTTTGGGATTTGCTTCAAGTTCCCGGACCAGACGAGAGGCTTCCTGTGGGGATCGGATCACCAGTTCGCGGAGGAGCGGGGCCGGATTTTCCAGCGAAGAGGGATCCGCAAGCACCAAGGCTCCGGCGCAGGCAGCCTCAATTAGCAGGTTGCCCCAGTTCCGTTTTTCTGTGATGCGGATGAGGTATCGGGTGGAGGCCAGTTCCCTAACCCAATCTTGGCTTGAAATTCCGCGGGGTGCCCGGATGGAAAGCGAAAAATCCTTTTCCAGGCCACGGATCTCAGAGCCAGCGGCAGTGTGGGGATCTAAAAAAATCCCTAAGCGGTTTTTGGAAAAGTGCGGCGCGTAGCACTCCGGGGTCTGAAAGGCCCAGGGGAAATCGATCTCATGCCATCGGTTCGACGGGCGAACGGCATGCAGCCGGCATTTCTGGTTCAGAAACAGATCGTATCCGAATAGTGGGGATTTTCTTGATAGACGGTAGGCGGGCATGGCGGTTTCCGTGATCATATATGCCCAAATGGTTCGGGAATGGGCCCGGACAATTTTTTCGGGCACGGGAATATCCAGGCCCACCACCAGATCGTACTTGGTCCAATCCACCTCCCCGGCTGGCAGGGAGGCCTCATGGCGGGTCTGCGGCCCGGATGGTGTCCAGAAAGGCGTTTCCCGGGCATCTGCCCGGTAAAGTCTTTCCAGATATGCGGGGTCTGGATCAAAGGAGACTTTTTGCCGCCAGGTTTGGCATTCCGGCGATGATTCCTCCCGCACCAACACAAGTTCCGCGCCCAGTTCGTGGAACAAGGAAAGGAACCCTGTATGACCTCCGGCGGATTTCAAAAAATCCAGGATTCCATGTTTCCCTGGTAGGTTGGGGATGGCGGCCAGAACCTCCTGTTTCACCACGGCGATTTTCAGGGACTGCAACCCCCTTAGGGCGTGGTCGGTAACCCCGGAGGCCACAGGCGCCAGGGGGCCCAACTCCCAATGCCGCAACAGGGAACGGGGTGCGAATCGGAAAAGGGCCGGAATCATTCCTCGCTTCGGGCAAGTTCCCGACGCAGCAGTTTTTTGAGAGACAAAAACGCCGCATCGCCAAGGCGAATGTGTCCCCGGGCGTCTCCTGGCGGGGCGGGGGCCCCGGCCTGGTCCGGCTCTCCCAGCAAATAGGCGTAACGGCACCGGTTGGCCCAAGCCATCCTCCAGTAGCAGGGGTTGACGTAACGGGGGTGAAAAAATTCCACAACGAGAGAGCCTGGCCGCATAAACACGACGTTGGTCATGGCACCTCCGTGGGGACCCACCACCGCCCGGGCATCCGCGAAAACCCGGGCCTGTTCCGCCACGGTCATTTTACCCGGTAAAAAAATCTCAAATCCCAAAGAGCGGAGAAACGCTGTGACCCTTTCCTCGTCCAAAAGCTGTCGAGAGGGCAGGCCTTGCCGCGGCACATACAAAAGACGGCGGGGGTTTCTTTTTGAGGGTGCGGCAAACAGTTTTTTCAGAAAGCCGGCTGTTTCCGGCCACATGCGCCCCGGAACGTTGGGGAGGGAGGGGAGCCAAAGCCTTTCGCACTGGTAGTATGATCCATCCGTCAGAATCCGAATTTTTCTCGTATCCAAGCCGAGCCGCCGCCAAGTTTCTTTTTGGTACGGCATCTTTGTGCCGTTGACAATCCAACCGTCTGGCTTTTTCCGGGAAAGGCCGGCCCGGCGCAGCAGCTCCATCCGGGGGGCGCACTCCGCCATGTGGTGGTAGTAGGAGTCTCCTCCGGTTGTGGCCAGCAGGACCCAGGTTCCCTTGAGAAAAGTTGGCTTGGGAAACAGGACTTTCCTCATGGCGCTGTGGCTTTCGGGCCATCCGGAAAATTCGAACGAAACATCGGTCAAAAGCCGGCGATTTGGGGTGATCACCCCGACACTCGGTCCCGTGACAAAAGCTCCCCGAATCTCCGCGACGAAGGCACCCCAGTCTTGCTTGAAATGCCCGGCATTAAACGCGGGATGTCTTAAGGCGGTTTGGTTGAGGGGGAGAGCGTCCTTGGTCTTTCGCGGCTTTTCATGGAGCAGGAAGCGTCCCTCCTGGGGATGAGACCGGACCCATGGTGTGGTCCATTCCATCGTTTGGATGGGGCCCCTGCGGGTGGATCCAATCCGACGCCGCGCCAATGAAATTAGCTGTGGGCGGATTTTTTTCTTAAACCAGCTTATGGGCATACGGGGTGACTTAAGGCCTCGGCTTGTGCATAAAAGGGTATGTTCATTGGTCGGAGGGACTTCCGTCGATGGTTATACCGGTTTTTGCCGGGAACGCACCCCGCCTTTTATCCAGCCCGGCGCAGGGGACTCGATCACTGGGCCACCCGCGGAGGGTTTCGGCCGGTTGCCGAGGCCCAAAAAGCCTTTTTGCTGGATTGGGTCTCCCCGGGGCCGGGAAGGTTTTTTGAATGGGATGCCGGCGATGGGATTATTGGAAGCCACGCCGTCTGGTTAGAGGAGGCGGGCTGGTCCGGTTGTTCGATTGAGGAGCGGGCGAATGCCGCTGCGGCGCTCCGAAAAAATCGCCCCCTTTCTTTAGTCCTCGTCGACGAGCTTGACCAACGAAATGGTGAAAGAGCCGATTTGGTCTCTGCCCGCCGGGAAGCCTCCATTCGGCAGGTGGTAGAAAAAATCGGGGCCGGGCAGCGTCCGCGTTGGGTGATCCTCCAGGCCCGCGATCCCCAACCGGAAGTCTTTTTATCGATGAAGCGTGCTGGGTATCGTCTCGATCACTTTATCCATGATGATGAATACTATAGCTGGAAAGGGCGAAGGGTGTAAGGGTTCAAAGGACCGCCCTTAACCTTTCAACCATTGAACCCCTTCACCCTTTGACCCCCAAAATATGAAAATTTTTTTCCACTCCGCTTATTGGGGTTATCGGGGCACGGAAGTGGCCCTCTACGATTACGCTCACCATGCCGAGAAAATCCTGGGAGCGGAGTCCGCGATTCTTGTGGCCCGGGAAAAGACGGCCGCAGGCGGGCCTTTGGGCGATCGGTTTCGCCGCCGCTTTCGGGTCGTGGAGTACGGCCAATGGGGCGAAGCGGAAGAGATTTTGGCTCAAGAAAAAGCAGACCTGCTTTACACCATCAAAAATGGATTTTTCGACGGGATTGTTTCCTCCCGGACCAAAACCGCCGTGCATGCCATTTTTATGGAATCAGACTTTCATGGAGATCGGTACGCCTATCTTTCCTCCTGGCTGGCCCGGACGATGGTGGGTCGGGATGAGCCTTGGGTGCCATTTATGGTCGACCTGCCCTCGGCGAATAAAGATCTTCGGTCTGAACTGGGGATTCCCTCCGAAGCGGTGGTCCTGGGTAGACACGGAGGGGCAGACTCCTTTGACATCCGGTTTGCCCAAAAAGAGGTTTTCCATGCGGTTCGTAATCGAAAGGACCTTTGGGTTCTTTTTCTCGGCACGGCACCCTTCGATTTGCCTGCAGCCACGGATCGAATCCGGTTTTTGCCCGCCACGGTGAATCCGGAGGAAAAAAGGGCCTTTCTTGAGGCCTGTGACGGCATGATCCATGCGCGGGAACGGGGCGAGACCTTTGGCTTGGCCGTGGCGGAGTTTGCCTGTCTAGGCAAACCGGTCATCACTTGGGCCCAATCTCCGGAAGCCTTCCATCTTGAAGCCTTGGGAGAGGGGCATTTCCGTTACGGGGATGGCGGGGAGCTTCGACGGATTTTGGCGCATTTTGAAAAACCCCTTTCCAGGCCCTCCAGCCGATACGGGGAAATCTGCGCACCGAACGTCGTCATGGAGCGGTTCCGCCGCCATTTTCTAGATTAGGGTTGGCCATGCGCTTTGCCTCCTACCACCCCGGCGACCTGCCCCGGCCGGAAGAACGCCTGAGGGTCCTGATTTTGGAGGAAGGCCCTACCCTCAACTGTAACATCTTTCGCGGGGCAACGGACCACGATTACGAGGTGTTGGATTGCGACGCCGGGCATACCGATCCCGCCGCTTTCCGCAAAAAATGGAAGGAAGTGGAGCGGGCGATTGACCGAAAGGCCTACGACGTGGCGGTGGTGACGGAGCGGAAATACTGCTTTTGGCGAAGAGGCACGGGACCGGCTTCGGCCCTTTGGCGGTGGGGCAAGGCCTGGCTCCGGCAGCCATGGCGCATCGCCCACCTGCAGGTTCCTGCGGCGCTGACCCGGGCCCAAATTCCATGGGCTCTGGTGGATCGCAACGACCAGGTGCTCCTGAACGAGGGCAGTCACCGATTTTTCCGGGACTGCACGGCTTTTTTTGTCCGGGAACTCCTGACCAACCGCTTTGAGATTTTTCAGGCGTATCGACGGGGGGAGCCGGGTTGCCGGTTGTGGCCTGGTGGACCGCGCACGGAGTATCCTTTGAAAAAAATCCGCCCCATTTCCCTGGGCTTGCAGGTGCCGGAAGAAAAGTTCCGGGGCCTGCCGACGGAGAAAAAATACGATCTGTTTTTCTGCGGCACCACCGACATGCGGACGCCCCGGGTTTCCGCCTTGGAGGAAATTCGTGCCTCGGCCGAGCGGGAAGGATGGAAACTGAAGCTGGTGGACCGCATGCCTCAGGACGAGTTCCTACGAACGTGCGCGGAATCGTGGTTTGTTCTTTCGCCCAGCGGAAACGGTTGGGACTGTTGGCGGCACACCGAGGTGCTGATGGCGGGCTCCGTCCCGCTCATTAACTACCCGTGGATCGAGCGGTACGCCCCCTTGCGGGACGGGGAACATGTCCTGCTTTACTCGCCGGAACAGGGCCACCTCACCCAGGTGGTTCGGCAGGCCTTATCCGACCGGGAGAAACTCCGCCAGATGGCGGCGGCCGGCCGCGAGCACGTCCTCCGCTACCACACCTACCAGGCTCTGCGGGATTATCTGCTGGCGGAGACCCTGCAGATGGGGGCGGAGTTGGGTTTAAGGTCAATGGGGGGCAAGGGCCGAAAGATAAGGGGCTCTCGGTAATCGGGCAGTCTGAAAAATCAATGATGAAAAAGGCATCGGCCGTGCAGCTGGCAAGGGGGTTGGCTTGGGCGGCGTTGGGCTTGGCTGTGGGCTTTCATTTTTGGGCGGCGAACCGGGGGCTCGAGACGACCGATGAGGCCAGCTATCTGCTGATCGCGCTGGATCCCTGGAAGACATGGGGCCAT
>Ga0214917_10003241_pt1 | contig 19019 bp, 17 predicted proteins | sample LL_1208_BB_MetaG_FD_177983 | JGI IMG/M metagenome (GOLD analysis project Ga0214917, IMG submission 177983) | Freshwater microbial communities from Lake Lanier, Atlanta, Georgia, United States - LL_1208_BB | ecosystem: Environmental > Aquatic > Freshwater > Lake | place: USA: Georgia | collected...
TCTTTCCTTTGATGACCCCATGATGGTGAAGCACTTTCGTAACCTCAGCTTCAAACGACTTCATGTATTCGATCCCTAGCCGTTTCCGTCGCTTCGATAACAAGCTGGGATGAATGATCCATCTCAAAGCCAACCACACGACAATGGTACCGGCTGAACTGGCAAAATGGATCACAACAAACATCACTAGAGTGATCTATACCAAAGCCGCTCTCAAGATTCATTTAAAGGAAATCGATATATGGATCTAACCCAAAAATCCCACACCGGGAAACTCGCAAGAAGCCCCTAAAAACCCAAAATCACATATACACCGTTTTTGCCTATCCGACTTTATGATACTTTTTGTTCAGTTGTATGGAATACCGACTGTTCCGCCATCATACGACTTTCATACGTACTACTTTTATCCCGTCATTTTAGTTCGTACTTAATCCCGCATGCGATTTCCAACCAACTATTTTTGAATCTGATTTAGTCGCAACAACTCGTCATATGAGATGTATGATTAGGGTACTCATTGTTCATGGCTATGGTGCTGGGCCGCTTCAGAATTTAGAAATTCAAAAATGGTGGGTAGAGAAGGGCATTGCAAGTTATGCACTACGTTTAGTCCCCCCGAATACGGGGAAACTTACGGGCATTAGGGTGGCTATATGAGGCTAGGAAAAAAGTGGTTGCGTGCACGATTCTACGACCCGCCGCGACGGTATTTCCTCATCAACCGGAAGTGGTGGAGCAATCTGGCGACGCATTGGAAGCGACGTTGTCGCCGCTGCTGGCGGATTACGTTCAAAAAACGAACTACGACTTTCTCAGCACCATGACAAATTTTCTGATCATAATCAAGGCCGATCGAGAATTCGATTCCTGCCTTCGGCTTGTATCCGCCATCCTCATCGAATTTAACGATGATTGGTCCACCGGAAGGAGGTTGTTCTCAACTTAACTTTTTTGATCCTATGGAGTCACTTTTACAGAAATTTTGTTGCATAACCCCCAAATCCGCTTCGTCCAACTCCTTGAGCCAAATCTTTGAATCGATAACTTAAGCTCGAAAATCCTACTATTTTCTCGATTTCCCATAAAACATGCTTCCCTGCCACTTGATCTTTTAGATCGATGTCATAAAATGCCATTTGATTCCTCCTTGTCTGTTTCATACCTAACAAGAATACAAGAATTACTAAACCCGCTGACGCGGATGAGTTGAAACATCGGTCGTTGACGCAGTTTGACTCTCAACTCCGTCGTCGATTTGCCGCAACAATTATTGAAACAACACTAGGTGACGCCGCATTGGATGCATTTGCAAATTACAACAACAAAAATTTGGCGCCAGAAATTGCGTTGGACGCGATGCCAGACAACGTCCGATTTTATATGTGGTGGCCACAATTCGACGATGGTTCCCGAATCAATATGGCCGGAAATAAGGCCGCAATTGGGGTACCGGAGTGACCCTGCGATACAGTCCCCTTCAATTTCGTCGACTCTCATTTTTTCATGAGAGACTGCCTGCAATCAAGGGCAGTTCCTCTAAATCCGTCATCGATATTATTCAGCGCGAACTCGAAAAATCTACCCCCTGGAACGCCATTTCAAACACGTTAACCAACGCACTAATGACCCAAAATTTAGAGCTCACTCCAGAACTATCTGAGTCGTTTGTCAGCTTCATCTCTGAGACGCCCCTCCTTACAAGTCATCAAAAACGATATTTTTTGCATTGTTTGGCCGTCAGAAACGCCACAACGTATGACGTCGTATTTTTATCAATTGAGCTCAAGTACCCATTTTGGCCAACGACAGAGAAATTGTTGATGTTAAATCGAGACAATCCCACAATTGAAGTTGCAGACTTCATGGATTTTTTGAACTATTTCTTAGAGTATACAACCGATAAAGAAACCAAGGCGCAGGTCAACTCTGAGCTGGTATCGAAAATCAACACCCACTTTCACGTCGACGAGCCCGAAACAACTCGTGACAACTTTAAAGCGTTTCTTGAAACGGCCACCTCCGCGTCGACGCTGTTATCGGGGGTCGCAGTCCAGCTAACCGATGCCCTCAACTTGGCGACGCACATTCTTCATGTCCAAAGCGTCGACGACGGCGTATACATCGGGGTATCCCCCACCTTACACCCAGGTTATTTTTGGATGATGGCCAAGGCGTTAATGGCCCATGAACCGGACAAACGACTTCATATATTGAGTTTAGAGGCATCCGAGGAGAACCAACGCGTTGGCGATCGAAATTATTTTAGTCGATTTGATTGGGCGACCCCAGAGGAACTAGAAATTTATTTGGCCAATCATCGCAGCTCAGTTGATTCGCCGGTTTATTGGGATACAAGCACAAAATTCAATACGACCGCCCTGCCAATTGGAGTAGATCGATACCATGTTATGCAGCCCGAACTCCCCGCCCCCATTACATTGACCCACGTCACGATTTGGCCGGACGGCGATATCCCATTATCCGTTGGTTCCCAATCCAATTTGGCAATCGCATCTGTAATTTTGGAGTTAGCGAGAGAACTAAACGACAAATCCATTACGCTTTATATTCATTGCAAAGCCGGGCTAGGACGCACCGGTGTGGCTCGGATCGCGCTACGTTACGCGTTTCGCCGATTACAAAATGCATCTCATATCCCCCCACACATTCTGTTGGAATCGTACCGCCATAACCATCGATATGGGGTACAAACACCAGACCAATTCGACTATTTATGTAAACTCTGTACCCAAATCGATCATTTAATAGAGTCGGAGAAAAAAACAATCCGCCTTCCCACACCTCCTGGCTCAATTCGTCCCTCAAGACCAAGCTCCGTTACCCACCGAAGAGCCGATATCGTCCCAAATAAAACGGAGACTTAAACGGACGACATTTCGCCTGTATACTTGCCCGCCACTATGACAACACCCGCTCGCCCTCTTGCTCAATATGCAATATTCCTGACGATTATTTCATCTATTTTATTTGGAACTTCTGTCTATATCATGGTCTTTTTCAAAGCAGCAACGGTCGGAAAAGTTGCCGGCATATTACCGGCGGCGGTCGGTCTTTGGGCCATTTCTTTGACCTATCTTTTAGGCGAATGGCTCTCTCATCAATTTGGGATCATTATCGTCAAACGGATTGGCGCTGTCATCCTAGGATGTTTGTCGATATCCGTTGCAGTTGCGACGGCAGGCTACGCGCTTTTATTACTTCAAATCCCAGGCCCAACGGTAGCTCAGTGGGCACTTACCAGTATCGCAGCAATGGGAATCTGGGGAATTTTGAATGCGACCCGGGTACCCAAATTAACGCGCGTCAATCTGATCCACCCCACAAAGTCACCACTGGGGCTCACAATCGTTCATTTGACGGATATCCATTTGGATGGAATTACATCGACCCAATGGGTCAGGCAGCTGGTTAACCAAGTCAATGTCTTGTCGCCCGATATCGTAGTCTTTACCGGCGACTTATTGGATATTCACCCGGATCGGATACCCGAGCAAATTGAGTTGCTCAAATACATTCGGGCCAAGACAGCCAAGTTGGCGGTGTCTGGAAATCATGATTTTTATATGGCATACCCCACTTATCAATCCGTACTCGAATCCATCGGATTTACACTTATCGATAACCAACATCACCACGTGGCAGGTATCGATTTTGTGGGGATATCCGACCGTGATGGCCGCCGATTCGGACATCATCGTCCCGACGTAGACGCCATTTTTTCGGGGGTCCCCCAGGAAGGGCATCGTATCGCACTAAGCCACCGACCGGATGAATTCCACCATTTTGCGCGCCACGGCGTCCTACTCCAATTGTCTGGGCACACCCATTGGGGGCAGCTGCCGCCTTTCGATTTTGTGATTCGCATGTGGTATGCCCATGGGCGTGGACATGGGCAACTAGGCGAGTCTCGAATTTACGTCTCAAAAGGCACCGGCGTTTGGGGCCCCCCGATGCGATTGTTTGGTCGATCTGAAATCGTGGTGGTGACGGTGTGACACAGCAACCCAACGCCAATAATGCGATTCGACGAGGGGTCCCAAGGGAACATCGCCGGGACTGGGTCTTTTATTTATTGGATGGCGGATGGCTCCGATTTTTTTCGGTTTTAATTGGAAGCTATTTGGTGTTAAACACCTTATTTGCCGGCCTATACCGGTTACGCCCCGATGCTATTGCTAATTGCAGGTCGTTGGCCGACGCATTTTTCTTTAGCGTTCAAACCATTTCGACCATTGGCTATGGCAATATGCATCCCACCACGCGGTACGGGGACATTGTGATGACCATCGAAGCGGGAACCGGCTTATTGTTTATTGCAATGCTCACCGGGTTAATGGTCGCCAAGGCCTCCCGCGCGAAAGCCAGCGTCGTATTCAGTCGGTATTTAGTGGTGGGCCAGCGATTTGGAAAGCCAACTCTACAATGTCGACTTGGCAACGCTAAAGGCAACGAAGTAGTCGATGCCCGATTTGGACTTGCGGTATTAATCGACGAAATTACTCCGGAAGGCGAGAAAATTCGACGGATTCACGATCTCAAACTAAAGCGGTCGGAGTCCCCGTTTTTTATGATGACAATGGTTATGATGCATGACATCGACGAATCAAGCCCGCTATGGGGGCTTGACTGGACCCAGCCTGACTCACCGTTGGCCTCGATTGTGGCAACGGTGTCTGGCCTAGATGCCACCTTTGGCCAACAAATTCATGCCCGGCATTTTTATTCGCCAGAAGATATTTTAATGAACAAACGATATGTGGATGTCATTCAAACCCGGCCGGATGGGCGCTTTGTCATCGATTACGCCAATTTTCATAATGTTCATAATCTTACTTAACCTGAACCCACTGAAAAATGGTTCCCCCAGCAGCTGGATAAATCGCTTGATCATAGTCATTCCCACATTACCAAACGTAACGCTCACCCGTAGCGTGCCTCCGCTCCCAGAGGACGATAGCACAAAACAAAAAGCCCCAAATACAACGTAATGCGTACTTTGCCATAGGCACCACTTTACCCCGTTGGCTGACGCTCTAAACATTTTTTAGTGAAATCAAAATCGATGTATCCTCGATAACTGGTAAATAAACGTCCGGTTTAACCTTAATCCTGGGGTGGGTTCTATTAAACGACATATCGCAGTTGCCAAAGCGCCAAAACGCGCAAATCACGAGATATCATCCGACACCATTGATATCCCAATTTTTTCTCCAAGTGAATTTTCTGAACTTACAAAGCCACTGGCTCACTTTGCCAATGTATCCTTGACATTGAAATCCGTTTGGATCGAACACGAGAATACTTATTATTTACTCCAAACCTCGGTTGAGCCTACGGAAACAGATACCGAAGACCGATCAAGAATTCGAGGCACTACCTCCCGGTATTTAACGCTCTCCAAATACGAAGAATCGGACCAGTATGCCTTAATCGCAAAGGTGAGACTCCCCGATTCAGGACGCCCTGAACTGATGAAGGTAAATGCCCACCCCGGTGTTTCAGGATACGATGTCTTAAACTTGATCGAAAAGACACTAGTAACCCCATTCAACATCTCGGGATTTACCCTTCACGATGGCTCCCATTGCCGATACAAAGCGGATGAGTTTTCGATTCGAAGACTCCGTTCTCTATCTGGCAAAACTCATCCCAGCATCTACGAAAGCCATGGGTTTAAGCTGGCTTCTTTTTTACGTAAGCCTTCCGGGGAATACGAGGTGGTAACCCAAATTCCACACATTGCTACCCTGGCACAACAATTTATATGTGGGCTGCCGTTATCAACGCTAATTGATACCTACGTCCCAATTGTCCTTGTACCGACCTATCAAAACCCCGGTATCGGCAATACCATCCAAAAGGCGATCAATCGATGGGGCACCCCACAAGACACCGTACAAACCTTAATGTCGCGATTATTAGAGGCGAGCATTCACTTCAAAGCTGCCAATAGTGACTTTAATAATCAAACCGGAATTACAATCCCCAAAAAACGATTTTATTCCGATCTTAATTTACTCCTAAATGTCTTTCTATCAGGCCATTTATTCGAAGACTCACCCGCTGCGATCCGTGACACTGCCCAAAAGTCCACGCTCCCTCCCGGTACTGGACGCAAGGCGTTTTTAGTTCAGTTGGCACTTTCAGCTCTCAATAGCCATATCATTTATGAACGACAGATATCATCTACTTATACCCCCCTTTCTACCCCCTCGATGCCAACGGAATATCCCCATTTTGTCTCAGCGATTGCCGATCTATATGACCGTGGGGCGCCACTCCCCCTAACGTGGGACCAGTTCTGCCAATCTCCCAAGCTCGGGTAACCACTCCGCCAATCGGCATTTTTAGGGTATCCACACCGTCTAAGGGGTTGCAATCCAAATGAATCCGTTCTATAAATTTGACACCGCTATATCGCCGCCATAACGACGTAGAGTGTGACCACTCTTTTAGAATAATCAGTCGACGGGCTTGGCGAACAAAGATAGTTACATAGTGAATGGCTTACGGGGGCCAATTTAAATGGCAATAAGTAGTACGGAAACTCGAATTTCGTTGGTAGTAGAGTTTGTAGTTGGGAGCAATCGCCAACTGATGCTCGGTATCGACGGTCGTTATGGTGATGAGCCATTGCCGCTTGGACTGTCTAGCCTTATGCAATTTTTGTATGGAAACGAGGCTCAATTAAGTCCGTATGATGCGGATTTTTGTTACCTCCTTGCAAAATTATTAAAAAAGGCCCAAATCGGTGCCGATTTTAGATATGTCATCCCATCCGAAACCGATATGGCCATCTTTTTTTCGGGTATTATCGAACAAAGAATAACCACCTTCTGGAAAAGTCCCGAAGGTCGCCTTAGTCCGCTTCGGAACAATAGTGAATTTCCGATCTCGATTATGGTTGAAGACCAAAAAGGGAAATTAGTCTGTACGATGTTGGGACGAGATGAATGGCTCAATCAGCCGTCGGGTTGGCTGACATTTACGGTCGACCGAAAACGTATTTGGTTTTGTAACGGGGTTGTCCGAACCATGCTCACGAGGGAACTTGAACAGTTTATTTCTCGATTTTTGGACCATCCCCGAGTAACGATGAGTGGCAACGAGGCCACAAAATTTATCCAAAATGTGTATAAACCCAACAAGTCTGCCATTATTTGGCAGGTCCGAACCAACCTCAATCGGTTTATCCCCCAAGAAGTCCATCCCGAACCCATTTTGAATATCGATTACGAGAACGGAATGCTGACACTGGAACTTCGTTACAAGTACGGCAAGTTCGAAATGCCCCCCAACCACGATTCCTTAACCATCCCCTCCCCCCGTGGACCGATTAAGCGGATGGTCGATATGGAAGGCATTTTCCAATCAGACCTCATCGAACTTTTTACCGAGCACAATATTCCACTTGCGTTGACCAGCCCCGGCGATATTGCCAAGTTCTTTGATGTCTTGGTCCCCGAGCTCAAAAGTCGTCGTTGGACCATTCGATCACGTGCCCCTGAATTCAAGGTCAACCCTACGGCACACGATATCAATTTTAGCCTATCTGGCAATTCCTCCGATTGGTTTTACTTTGAGCCTAATTGCACCATTGATGGGCAACAATTTTCATTGCAGGAAATTGCCCGTCTTATCGTAGATAACCAAGGTTATGTTCAAACCAAGAGCGGGTTTGTTCGGTTATCCGATCAAAGTCAGAAAGAAATTAAATTATTGTCCGACAACGGTGCATTACGGACAGGTAAAAAGTTTAATGGCGCCGACATTTTACCACTGATTGCAGCAACCTCCGTCTCGGGGACTAATTCAGAAAGCGTCTCCCTCGTTGATCGCTTAAAGAAACTTCATAGCGTCGGGCACACAGACCCAGGGCCTGGGTTTAACGGCAAACTGCGTGACTATCAGCAATACGGGGTCAATTGGATGTATTTTCTCCACGAAGCCGGCTTAGGGGGTGTCTTAGCCGATGATATGGGTCTTGGTAAAACGGTACAAACCATTGCCTTCACCACCCGAGTTGAATCAAACGCCCCCGTTCTGATCGTCGGACCTACCAACGTTATCTATAACTGGCAACATGAATTGAAACAATTTGTGCCGGATGAAACAGTGCTCGTCTATTCAGGATCCAATCGCGAATCTTTGGCCGTTCAGCTACTCAAAAAACGATACGTCGTCACCTCCTATGGAGTCCTTAAAAACGACATCGATTTGCTCAAACAAGTCCCCTTTTCGGTAATTATCGCGGACGAAGCCCAAGCGCTTAAAAATCCGCTCACCCAAGTATCCAAGGCGATTAAGCAATTAAACGGACAATTCCGCCTCGCTTTGAGCGGGACTCCGGTTGAAAACCATTTAATGGATCTCTGGAATTTATTTGATTTTGTAATGCCCGATTTCTTGGGCAGTAAAAAAGAATTCGATATTCAGATAAAAGATGAACAAACCGACAAAATCCGACTCAAAATCAAACCGTTTATTCTCCGCCGTGAAAAACGCGAAGTGTTGAGTTCGCTTCCAGAGAAAACCGAGATCTTAGTTAAATGCCCGCTAACAGACGGCCAAACTCAGCTTTACCGTACGATTCTTGAAGCCGCCAAAAAAGGAATTAGAGACAGTACAGGGAAGCACCAAAAATTAAATATATTGACCTCGTTGTTGAAGCTTCGGCAAGTCTGTACACATCCTCAACTGTTGGCCGAGATGTCACATATTCCAATTGAGTCTGCCAAATTTGAGATCGCCAAAGAAAAGATAAGTGAATTGGTCGACGAAGGCCATAAAGTTGTCCTCTTTTCTCAGTTCACCCAAATGTTGGATATTTTTCAGAAGTGGACCCAATCCGAAGGTATTTATACCGAACGAATTGATGGAAGCATTACAGGTAAAAGCCGCCAAGATGCCGTTGTTCGATTTCAAGAATCGGAAACATCTGGAATCTTCTTGATCTCCCTTAAGGCGGGTGGCGTTGGGATCAACCTTACCTCAGCCGATTACGTTATCCACATTGATCCTTGGTGGAATCCTGCGATCGAATCGCAAGCCACTGACCGGGTTCACCGCATGGGTCAGAAAAACAAAGTGTTTGTTTATAAGCTTATCGCCGAGGGCACAATCGAAGAAAAAATCGCAGAGCTCCAAGAACAAAAACGAGAACTACTTGCTAGCGTTATCGATATCGACTCGATCAACGAAAAACAAATTAATCTCGACGAAATTCAGGCCATCTTACTAGACTCCTAACCCTCCTAAATTAAGGTACCCAAAATGAGATATTCGCACTTATTAATTCCGACGTTAAAAGAAACCCCAAAAGACGCCGAAGTCATTAGTCATCAATTAATGGTTCGGGCCGGGATGATCCGTAAAATTGCAGCTGGCATTTACGCCTATTTACCACTAGGTCTTCGGATCATCCGAAAATTCGAAGCCATTGTCCGCGAAGAAATGAACCGTTCGGGTGCACAAGAGGTCTTTTTGCCGTCTGTAGTACCAGGCGATTTGTGGCATGAGTCTGGGCGTTGGGATCACTACGGCAAAGAACTATTACGAATTACGGATCGACATGGCAACGACTTTTGTTATGGACCTACCCACGAAGAAGTCATCGTCGATCTTGTACGTCAAACCGTTAGGTCATACCGCGAATTACCATTGAATTTATACCAAATCCAAACCAAGTTTCGGGACGAAATTCGACCTCGATTTGGGTTGATGCGGGGCCGCGAATTTACAATGAAGGATGCGTATAGCTTCCATTCCAATTGGGAAAGTCTCGACGCCACCTATGATGTGATGCGGGACACCTACAACGCGATATTTAACCGCTGCGGGCTCCAATTTAAGATGGTTCAGGCCGATAGTGGGGCCATTGGCGGCAATTTTTCGGCAGAATTCATGGTGCTCGCGCAAACCGGTGAAGACGCAATTATCAGTTGTTCGCAATGCGGATATGCCGCCAATGTGGAAGCAGCCGCAGTCGTACGTCCCGCCGCCCCTGTCGACGTCGAAATTGAACCCTCAAGTGTGATTGATACCCCCGGCAAAAAATCGATCGAACAAGTCAGCGAATTTTTGGGTATTGCGCCCACGTCCGTGCTAAAGACAATGGTGTACACCGATGGCACCCGAACCATCCTGGTTGTTTTACCTGGCAACCGTGAAGTCAACGAAATCAAACTCAAAAAAGTCCTCAATGTTGATGATGTAACGTTGGTTGATCCAGCCGATGTCACCAAACGATTACCTGGCATACATCCCGGGTATATCGGACCTGTGGGTATTAATGCCGGCGCTACGATCATCGTTGATGACTCCGTAATGGCCCATACGGCGTATGTTGTCGGGGCAAACGAAGTGGGAAAACATCGCCAAAATGTTCGATTACATCGGGATTTTAGTGCCACGCTAACCGCCGATGTTGCTAACGCAATTGCAGGTGATCCTTGCCCCGAATGTGCAGCTGGGCACTATGAAATGCACCGCGGGATCGAAACCGGCCATATTTTCAAATTGGGGACAAAGTATTCTGAAGCGATGAACTGCGTTTTTACTGCCGAAGATGGCAGCAATCAACCGATGGTCATGGGGTGCTACGGGATCGGAATTGGGCGAACCGTAGCCGCCGCAATTGAACAAAATCACGATCAATCCGGCATTATTTGGCCCGCCGCGCTCGCACCGTTTAAGGCGTCGATTATTGTAACAAATGGCACCGAGTCGGAATTTGTCGCAGTGGGAAATCGTCTGTATTCGGAGCTTAATATTTCCGACGATATCCTGCTTGACGATCGTGCCGATGTATCGGCCGGAATCAAGTTCAAAGATCACGATTTAATCGGGATTCCCTATCAAATCATTATCGGTAAACAGTGGACCGAATCGCAAAAAGTGGAGATAAAAACCCGAAAAACCAAGGAAACGGTCGCATTGCCCCTTGACCAGGTTGCCCGCTATTTGACAGCATTGGGTTAATGGATCCCGCAATTATTCCCGGCATATTGGTCATGATTTTGTTGATCTTTGGCTCGTCTGGCAAACCACCAGTCGGCTCCTCAGCGCCTCCGGCACCGATTGTATTAGAATCCTTTGAAGACCACCCTACCCTGGATGTGGAGTCAGTTGCCGGCGTCGGTGACAGCGACTATCGGGTGATCTACTCGTTTATTACCCAAAAATACACCCGAATCCCCTCGCAGGACGCTGAATTGATTGCCCGGAATCTCGTGGATTATGGCAAAGAAATTCAGGTTGATCCAAAGCTTGGGGCCGCATTAATGGCACGGGAGTCGGCATTTAACAAAACTGCGATTAGCGCGACGGGGGCCAAGGGGCTGGGGCAAATTAAGGACTTCAACTTTAAAAGCCTGAACATCGAAAACCCTTACGATATTCAACAAAATACTCGGGGGACCTTGTCGTATGTGAAATATTTACTCAATTTATGGAAAGCCGAATCCAAAAAAACATCGTTGGCATTGGCCAGCTATTTCAAAGGATATTCAGCTGTAAATAAGACCAACAAGATGGTGGATCCGATGACAAAAAATTATGTCAAAGACATCATCATTAATTACGACCGACTCAATCAGATGAAGGCCGTCGCCGTAGTCGTACCCCCGACCTCTAATTCGGGGCTGTAATAGGCTTTTTTTGAATTTTTTCTCTCTTTTTTTTCGATAACCGGTATATGAGTCACTATAAAGTCGTTGCTTATAGCCGCCAAAATGCGACCTCACCGGGACTGTATCTTTTATTTATGGCGATACTTCTCAATGGGCTTATTTGTACGTTAGAAGCCAATATCCATAATGCACCAGTTCCGCTTCTTAGATCCGGTAACACCTACTGTCATGTCAATAAAGTAGATGGATTGAACTATTCTGAAGTCTTTTTCAACAAGACTAATCAAGAGTTGTCGATCAGCAATCACTCAACCTGGGTAACGGCTGCCCATTGTTGTCGGTTCCCAAAATACTATGTTTCTCTAGATCCGTACGGGGGCCAGCCTGTACCTGTACTTGAATCGTCGCAACTGCTACTTTCGCCGGATACCTGCTTTTTTGCAACAGAACCGATCGACATTAAGGGCTATCCAATTGAATTTCGGGCATTAAAGCTCCGATCCGGAACCGTGTTAAAGTCTATATTATCCAGGGGCAGCCTAACACGGGTCGTTGGTAAAGCCGGTATCCTACTCGGCAATTGCTTTCGTCTCACGAATACTACCTTAAACCCCGGAGAGTCAGGATCAGCCATATTACGAAATGGCAAAATCATTGGTGTCGCATCCGTAGGAGAAGGGGTCTATTCAGGTCTAAACGGCGCCATAGTATCTGGCTATGCGGAGCCGCGAAACTACACCTGCCATCATGATTCCGGTAGGATTGATCAAGTTGTCGGTGAATATATGGACGACGGGGGTCTAATTCACTCGGAAAACAAAGTCATCATAGAGGATGGTTTGACGACTACCTTCGTCAATCATTTGACCCGAAATGGTAAACTTGGATGTTTCTCAGATACAAGAATTCCGGAACGGAGATATCGTCATCTACCGCAATTTTTCGACCAGTGAAGCGGATATAGATATGGCATCGGACATCAGTACTAGTAGTCCTTCATCAGGAACTATCTCGGAAAAACAAAATTATCGAAATGATGGAACCATAGAATCGACCAAATATTACAAAATGACCAGGCTTGCAGACCGTTCTAGTAGAGAATTCTTCGACTACAAATCGAAGGGCCAGGCAAAATTTGCAAAACGTGTTGTCGATAAGGATGGTTCCGGCGATATAACCATGCAGTACGAGTCATATATGGAATCTCCTGACGGAATCAAGGCCTCGAAGCTTTCGATGCGTAATAAAGCCGGTGGGTATGATGTTTTTTTGGAATTGCGCTCAAAGCCTGACGGAACAAGTACGTTTAAAAGTCGGTACCGATCAGAGGAATTATAACGACCGATCATCCCCCCAATAAAGAAGCGTCGTTTTGACTACCGCTTAATCTGTCCCGAAATCCATTCGTAGGTCAGTTTCAACCCCGCCTCAAGCGATACCTGAGGTTCCCACTTAAGGACCTCTCGCAATAGCGTATTATCGCTATTTCGTCCGCGCACCCCCTGTGGCTTCGTCAAATCGTGACGTCGATGAATGGTCTTACCCGCGATATTGGATACAATGTCCACCAATTCGTTGATACTGATCATCCGGTCTTGACCGAGGTTAATGGGATTATGGAAGTCAGACTGCATTAATCGGTAAATGCCTTCAACGCAATCATCGACGTAGCAATAAGACCGGGTTTGGAGCCCATCACCCCATACTTCGATAGTGTCTCCGTCCGCGGCAAGCGCCACCTTGCGACAAATGGCAGCTGGCGACTTTTCACGTCCGCCATCGTAGGTGCCTAATGGCCCAAAAATGTTATGGAATCGTACGGAATACGTTTGTATCCCGTAGTCTTCCATATAATGCCGGCACGCCCGTTCAGTGTACAACTTTTCCCAGCCGTATCCGTCTTCGGCATCTGCGGGATACGCCTGCTCTTCTTTGAGCGGCTGGATGTCAGGCGACTTTTGCAAGTACCCCGGATAAATACACGCCGATGAGGTATAGAGATATTTTTTAATTTGATGCTGACGGGCGGCTTCCAACATGTGAATGTTGATTAGGGTATTATCGTGAACGATAACTGCTTTATTAGATTCAATGAAGCCGATACCGCCCATATTGGCGGCCAAATTATAAACTTGATCCATGCCACGAACGGCCAGCAAACAGGCATCCCATCGTCGCAAGTCCAAAATCTCGAATTCGTCCGCCACAGTGGGTTCATATTCGGGGTGAACAATATCGACGCCCCGGACATAATAGCCCCTGGCCTTTAAGTATTTAACTAAGTGATGTCCAATAAATCCGCCAGCGCCAGTGACAACAACCCGTGTGGTCATATCGATCTCCCCAAACTTTAATGATAATGAGCGATTAAACTGGAGGCGCTAGGCCCTGTCAAATTATGCAATCACTTGGCGCGTTATTTTTTAAATTTGAATCGCCGTTGTTTGATTCTATTTTTTGCCAAGTGTTCCAATGACCAATCCCGCCTCACCTGATTGCCAAATAACGTAATAATGAGCCAAAACACCACGATACTGACCCCAAATGCACTCCGCAAATCGGCGCTCATGACGTTAAACGGAATATGAACAACAGGAAGAAATAGATACAATAAGATAGTTGTTGCAATCGAAATACCTGAGACTAAATACACCTTAGTAGCATCCATCAAGGAAAGGACAAACAAAGTAAACGAAAACGACAGCCAATAACACATTCCCGCTTCAACCCCCAAAATAAGAGCCACAATCACCGGGACCAAGGGCGCAACAATCCATAACGATTTTCTGAATTGAAACCGAACAATATACATTGCAACAAATACCCCGATAAACAGCCCTGGCAACGCAAAAAAGTATTGCATCAATAGTCCTGACGGAAACATGATCCGCAATAAAATTTGCGACGATACTTGCGCACAAGTAAACACGGTTACGGGTAACGCTAGGACCAAAGCCGCCCTCCCAACCTCTTTCATATAAAGATGGGGTGCGAACCACCACTCCCACATCATAATCAGCCCCATCGCCATCATGAGCACCAGCAATAAGTAGTCATAATCGACGGTGGACACCCCGAATCCGATTAAGGCGAGCCCAGACATGATGATCAATGGCAACATGTATTTGTTGGGCCGATCGGTTTCGTTCAGAATCAAAAATCCAAGACCAATTACTGCAATCGATAGGACCCAAATGCCGCGATAATTACGGAATGCAACATCTCCGATCCAGGGCAATAAATTTAGGCTATAAAACAACATCCCAATAATAACGGCAGGGGTGATCAGTCCAACGACAATATGAACCCAATTGGGTATCTTGTAGTTACTTCGAAAGGCCTTGAGGTAGTCAGACTGGCTAAATGCGTATCGCACCACTCCGATCCCAACGCCGACGCCTAATCCAATAAATCTCCCCTTTAATGCCAATCCACAGGCCAAAACCGCAATCATTACGGATGACCAAACGAGTACAGCATGGGGTGCGAGCCGTTTGAGATATCGATCAAGTTTCGACATAGCAACGATTGTACTAGGGAATGATCCTGTGGTGGAAGCGAAAACTATCCCTGGCTGGCGCTTACGATATTTTGTAGACTCTTTGGTATGCGGTATCGGTTGCTTGGGTTGGTTATTATAGTTGGGCTACTTGCGGGGCTCGGCCTCATCGGCGACCGGAAGGGCTGGTTTGGACCGAAAACGATCCATAAGGTAATCAGAGACTCGAGCATCCTGAACTCGCAGATTATACAAGTGTCACGGGTAGGCTCCACGGTGACCGTATCAACCGATGAGCAGACAATCTTCAAATACACCGAATCGGGAATACCAACCGAAGACGGTAACTATTGGCATGACTCAGGCCCTCACATCGCCATTTCGCCAAGTGGACATAAAGCATTATATTGCCAATCCGAAGGGATGGTTGTCCGGGATATGCAAACCGGAAAAACCGATCTTTTGATCTTTCAAAACTCCCCCCAATTCGGAAAAATCTCCCAGACCTCCCCCTCATGGGCTCCCGATATCCATGGCGTTTACGGTATAGCTAGACCCCATTTTATTACCGACGACATGGTTGTTGTTGAATTTATGCTATACGAAGGGGGCTATTCCGGATTAATTCAGTTGGACAGCAACCAGCTGATTGGATTGGATGGAAACGTCGTTGCCGGATCAGACGATGGATCAATAATTGCAATAGCAGATACCAACGTCCATTGGATCCCCGAATTGTCGCATTGGATATCTACCAAACGATATGAAAAAAAACACCTTGTGGGGTCTAGAGACGATAAACTCCGGCGGACGACCGCAGGTCTGAGCATTTCTCAAGACGGGAACTGGATTGCGGAGTCTGAATTTGATGAAACTGGTCACCACACCCTCGCGATTAGTCATCGATTTTGGGACTCTCCCCAGCGTCATCGCTTCCCCCCAATTACATCAATGCGATTTTGGGGCGGTTATTTGTGGAGCTTTACCGAAAGTAACGGGATAACAACTTTGCTCAAGTTTGATCCCAATACCGGCACATACCACACCGTAGCACTGATTTCAGTCCCCGACTCGACTTGGATATTTTGGCCAGCTCCAAACCGACGGTTAATCGTCGACCAAACTAATACTCAAACCGGCCGCCATCGATGTGCAGAAATCCGAGTCAATAAAACGGGAATAGAGATTTTTGCGCTTACAAAATGGGTTCCAAAAGACACCAAAATTGTATCAATCCATTAAGGCTCACAGCCTCCACCCTTTGAGGGCAGCTGGGAAACTCCCCTAATAATCTACCGAATTGCCTGATACGTTTCCGGGCGCTTATGATCAATCCAAAATCCAATTGGAATCAACGTCCACAGCAAGAATCCCGCATTCATTACATCTCCTTGATCCTGTGGGGTTGTAATTAATGACCCAAGCCCAACGCCCGCGATCACGATCATCATCAACCAAAATTGTGGCTTAACTTTTAAATAATCGCCTTTGACCGCCCAGATATATGTCAATATACCCAGCCCAAATACGCCGAAATGAATGGCAACTGTAATACTCAACGAATCCCACATCCCCCACCCCAGGTGACCTGCGCTCCAAGGGAATAACGGCAAATCTCCGCGGTGAAAGAGATAGTCTAAAATCCAATGACCGATCACCAAGCACCCCATTAACCACGACGCAACGCTTCGTTTTCGTCTATAAAAAAACGCACAGCCCACAAGCACGGCCCATATTACGGCCATCATCACGCTATGACTCATCGCAATGTCATCCATCTTGACCGGCCACACGCCTTGCAAGCCGGGGTCGATATCCAAGTTCTCGATTCCAAACCACAAAAACACAGCCCACACCAAGTCCAGCCAAATCGCAGCCCCGAAATACCAACCCAATGACACTTTGGATTCTATCTTTTTTGCTATTAGTGCCATCCCGATCTGACCAAGTATCATGCGTCTATCATAATAGGGCTACGACTCCAGAGTAAACGGATGAGCTCGTGCCAATACGTTTAATTGGTCACTAAACGGCTTTTCATTCCCTTCCAACGGTTTAAAAAACGTGGATTCCATATCAACAATTAATTGATGACATGCCGTCAAATGGTCAATGCCGGACGTCGTCAATTCAACCCGCTTAGCTCGGCTATCTTTTGGATGCACTTTCACTGATATCAATTTTTGCTTCTTTAGAGACCGAATAACTGACGAAACAACCATTGGATTTGCCTGCAAGGTTTCCGCAACATCAACCTGGCTAATGTGTCGCTTCTGATCACGTAACATTGCAACCGATTTTAATACCAAGAATTGAACCACTGTAATATTTTGAGGCCGAAGTACCGAAATTGCCCGTCGTTTCCACGCATTGCCAATTTGCCAAAATGCTGCTCCAAAATAATCAATTCCCGACGCCCCCTTTGCCTCGTTCATAGTAAACCCCTTTTGAATACAGATAATATAGACATATATAATAATTGAATATATTGTATATATCTATACTAAATAATTCACACGAGAGGCTAATTTGAAACAACGAAAAATCATTTCAGTCCATATATCCGACCAGCGCAGCGCACGTGGTCGCGCCAGAATGGTCCAATTGACTCACGATAATGGCCAGATTGAACGGATCAAAACCAAGGGCTCATTATCAGTTGCCGGGAAACCAGAAGTCCTAACAGCCGGGTTTGGATGGATTGAGTTTGTTGGTGGCAAAAGCATTTTGCGAGCCTACTCAAATGGTCGCCTTAACGAGACACTGTTATTGGGGACCCCCACATGCATCGCGTACGTCAAATGTGCAGATGAGACAGAGCGGTATTACATTGGATCGACGATGGGATTACTACTCGTCAACTCAACAGAACCCACCAAATACCAACACCTGGGCTCCACACATATCACCACGATCCAGACTCACGACAAAGATATCCGCTGGCTAGACATATCTGGAAAATTGGGACAAATCTCCCAATAGGGACTTAACCAGGGCAACCTTCATTTAAAACCACAATATTTCGATGTAATTAATTTTCATTTCCCACGAAAACTCTATAAGTTCCAAATCAAATCTTAATGTAGCCGCCCCTCCCCGGCTCCATCTCGTATGGAGTTTTCCAATGAAACGGGTCTTGGCCACACAGCCATTTACACCACCTCGCGGGCGTCTTGCCGCCGAAGCGATAATTCGGCCACAACATTATTTATCAGAGTTTGCCAAAATTGCTCCGGTTGAGACCGGCGAATGGAGTAAGGTTCTCAATTTATTAGATCACTATCAGCAGGACTGTCTTGATGAGCTAAAAACGCTATCGAATAAAATTCAAACCTTATGTAAGGGTCTCTTTTTAGAGGAATATCTTGGCACCATTGTTGTCAATGGTACGGCGACCAAAGAGGATGCTTACATTCCAAAAATAAAATTTGACACCTCCCCGCTCAAGGCACCGGACGGGGACAGTACGGCCCCTCCGGCATCCACAAAAAAAACACCCAAAAAGGCATCGAACACCCAACACGAAGCGGTTTTTAGAACAGATGAAGCCGGTGCCCGTCGGAACAAACGGCTCTTAAGCCGCATTGCCACAATGAGGCTATTCGCAACCACATTTCGCCAAGACCACCATGCGCGCCTCATCATGGCCTACGTCGCAAGTCAATTTTTTGAGCACTCCAATACTCGGGAATTTAGGCGAGAATTATCCCGTCGCATTCACCAATGGGAAGGGCAAAAATCGATTGATGAATTGCAGTCCGAATTGCTTAAAGCCCAAACTCTGCTTCGCGCCCACCCTCACTTAATACCTGCCATCGATCCCTTTTTGAACCAGACTGATACGGTTTTGACCCAATGCCTTACGT
>Ga0214917_10003242_pt1 | contig 19018 bp, 18 predicted proteins | sample LL_1208_BB_MetaG_FD_177983 | JGI IMG/M metagenome (GOLD analysis project Ga0214917, IMG submission 177983) | Freshwater microbial communities from Lake Lanier, Atlanta, Georgia, United States - LL_1208_BB | ecosystem: Environmental > Aquatic > Freshwater > Lake | place: USA: Georgia | collected...
CAGTTGGCGGCCCGCGGACAGGAGGAAAGCCTGGAAGCCCGGATCGTTCGCGACCATCTTGACCTGCTCGGTCGTCGAAAATTCGCCGAGATTGCATCCGCCCTGGAGGCCCCGGTCGAATCCGTCACCTCGGCGGCCGAGGCCATTGCCCGTCTATCCCCGCGGCCCGGGGCCGCCTTCGCCCCGGACCGCCCCGACCTCGTGGTTCGCCCCGAGGCCTCGTATGTCCAGGATGGTGAACGCTGGGTGCCCCAGCTGGAGGGCGATCTCCTGCCGCGGTTGCGTATCAGCGATCTCTACAAGGATCTTCTGGGCGATAGCTCCGCGGATGAACAGACCCGCTCCTACCTGAAAGATCGCATCCGCTCGGCCCGTTTTCTTCTCCACGCCCTGGAACGTCGCCAGCAAACCCTGCAGAAACTTCTCGAAGTCATCGGGCGGCGTCAGGCGGACTATTTTGACCAAGGCCCTTCCGCTCTTCACCCCATGACCATGAGCGAGGCGGCCGCCGAGGTCGGGGTTCACGAAACCACCGTGAGTCGTGCGGTCGCCAACAAGTACGTCCGGACTCCGCACGGGGTGGTTCCCTTGCGCTTCTTTTTTGCCGCCGCCCTCGGGGGGGAGGATGGAACCGCACCGGCGGTGGCCAATACCCGGGCCAAGGAAATTCTCGCCGAAATTGTCGGGCGGGAGAGCTCGACAAAGCCCTACTCGGACGCCGCTTTGGAAGAGATGCTCCGGGAACGCGGAATCCCCGTGGCCCGCAGAACCATCGCCAAGTACCGCTCCGAGCTGGGAATTCTGCCCACGCATCTCCGCCGCCGATCGTGATTTCCACCCTCCGCGCCCTTCCCACCGTATTCTCCATCGGACTGCAGAGACAGTTGGCTTATCGTTGGAACTACCTGCTTCGGGCCCTCTTTAGCGCCATGCCCCTGCTGGTCTCCTGGGTTTTCTGGCAGGCCGTCTTCCGGACCAAGGAGACGGTGGGTGCCTACACCCTGCCGGGACTGCTCACCTACTACGCTGTTCTGCTCATCGTTGAGTCCGTCAGCTCGCCGGCGGACGATGATTTCCAGATCTCGCGGGAAATCCGGGAAGGCATGCTCAATCCCATCCTTCTTCGCCCCCTTCCCTACGGAATCTACCGATTTTTTCTCTTTCTTGCCGGTCGGTGTGCCTACTTCACCGCCGCCTTCCTGCCGGTGGTGATCTGCTTCTTTCTCCTCTCACGCGCGGTTCCCCTAGAACTGGGAAATCTGGACCTTTTTCGCGGTCTTCCAGCCCTTCTCGGTTCCGCTCTCCTCCAGTTTAGCCTGACGCTCTGCCTCTCCCTCACCTCTTTCTGGTTTCTCGATATCAGCGCCTTGATTTTCCTGGTCTACTCCCTGGAATTTCTCGCCGGGGGACATGTGTTTCCTCTCGATCTTCTTCCCACCCCCATCTTTGCCGTCGCCCGTCTCCTTCCTTTTGCCTACGAGTACTGGTTCCCCACCGCCTCCCTGTGCGGAACACTCTCCCGCGAAGCCTGGCAGGCCGGTCTTTGCCTGCAGTTCGGTTGGGCTCTGGCTTTTCTCGTGTTGGCCCATTTCATCTGGCAAGCCGGCCTCCGGAAATACACGGCCGCAGGAGGCTGATGGATGCACCCCTTTTCCCTCTTTCGTCTTTGGCTGGTCCAGATTCGCTATGCCCTGACCCGGGAACTCGCGTTTCGGGCAAACTTTTTTGCCTGGGTGATCGTCGAGCTGTCATGGTTTGTCCTGCAGTTGGCTTTTGTGGGTGTGGTCTATCACCACGTCGACCGCATTGCCGGTTGGAGCCGCCATGAAATGATCGTCCTGGTCTCCACCAACCAGTTGATTCAGCAGATCTTTACGGCCTTCCTCATGCCAGGCCTCACCAAGCTTCCCGAACTGGTTCGCACGGGGAAACTCGACTTTGTTCTCTTGAAGCCGGTTCCCCCGCAGTTTCTCGTAAGTACCGCACAACTGGAGATCGGGCCCCTGGCCAACGCCGGGATTGCCACTCTGGTTACGGGCATGGGTCTGCACGCGCTCGGGATTGTTCCTACTTTCGCCTCCCTGGTGGCCTATCTTCTCCTGCTTTTCACCGGGCTCCTCGTTCACTACGCCCTTCTCCTCTTTCTTGTCTCCCTCACTTTCTGGATCGTTCAGGCCGAATCCGTCCTACTCGGCTACTATAGTATCTTTCAGGTGGCTCGTCTTCCCCGCGAGGCGGCTTTTGGTTGGTTCCGGGTGATCTTCACGTTTGCCCTCCCTCTCCTGCTCGTTGCCAACATCCCCGCCGCCACCCTCATTCGGGGCATGGAACCCGGCCCCATGGCTCTTTTTCTCCTCACTTCCCTCTCCGCCACGCTTTTTGCCTCTCTTTTTTTTCATCAGGGATTGCGTCGTTACCAGAGCGCTTCGAGTTGAGGAGACGGCCGAAAACAGGCTATTCTCCCCGCATGCCCAAGACCTCGGTTCAGGTGATTCAACCCCGCCGCTTGCCCCAAACCGTGCAAACCCTGCGACGGTTCGGTCTGTCACCCATCTCATCCTCCAACAAGACCCCCCCCCTGCTTACCCTTGCCCCTTACCCTTTCGGCAAATCGACCCGCCTACCCGGGAAAGGGGGACGCTCCATTCCGCCACTTCTCGTTCCTGATTCAACGAACCCGGCGAACACGCTTACCCTTCTCCGTAAACTGGGAACCTCCTCCCCGGGGCCCTTCTTTGCCGCGGGAAAAGCCGGCCAGATTAATGCCGCCCTCTTTGCCGCTGCTTGCCTCGCCCCCGGAAATCCAAAAATTCGGCAAGCCCTGCAATCCTTTCGCTCCCGCCAAACCACCTCCGTCCCTTTATGGCCCTAGCTCGTCCACCCCACTTAAACTTAATCTGAATCCTAATCTTAAACTAACCGCGTGAATCCCCTCCCCAACCCTTATGTTGCAGAGCTCGATCCTTACGAGCCGGGTCGACCCATCGCCGATGTGGCCAGGGAACATGGACTGGATCCCGGCCAGATCGCGAAACTCGCCTCCAATGAAAATCCCCTGGGGGCCTCCCCCAAAGCCCTCCAGGCCATCCGGGACGGCCTCGGGCACACCCATCTCTATCCCGATGGCGCCGGACTCGCCTTGCGCGATGCCATCGCCCAAAAACATGGCCTCACCCGCGATCATGTCGTTCTGGGCTGCGGCTCCAACGAGATTATCGAATTCTGCTACCACGCCTTCACCCAACCGGGGAAAGGGCGCGTTCTCGCCTCCGCCTATGCCTTTGCCGTCTACGGTCTGATGGCCCGGCTCTTCGGCATCCCTTTCGAGGAGGTTCCCGATCGGGATTTCCATCACGACCTCGCCGGCTTCTCGGCCCGCCTTCGCGACGACGTCCGCTTGGTCTTCCTGGCCTCGCCCAATAATCCCACCGGCACCCGCATCCCCAACGCTGAACTCACGGCCTTCGTGCAAAAATTCCCCGCCGGTCCGCTCCTCGTGCTCGACGAGGCCTACTACGAATTCATTCCTGAACCCCCTCCCTCCGTCCAGTGGGTCAAGGAGGGGCGTCCCGTGGTGGTTCTCCGCACCTTTTCCAAAGTTCAGGGGTTGGCCGGACTTCGCATCGGCTACGGACTGGCCCGCCCCGATATCGCCGCCGTCCTGCAAAAATCCCGCCAACCTTTCAACACCTCGGCTCCCGCCCAAGCCGCCGCCCTCGCTGCCTTGGCGGACACCGAACACGTCCGCCGGACGGTGGAGCTGACCCTTGCTGGCCTGGACCGTCTCCACACCTTCCTCAAGCAACGGAATCTCCGTTTTGTTCCCGGTACGGCCAACTTTGTCATGGTCGAGGTCGGGGACGGCGATGCCGTTTTCCGTGAACTGCAAAAACGCGGGCTCATCGTGCGCCCCCTGCGAAGTTACCGCCTTCCGGGTTGGATCCGCATCTCAATCGGTACTCCGGACCAGATGAAAAAACTTGAGGAGATTCTTCCGCAAGTTCTGGCCGCCCGGAAATGAGCCCTTCCAAGATCTCTGTTTTTGCACCCGGGCTGATCGGCGGTTCGGTGGCCCTTGCCTCCAGCCACTTTTTCCCAAAAGCCCGCCTAGCCGTCTGGACCCGACGCTCAGAATCCCTCCCCTCGCTTCGCGCCGCCCTGCCCAAAGCCGAGGTTGGCACAGAGCCCGAACTCGCCCGGTCCTCCGATCTCGTGGTTTTGGCCGCCCCACCCGCCGTTTTGCCGGAATTGGTTCGTGCCATCCTTCCTTATCTCTCCCCTTCCACGTTGGTCACCGATGTCTCCAGCGTGAAGGAATCGGTGGAAAGGAGCGTCGCTCCCCTCCTCCAAGGCAAAGCCCGCTGGATTGGGTCCCATCCCATGGCCGGATCCGAGAATTCCGGCCTCGGAGCCGCCCGCACGGGCCTTTTTCAAAACGCCCCCGTGATTCTCACTCCCACCGCCTCCACCTCCTCCGCCACCACCCGGGATGTGTCTTCCTTTTGGCAGGCGCTCGGGGCCCGAATCCTCACCATGAGTCCCCAATCCCATGACGAGCAGGTCGCACGAATCAGCCATCTACCCCACTTGATTTCCTCCGCGCTCGTTCTGGCTGCCGGAAAAAAACCCCTCCCTTTGGCCGGTCCGGGATATCGCGACACCACCCGCATCGCCGCAGGCCCCTCCGAACTCTGGTCGGAAATTCTTTTGGAAAATCGCCGGGAGATTCTGGCCGCTCTCAAGGATTTCCGCTCCTCCGTGGATGCTCTGGCCTCCGCGCTGGACCAGGAGAACACCCAATCCCTGCAAAAGATTTTGGATGAAGCCGCCGGGATTCGCCGCAATCTCTCCCCTTCCTCATGAGCCAACTCGAGATCCGACCCCTCCGCCGCCTTGATGCCGAGTTTTCGGTTCCCGGCGACAAAAGCATCTCCCACCGGGGAATCATGCTCGGCGGCTTGGCGGCCGGAACCACCCGCCTCCGGGGGTTTTTACCCGGCGAAGACTGCCTCTCCACCCTTCACGCCCTTCAGGCCCTCGGGTGCCGGGTCGATCGGGTGGCGCCCCACGAGGTGGTGATCGAGGGCCGCGGGGGAAAACTGCTCGCCCCTGCCGAACCGCTGGATTGCGGCAATAGCGGAACCACCATGCGGCTTCTGTCCGGCGTGGTGGCGGGACAGCCCTTCACCACCCGCCTGTTTGGGGACGCCTCCCTCAGCCGTCGTCCCATGGGTCGGATTGCCGAACCCCTCCGCCAGTTCGGAGCCGAAATTCACTGCGAGTCCCAAGGGGATCGTCCCCCGTTGACCATCCGTGGCACCAAACTCAAGGCCATCGACTTTTCCAGCAAAGTGGCCAGCGCCCAGGTGAAGTCCTGTGTGCTCTTGGCCGCGCTTCAGGCGGAGGGAAAATCCACCTTTCGCGAACCTGTTCTTTCCCGCGACCATACCGAGCGCCTGCTTCCCGCTTTCGGAGCCAGTTTTCGCAAGGATCCGCCGACCCTGATTCTCCATGGACCCCAACGGCTGGAGGGAACCGAACTTGACGTGCCCGGGGATTTTTCTTCCGCTGCTTTTTGGCTGGTCCTTGCCGCCGGACTTCCGGGCTCCCGACTCACCTTGCGCCATGTGGGTCTCAACCCCACCCGCACGGCCCTGATCTCCGCCCTTCTTCGTATGGGGGCCGGCATCGTGGAAAAAGTGGAAGACCCCACCCCGGAACCCATGGGCACCATCGTGGTCCAGGGGGGGAACCGGCTGAAAGCCACCACCGTGTCGGGATCGGAAATTCCCAACCTGATCGATGAGATCCCCATTTTGGCCGTGGCTGCCGCCCTTGCCGAGGGCGTCACCGAAATCAAGGATGCCACCGAACTTCGCCACAAAGAGAGCGACCGACTGGCCGTGATCACCCGGAATCTCCGTCTCTTCGGTGTTCCGGTGGAGGAGAGACCGGACGGCCTGGCCATCGAGGGGGGTCGCACTCTGGTCGGCGCCGAGGTCGAAAGCGACGGGGATCACCGCATGGCCATGTCCGCCGCCATTCTGGGTCTGCTGGCCAAAGGCAAAACCCTGGTGAAAGACACCGCTTGTATCGAAACCAGCTACCCCGGCTTTGCCCGGCAAATCGGCCTGCTGCAGGAAGTGGGTCGCTGAACCCATGCTGCATCCGGTCATCTGTATCGACGGCCCCGCCGCCTCCGGCAAAAGCACGGTCGCCCGTCTGGTCGCCAAAGACCTCAATTTTGTTTATGTCGACACCGGCGCCATGTACCGGGCGTTCACTTTTCTTACCCTGGAAGCGGGACACGATCCAAAGTCACGTGCCCGCATGAAGCAGCTTCTCGAAAAAGTCGATTTCCACGCCGACATCAAGGATGGGGAAATTCATTTACAGGAAGGCAGCCGTGACTTGTCCTCCCACACCCGTCTGCCCGAGGTGAACGCCTCGGTCTCCGTGGTCTCCGCCCTTCCCGAACTGCGGGAACACTTGGTGAATCTCCAGCGCAAACTCCGCCTCTCCGCCCCCCTGGTCATGGAAGGCCGGGACATCGGCACCGTGGTCTGTTCCGACAGCCCGTACAAATATTTCATTGATGCCTGTCCGACCGTCCGGGCCGAGCGGCGCCGCAAACAGGGCCAACAGGACAATCTGGCCGCCCGCGACAAACTCGACTCTTCCCGCTCTGCCGCTCCCCTGGTTCGTGCCGCCGACGCCAAACTTTTGGACAGCGGCCATCACGATGCCCGGACCTTGGCCGATGGGATTGTTCAGGAGGTTCGCAGTCGCCTCTTCCCGGTTCCGAGCGTTCCATGAAAGTCCGGCCTTTCTGGTTTCACTGCTGCCGCCTTCTTTCCTACTTTTTCTTCCGCACGTTCCATTTCATCCGAAGCCAAGGGGTCGAATCCCTCCCGCCGGGACCGCTGATCCTTGCCCCCAACCACGCCAGTTACTTCGATCCGCCCGCCGTGGGCTGCAACGTCCCCCGGGTCACCTACTATCTGGCCCGTCACACCCTCTTCGCTCCACCGATTGGATCCTGGCTTCTCCCCTCCATCGGATCGATTCCCGTCAACCAGGAATCCCCCGGACCCTCTTCCCTGAAAAATATTTTCGAAGTCCTTAAGAACAAGGGAACTCTGGTCCTTTTTCCGGAAGGAGCCCGAAACACAGACGGACACCTTGCCAAAGCCGAGCCCGGTATTGGCCTGATCGCCGCCCGGACCGGCACTCCGGTCGTGCCGGTGCACATCATCGGGAGTCGCGAGGCCCTGCCACGCGGTGGAAGTTGGCACCCTTTCCGCCCGATCCATGTGGTCTACGGAAAACCCATGCACTTCACCGGTGACCCCAAAAATCGCGGGGATTACCAGAAATTCGCCGACGACATCATGTCGGCCATCGCCAACCTCAAGAATTTTTAAGACAGGCGGGCAGGTTCAAGGAACTAGCGCAAAACCCGCTAACTCCAAAGCTTGTCGATCCCCCGGCGGACCGAGGCAAACATTTCATCGATCTCGCCTTCCGTGATGACCAAGGGCGGGGCAAAGGCCAATAAATCCCGGATCCCCCGCACAATCGCTCCCTCTGACCGAACCTTCGCCGCTCCGACTATGCCCAAATTCATTCCAGGCTTTAGATCTTTTCTTCCCCCTTTTGGCAGAAGCTCCATCGCCCCGATCAGACCCACCCCCCGAACCTCTCCCACCGCCGGATGGCCGCTAAATTCCATGAGCCTCCTCTGAAAATAAGGCCCCACCCTGTCTTTGGTTTTTTCCACGAGTTTTTCTTTTTCCAGGATTTCCATATTGGCCAAGGCCGCCGCCGCCGCCACCGGATGGCCCGAGTAGGTGAATCCGTGGGCAAAGTAACCCCCCTTCATCAACACATCGGCGATCGGTTGGGAAACCATGGTCGCCCCCATGGAGATATATCCACTAGTCAGCCCTTTCGCCAAAATCATCAGGTCGGGTTTTAGGTCCCACATTTCACTGACAAACCAGGCCCCCAGACGTCCGAACGCCGTGATCACCTCGTCTGCCACAAAGAGAATCTCGTACTCCCGGGCCAACGTTCGCATGGCCGCCAGATAGCCCGGAGGCGGCACAATCACTCCCCCCGCCCCCTGCACCGGTTCCAGGAACATTGCCCCGATGGTTTCAGGCCCCTCTTTCTCAATCAGTTTTTTTGTCGCCGCCACACACTCCTGACCGTACGCCTCGGCATCCTTCTCTCTTCCCACCGCATAAGCATAGGGGGCGGGGGCATGCAGAAATCCCGGGAGCGGCAATCCATAGGGGATCTGACAGTTTGGCAGGCCCGTCATGCTCGCCGTCGCCAACGTCACCCCGTGATAGGCATAATCCCGCGTCAGAATTTTCATCCGGTTCGGCTTTCCCTTCAGGATTTGGTACTGCCGGATGATTTTGAGCGCGGTTTCGTTGGCCTCCGATCCCGAGTTGCTAAAGACCGAGTAGTTGAGGTCGCCGGGGGCCAATCGGCCCAGGCGTTCGGCCAACCGCACGGCCGGTTCGGTCGTGGAATTGAAGAAACTTGGATAGAAGGACAGCTCCTGCATCTGCTTCGCCACGGCATCCACAATCTCCTTTCGCCCGTAGCCGACATTCACGCACCATAAACCGGCCAAGCCATCCAATAGCTTTCCCTCCTCCCCCTCCAGATACACCCCTTTGCCTGTCGTCAGGATATGGGTTCCGCTGGGATGCATGGCCGCATGGTCGGTGAAAGGATGGAGGTGATGCTCCCGGTCCATTTTCCGCAACTCTTCCAAATGGGGGACTTTTCGGCTCATGCTTCAATTTAATCCCAAGTCGCCTCCTCTGCCAGTCCCGCATTTTCCTCTCTCGCACCCATACCGTTTGGCGGTAAACTTATCCCATGGTCATTGGTGTCCCTCGTGAGATCAAATCCCAGGAAGCCCGGGTTGCTCTGTTACCCTCCGCCGCCTACCAACTCATCCAGCGGGGCCACCAGGTTCTGGTGGAAAAGGATGCCGGCGTTGGCTCGGGCTACCCGGACAAGGAGTACCTTCAGGCAGGGGCGAAAATTGTCCCAAATCATGCCGATGCCTTTGCTGCCGAACTCGTGGTCAAGGTAAAGGAACCTCTCCCCGACGAATATCCACTCCTCCGTAAAAACCAGATCCTCTTCACCTACCTTCACCTCGCCGCCGACATCACCCTGACCCAGACCCTGATGAAATCCGGCGTGACCTCCGTGGCCTATGAAATGGTCACCCAAGGCCGCCGTCTTCCCCTGCTCGAGCCCATGTCTGAAATCGCCGGACGCATGTCCGTGATTGTCGGCGCCTACTTCTTGGCCAAACACCGGGGCGGCAGTGGCGTCCTCCTCGGGGGGGTCCCCGGGGTGCTCCCTGGGCGCGTGGTGGTGATTGGGGGCGGCACCTCGGGCATCAATGCCGCCCGCATGGCCACGGGACTGGGCGCTGATGTCACCATTCTCGAGGTCGACCTCGAGCGGATGCGCTTTCTCGACATCACCATGCACACTGCCCACACCCTTTTCTCCAATCAGGCCCATCTCGACGAGCTTCTCCCTAATGTCGATCTTCTCATTGGCGCCGTCCTCGTTCCCGGGGCAAAGGCTCCCAAACTCGTCACCCGCGCCATGCTGCGGCGCATGCGTCCCGGAAGCGTCCTTGTCGATATCGCCATCGATCAGGGGGGCTGTGCCGAAACCTCACGCCCCACCACCCACGACAACCCCGTCTATGTGGAGGAGGGAGTGCTCCATTACTGCGTGGCCAACATGCCCGGTGCCTACGCCCGTACCGCCACCCAGGCTCTCACCAACGTTACGTACCCTTACATCGAACTGATTGCTGACCTGGGACTGGCGGGTGCATGCACCCGCCAACCCGGTCTGCTCACCGGCATCAGCACCCAGAACGGCCAGCTTACCTGCTCCGTGGTCGGTTCCGCCCACAAGCTTCCCCACCAAGCCCCCGCCTTCGGTTGAGCCACAACCTCAAACTCATCGCCTCCGATCTAGCCCCCGGGGACCGGCGCTCGGCCGACGCGGATCTGGGCGGCATTACGTTTCACCTGATCGAATCCCCCCAAGATCCCCTTTTCGAAATCGGCTTCCAAAAACTTACCGAGCTTTTTGGGCCCCGCGGAGAAATGGAAACCCGCACCGTCCTCGAACACCGTTTTCAATGGAACCGCGCCCAACCCACAGCCGGCAAACCGCTTTTTCATTACGCCATGATCCTCGCTCTCGATCCGAAAGATCAGGTCGCCGCGGTCCGTGACTATACGGCGATCGTTCACGCCCCCCCGGAGCGCGCCGCCTGTACCGTTCACCTCTCCCACCTATGGATCGATCCTGCCTACCGGCGCTCCGGCCTCGCCGGCTGGATGCGGGCCTTTCCCGTGGAAACTGCCCGCACCCTTCTGGCCCGCGCGCGCCACGCTCTGCACGCCCCCATCACCTTGGCTGGCGAAATGGAGTTTCCCGACGGGAAGGATGAAGCCCGCAACATCCGCCTGCTCGCCTACGAAAAAGCCGGCTATCTCAAGGTGGATCCCCATGAGATGCCGTACCTGCAACCCGACTTCCGTGAACCCTCCGCCATCGACGCCTCCGGCGGTCCGCAACCCATCCCCATGACCCCCATCATTCGCCGCGTGGGTCGCGAATCGGAAAATTTTGCCCCCGCCTCCGAAATTCGCACCCTGATCCGGGATCTTTACGCGATGTATGCCGACACCTTTCGCCCTACCGATATGGCGCCCCTCTGGGAAAAATGGCGCGCCTACCCGGACGGCCAGTCCCCCGTTCCCCTGATCCCACCGACCCGCCCATGATCGAAGCCTTTCACCATCCCGACTCAGCCGCCCCCATCGGGGAACACACCATGCCGATGGAAAAATTCCAGCAGGTGGCGGATCGTGCCGCCAAGCTTTCCGGCGTCCGGGTTCTCTCTCCCGACCCGGTGACCCGCGAAGACCTTCTCCAAGTTCATACCGAGGAGTACATCCGCGCCATCGAGACCGGCCATCCCAAACCTCTGGCCGAATCCCAAAAATTCCCTTGGACCCCCCAGCTCTACTCCTCCGTCCTTTACACCAACGGCGCCGTCTTGGCCGCCGCCCGTTCCGCCCTCTTGCATGGCATTTCCGCCGCCATCGCCAGCGGTTTTCATCACTCCTGCATGGATCACGGGGAGGGCTTCTGCACTTTCAACGGGCTGGTCGTGGCCCTGGAAAAACTTCACCGCACGGGCGCCATCCAAACCGGAGCCGTTCTCGATCTGGATCTTCATTATGGCAACGGAACTGCCTCTCTGCTCCAAGGTCGCTCCTGGGCCCGCGCCCTCTCCATCTACGGAAACGATTACTGGGACAACGTCTGCTACCGCGATGTCTCCACCCGCCACCATCACGACGGGCCCAACCACCGTTCCATTGCACTGCCCGCCAAAACCGATGGTCCCTATCTCCTGGAAGTGCTGGAGCAAAATCTTCCTCTCCTTCTTCGCCCGACTCCTCCCGATCTTCTCCTGGTTCAGGCCGGGGCCGATCCCCTCCGTGATGACCCCTACTCCCCTCTCGATTTGGGCCCTGCCGACCTAGAAACCCGCGACCGCCTGGTCTTTGAATTTGCCCGGCGACACAGCATCCCGGTGGCTTGGACCTTGGCCGGCGGCTACACTCGGCCCGTGGAAAAAGTCGTGAACGTGCACCTCGGAACCTTCCGGGCCGCCCTCTCCGTCCATGGCACCTGACCCGATTTCCTGGCGGAATGCCAACCCCGGAGACCTTGCGGATCTTCTGCCGGAAATCCGCGCCTCTCATGCGGAAACCGTCCTCGCCGCCTCCCATGCTGCGGCCCAGGGCTGGGCCGGGACGCCCCTCTCCGAGCGGATCGAACTGCTCCGCTCTGCCCAAAAAACACTTCACGCCCGCCAAGAAGAGCTGGCGCAGGGAATCTGCCGCGAGATCGGCAAGCCCATCCCCGAGGCCCGGGGCGAAGCCGGGGCCCTGGTGGCCAAAATTGATTACGCCATCGCCGACGCGGAGAAGTTTCTCGCCGAAGAAACCCCCAATGACGCTCCGCAACCCAGCCGGATCCGTCGCCGTCCCCGGGGACCCGCCTTGATTATCGGGCCCTTTAATTTTCCCCTGCATCTCAGCCACGGGCCCGCCACCGCCCATCTCCTCGCCGGCAACCCGGTGATCCTCAAGCCCTCCCCCCTGGCTGCGTCTGTCTGCGCCCGCTACGCAGAACTCATGACCCCGCTTTTCCCCCCGGGGGTTTTCCAGCTGGCCCAAGGAGGCGCCCAGCTCGCCCGCACTCTGGCCTTCGACCGACGCAACCGCTCGGTGGTTTTCACGGGTTCGGTTCCCGCTGGACGGACTCTTCTCTCCGAGCTTGCTTCCCAGGATCCCTCCAAAGATGTGGCTTTGGAACTTGGTGGAAAAAATGCGGTGCTGGTTCTTCGGGATGCCGATTTTGTCCGGGCAGCCAACGCCGTGGCTGAGGCCAGCTGTCTGACCGCCGGCCAACGATGCAACGCCACCGCCCGCGTGCTGGTCGACCAGTCGATCCTCGCCCCTTTCCTCCAGAACCTCGCCCCTGCCTTCGCCCCGTACCAACCAGGATGGCCGGCGGATGAAACGACCAAATTGGGGCCGCTGACCACCGCCTCCTCCGTGGAACGATATCGCACGGCCTTGCAGCCGGTGACTGGAGTCAAATTTCTATTGCCCGGAAAGGTTCATGAAAAGGTTGGCGGACGGCGGGGTCACTATGTCGAACCTTGCGTTCGCCAGTGGAAGGATGCCCCGTCCTACCTCTCCCACTCCTCCTCCCAGCAGGAGTTTTTTGCTCCCGTGGTGGAAGTCATCCCAGTCGATGGCCCCGAGGCCATGATTGCCGCCCACAATGCGGTCCCCTTCGGGCTGAGCGCCTCCGTCTTCACCACCTCCCGAAAAAACTTCGAACATCTGGCCAACCACCTGCACGCTTCCAATATTTATGCCAATCTTCCGACCACTTTTTCCCCTTCCGCCCTGCCTTTTGGGGGCTGGGGAGAGTCCGGCAACCATCATCCGGGGGGTCGAGGGTTTATTCGCTTTGCCTCTGATGAACAGGTCCTTCAGGAAGCCCGCGACACCTTGAATTGATTCCTTGGGGATAGGTCCGGCTGCCCCGTTCCATCTTTCTTGCCCCGTTCCATCTTTCTTGCCCCTGACAGCTTCTTGATCTGAAATCGTCTCTGATGATCGGCGCCCTCTCTTTGGGTCGTAAAAGCCTCTTCCGCCTACCTGACGGACCCACCCTCGTGAAATGGTTTTGTGGTTCCTGGACCTCCCTGGTCTTCGCTTTTCTCTACCTTCCGATTTTTCTTCTCGTTCTTTTCTCCTTTAACGAATCAAAAAGCGGATTCCAATGGGAAGGCTTCACCCTCCAATGGTATGAGGCCTTATTTCAAAACCGGATCCTCCTTCGCGCCTTCACCAACAGCCTGTTGATCGGCACCCTCTCCACGCTTCTCGCCACCGGACTAGGCACCTTGGGCGCCTGGATGCTTTACCGCTTCCGCTTTCCCATCCATCGGATGATGGAGGCTTTCATTTTTGTCCCCATGATCATGCCCGAAATTCTCATGGGCGTGAGCCTGCTCGTTCTTTTCGTGAATCTATCCCTTCCGCTCAGCTACCTCACGGTCATCATCGCCCACGTCACTTTCACTTTCCCCTTCGTCCTGGTGGGAATGCAGGCCCGCCTGCAGGGCATGGATCCTTCGCTGGAGGAGGCTGCCATGGATCTGGGGGCTACCCCGCGTCAGGCCTTTTTCAAGGTTATCCTGCCCTATTTGACTCCCGCCATCGCCTCCGGGGCACTCTTGGCCTTCTCCCTCTCCTTGGATGATTACATCGTCACCGTCTTTGTTACCGGGGCAGAATCCCAAACCCTTCCCCTCAAGGTCTACGGCATGGTCCGGGTCGGCCTCAACCCCCAGCTGAATGCCTTGTCTGCGCTGGGAATCGTCCTCACCATTCTCCTTGTCTTCGCCAGTGAAAGGTTAAAGCAATCCAACTCAGGAGAATCAATATGAAAACCATCCGCCATCTCATCCTTGCCCTGCTCCCCTGGGCCTTGGTCGCCTGCGGCTCCAAGCCTGCCTCCACGACCGGGAATTCCGACGTTCCCGGCTCCCAGGAGGAGAAAAAACTCAATCTCTACTGCTGGTCCGAATACATCCCACAGTCAGTCATCGACGACTTCTCCAAGGAAACCGGAATCAAGGTTTCGGTGGAAAACTACTCCTCCAACGAGGAGATGGTGACCAAGCTTCTGGCGGGGGGCGGAAAATACGATCTCATCCAACCCAGCGAGTACACGGTGGAGGCCCTGATCCGGGAAAACCAGCTTCTCCCCATCAATCCCGCCGCCTTGAGCAATCTGGCCAACATCTCCTCAGAATTCCGCAATATGCCCTATGATGCTGGCAACAAGTTCTCCACTCCTTACATGGCCGGATTCGTCGGTATCTGCGTGAACACCGACAAGGTGAAAACCCCGGTCAAAGGCTTTACCGATGTCTTCACGCCCAACCACAAGGGCCGAATCGTCGTCCTCGACGATGCCCGGGAGATCACCAGCTGGGCGTTTGCCACGGAAAAACTTGGCATCAACGATGTCACTCCGGAAAACCTCGAGAAGGTCAAACCCATCCTGAAAAAATGGCTTCCCCTCGTGAAGGTCTACGACTCCGACAGCCCCAAGACCTCCTTGAAGAACGGGGATGTGGATCTCGGCGTGATCTGGAGCGGGGAGGCCGCCCTGCTTTACCGGGACGACAAAAAGTTCGCTTTTGTCCTGCCTTCGGAAGGCTCTCACTTGTTCGTGGACAATCTGGCCATTCCCAAAATGGCCGCCCATCCCCAGAACGCCCATCTCTTTATCAATTATATTCTCCGTCCTGAGGTCAGTCGCAAAATCTCGGAAGCTTTCCCTTATTACAATCCCAACAGCGCGGCGCGTGCCCTCCTGACGAACGAGGAGATCGCCAACCCCGCCAGCTATCCCCCCGCCCAGGACATCAACCGCATGCAGACGTTCCGCGATTTGGGCAAACAGGCCGCAGCCATCGACGAACTGATCACCCAGATCAAGGCGGGCGGCAAATAATTTCCATTGGCTGCGGTGGCTGATTCCCTGCAAGGAGGTTCGGTTCCTCCCGGCCAACAGGCGGGCTGGAGATCCTGGCTCCTGCTATCCCCCTTGTTGGTTTGGCTGGGATTGTTCGTTCTTCTGCCAACCCTCCTTCTGGTTCTTACCAGTTTCAGCCGCCGCGATGATATGGGCCGGGTGATCTACTCTTTTACCCTGGATAATTATCTCCGTTGTTTTGATGCAACTTGGTTGAGCATCTTCGGTTCCTCCATCCTCTACGCGCTCGTGGCCACCGTGATCTGTGTCCTGGTTGGCTATCCCGCCGCCTATACCATTGGTCGGGCCAGCCCGAAAAACCGGCGCATCCTTCTTACCTTGGTCATGGTTCCCTTTTGGACCAGCTTCCTGATCCGCACGTACGCCTGGATCTCGATTTTGAGTCAGGAAGGCCTGGCCAACAGCCTGCTTCTATCCGCCCATATGATCCCCACCCCCATCGGCATGATGTACACCCCCTTCGCCATTGTTCTGGGACTCGTCTACAACTACCTGCCATTCATGATCCTCCCCATCTACACCAGTGTTGAAAAACTGGACAACTCGCTCATCGAGGCCGCCTATGACCTCGGCGCTGGCCCCCTTCGCGCTTTTTCCAGTGTCATCATTCCGCTGACCCGACCCGGGATCGCTGCGGGCGCCCTTCTGGTCTTTGTCCCGGCCATCGCCATGTACGCCATCACCACCCTGATGGGCGGGGGCTCCAATCCCACGATTGGCGAAGTCATTCAGAACCAGTTCACCCGCGCCCGCAATCAACCGTTCGGAGCCGCCCTCGGAGTGCTTCTCATGCTCCTCTTTCTTGTCACTTTTCTACTTCTTGGCCGCAAGAAGTCCTCACCGCACGCCGCTTAGTCTTGAGGTAGGGCGGACTCGATATACCCGCCTCGCTGGAAACACAACCACCTCGATTCTCCATCCTCTTAATCCTCATCTTCATCTTAATCCTCAAAACCACCCCCCCTTGCCATCCCCGCTCCCCACGCCTACCCTAATCAGTGGGAGACCCCTAGACGCGAGTCAGGGTTCCACCTAAAACTTAAGTAATTAATTATCAGGAGGTTATGACCATGAAAAACGCCCTTGTCTTGGGTACCGGTGGCGTCGGTTCAGTGATCGGTCAGCGCCTCCATACCTACGATTGCTACGGCGATATTTACCTGGGTGACGTGGAGACCCAGTTCGCCGAGATCCTCCAAGCCAAAACCGACAACAGTCGATTCAAAGTCGTCAAACTCGACGCCAACGATCCCGTGGCCCTCGCGGCGTTTATCAAGGAGAAGAAGATTTTTGTCACCGTCAACGCCTGCCCCAGCTTCGTGAATCCTTCGGTCCTCACCGCCTGCGCGGAAGCCGGCTCCAACTACGTCGACATGGCCTCCGACTGCTATGTCCCGCCTGGGGTGAAAAAATACGGCAAAAGCTCCTTCGAGGCCGAAATCGAGAAGTACAACGACGACTTCGTGAAAAACGACACCACGGCTGTCCTTTCCATGGGAATGGACCCCGGCGCCGTGAACATTTTCGCCCGCTGGGCCGTCGACCGCCTGGACATCGCCACCTCCATCCGGGTGCTCGATGCCGACAATGCCGAGGTCAAAGGCTACCGCTTCGCTGTTCTTTTCAGCCCCGAAACCCTCTTTGAGGAACTCGGCGCCGTCCCCTACTATGTGAAAGACGGTCGAATTGTCTCGGGCAAACCCCTGGAAACCGAAGTCGAAGTGCTCCGCTTTCCCGATCCTATCGGCTTCATGAAAACCTACGCCGTGGCCCACGAAGAGGGTGTGAGCTTGGGCATCTATCCCCCATTTGTGGCCAAGGGCGTGAATTACTCCGTCTTCAAATACACTCTTTCGGACAAAGTGGTGAATATCGCCAAGTCCCTTGCCCTCCTGGATCTCGACAACTGGAAGAAGATGAAAGTCGACGGCGTGGAAGTTGCCCCCGTCCGGGTGGCCACCGCCCGCCTTCCCAAGCCCGCCCAACTCGGCTCCACCGTGGAGGGCTATTCCTGCGTCGGCACCGAGGTCCGCGGCATGAAGGACGGTGTTCGAACTGAATATTTTGTCTACACCATGGACGACCACCGTGAGACGTATCTCCGCTACGGCTACTCCCTGACCGTTGTCCAAACCGGTCTTCCCCCAGCCCTGATCTGCCGTCTTTTGGCAGAGGGACGAATCAAGGAACGCGGAGTGATGATGCCCGAAGCCCTCGATCCCGAAATCATCATGCGGGAACTGCCCGATGAGGGGATCCCGATCTACGTGGAGCAACGCCGGGTCGAGCCCCCCTCCCGCTTCCCCTTACCGAAGAATAAGAAATAATCCACTTTTGGTTTTCTGCCTCCCATTTTAGAAGGCGAGATGTGCAGGGTGGATTAGTGACGCCGGGCTTCGTCTGTACCCTCCACAGCTAAGATCTAAATACCTAAATGAATGGCACTCTCTGCAGCCTGTGATCCCCAGCCTGCAGCCCCCCAACTTAATCTTCATCTTCCTCCTGAAGCCGTTAGGCTTTGCCCATGTCCGCTGACACGCTGCTATCCGGTCTGACCCATATCCATACCCGTGAGGAGTTTGCCAAGAAACTCGCTTCGGGTCGCCCCCTCCGCGTTAAACTCGGCTTCGACCCCTCGGCCCCCGACCTGCATTTGGGACATGCCTTGGTTCTGGCCAAAGTCCGACAGTTTCAGGAAGCCGGCCATCTCGCCGTCATTATCGTGGGAGACTACACCGCCCGGGTGGGGGATCCCACCGGCCGTTCCAAAACCCGTCCCGCCCTAGAACCCGAGGTCATTGAGCAAAATGCCAAGACCTATACGGACCAGGTCTTTAAGATCATTGACCCAAAAAGAACCGAAGTGCGTCGCAACGGAGAGTGGCTTGCCAAACTAACCTGCGCCGACCTTCTCCGCCTCAACGGCCAGGTCAACGTTGCCCGCATGCTCGAGCGCGACGACTTCTCCAAGCGTCACAAGGAAGGCGTTCCCATCAGCCTCGCCGAGTTCCAATACCCCGTTCTGCAGGGATACGACTCCGTTGCCGTAAAGTCTGACATCGAGCTCGGAGGCAACGACCAGCTTTTCAATAATCTCGTTGGGCGCGATCTGCAGCGCCAGGCCGGACAGGAACCTCAGGTCGTGCTTGTCACCGCCCTCCTGACCGGGACCGACGGAAAACAGAAGATGAGTAAATCCCTCCATAACCACATTGGAATCACCGAACCGCCCGGGGAGATTTTTGGCAAAGTCATGTCCATTCCCGACGAAACCTGCGCTCTCTGGCGGGATCTTCTCGGTTCCTTTCTTGGGTTACCCAAGGAATCGCCATCCCACCCCATGGAGGCAAAAAAGGAACTCGCCGCCGCCGCCGTCCGCCGTTTTCACGGGGAAACCGCCGCCGCCTCCGCTCGCTCCGATTTCGAGGCCAAATTCTCCAAGAAAGACCTCTCCTCCGCCGAAATGGAATCTTTTCGGCCCTCTGCCCCCACCCTCTCCGTCGCCAAGCTTGTCCAGGAGACAGGGGCCATCGCCAGCAACTCCGAAGCCCGTCGTCTCATCACGCAGGGGGGGATCAAACTGGACGGCCATAAAATTTCCGATCCAAAGGCGGAAGTCAGCCTCCAAGCCGGCCAAGTCCTCCAAGTCGGCAAAAAAACCTTTTACCGTATTCGGTTTTAAAGAGTTTCACCGATTGAGGTCGCTTGGCCGAATCCCTGCCTATCCTTCGGTGAGTTAGATCACCCCCCATGGCCAAGAAAACAAACGATCCAAACAAAGACCTCTATCGTC
>Ga0214917_10003243_pt1 | contig 19017 bp, 15 predicted proteins | sample LL_1208_BB_MetaG_FD_177983 | JGI IMG/M metagenome (GOLD analysis project Ga0214917, IMG submission 177983) | Freshwater microbial communities from Lake Lanier, Atlanta, Georgia, United States - LL_1208_BB | ecosystem: Environmental > Aquatic > Freshwater > Lake | place: USA: Georgia | collected...
TCTCAACTGCTCGCATCAACCAAGCCCAGCACATACTTGATCGTGCAGGTCCTAGCGCCTTCTACTGGATGACTGAGATAGCAGCCCAACTCTCAATCCTGTCTGCTGCCCAGATCAATGGCATACCCACCAATGTGAATGTGGAGTTGGGGGAGAGTGCGACGCCGGAGGGGGTGGTGGAGGTGGTGATTAAGAGTTAAATAATCCTTTTCCAACATCTAAATAGCGCCTAACTCTTCAAACTCATCTATCCGCAAGTAATCCTTGAAGGCTTGTCCTGATCTAGTAGTTGCCTTCACCTTTGAGAGATGAAACTTCGCCTCCCACATAGCCAGCGGGATTATCTGTATTTTTTGCCACGAGTGGACGGACTCAAACAATACTCTGGCTTGCAACACTCCCCAGTCTTCAATGCTTCCGGCCACATTGAGAAAGTGGAACATATCCTTCGTAGCTTCTTCCTGAACCTCTTTACTTGCATTCATTGGAATGCCTATTGAATTCATGATCGAGTGCCGACCAAGTGGCAAGCGAAAGCCATATGTGCCAGCTAGGTATCTGTTGAACTTCAAACAGCTTTCACAAGCGTTCCACGCCCATCTAGAAGTTCCTCCTGCAACTTCTGTGCCACACATGTAACACAGGTGGTAACCGCTAGGACAATCCACGCCTGGATACGCTTTGTAATCTTCGCAACGGCACCGCTGCATGCCAAGGCCAAGTCCTGTAAGAGAAAAACAAGTAGTACAAACAAACAATCCATGTGAAGACATAGAGAACCAACCCAACTGGGTTTTTACATAGAAAAACCCGCTACTTCTGGCGGTGTCTTTCATCGCCAGCAGGTCTTCCTTCAGACCACCGTGCGCGAGTTGCGCGGTTGGTACTAAGCAAGCCGAAGGGCTTAACGCTTAGATTCGTTGACCTATGAGAAATGTAGCAGAGGGGAGTGACAGGTTATGCCTACATTCATTGGTGAAAAGATCAGTTGCAACATTGGACAGAATTCACCATCAATGTATTCTAAAGGAATGAGCCGTTGGCAAGACGAAGTCACCCAACAAGATTGGGCTGAATGGATGAAGCTTGCTCAAAAGATTTCTGGTGCGCGCAGAGCGAATACCAGCCTTGGTCCATCCGAATATGCATCACAAGCAATTGAAAAGCTGCTGACACAAGAAAAACGCCCTACCCACATTGAGTCTTGGCTGACCACCACCATCAAGAATCTCTACATCGACAGATTTCGCCATATGAATGCTTTCGGAGGAATCCATAAAGCAGATTTAGATGACGAGCAGTGGGAGTATGAGATGGTCCGCTTTGCCGTGCGCTCACCTAGCCTGATGATTGGCCAGAGAGATCAAATAAAGCGAATCCTTGAGTTACTCAGCATTAAAGAATGCGAGATCCTGATCATGGCCGCCGCAGGTTATGACAACCACGCGATCGCTGAGCAGCTGGGCTATGCATCAAACAAGGTTGTGGCAACTCGCTTGCGCCAAATCAGTCAGAAAGTTGAGACATTGGTCCAACAGGCTCTAATCGAGTCCTTTAAGAATTAAGTTTTCAAACAGGATTGACTTTTTGGCCTCCAATCCGTTTATACCTATGAGGGACAAAACAACCCCTCATTAGGAGACAGAAATGCCATATCAACCAACCTCGCTTTACAGCGAAATTGCGCCAAACCTATTTATGGGAGGAACAGACGACGATGATGTGGTTCACATTGCCGCATCTGGTCGCCGCCGCACAGATCTTCCCTTTGATTCAATTGTCACCATGTATGCCTGGGCGCAGCCCGCAGATTGGAAAGTCCAGGAATTTCGATACGGAGTGCCTGACGCCGCGATTGAGTTGATTGATCTTGATCGACTCAAGCAAGCAGTGGATTTTGGCTACAGCCGCTGGATCGCTGGTGATCGACTTTTGGTCCGTTGCCAGGCTGGACTCAATCGTAGTGGGTTAGTCACAGCGCTCATATTGATGATGTCTGGCCATGATGCCGATTCAGCAATTTCATTGATTCGCAGCAACCGTGCAGAGATTGCTCTCTTCAATGAACATTATGTCGAGTGGCTTCGTAATGAGGCGTCAAACTTCTTGTCGATGCAACCAAAACACCAAGCAGCATAAGGGGCAATCGCGATGAAAGAACTCCCAGAGTATTTCGATCCGATGATTGATTTATTGACCTCATATATCGAGAAGAAGATTGATTACTTCACTCTTCAGACCTACGTTGACGGCGTTTATCAAGGACCATATGTTCAGGCGCTGCAAGAGGAGAACGGGATCTTGTTAATCGAGTCGGTGAGTAACGAATTCTTATTACCACCACTTGAAGAGCCTGGCCATCAAGTACTTCTCTTTATGGGATGGCGATTCTTTCCCGAGAGCTATCTACCAAACTACACCCAGTTTATTGATCAGGGAAAAGTAGCCCCGCGCGATATCGCGATCAAATTCGCACGCGCTCTGCACTTCGCCTACAAAGTTGATCAGAGTTATACCTTCGAAATCGGACCTCGTATCGAAGGCTTGAAAGGACACATTCAAAAGTTAGGAGCTTTCAATGTCTAAAAATCTCAACATCTTTACCCCTGGGTTTACTGATCTTGCAGAGAATTCAGGGCATACTTATTATTCGAGCGAATGGAAGCCCATGAAAGAAAAAAAGAAGAGTCGTCGAATCTTCGCATCCCTTGTTAACAAAGAGCCCCTTACCGGGGTAGTTTTCGAGACAAAGCAAGAGCGCAACCAATATGTGGTCACAAAGCGTCAAGAAGGCCACACTCTTCAAATGATTGGAGATTCTCTTGGCCTCACACGAGAGATGATCCGCCAAATCATCGCTGCCAACCAGGGACCTACTGCTGGCACAGTTCGTAAAAATCGAGAGGCCAAAAAGCGTCTTGAAGCCGTTGCAGTGTTCAAAGAGCTTGGCACGGTTGATGTTGGAAAGATTGCAGATTTCATAGATGAGAATCCCGCACGTGTGCGCGATCTATTAGGTAAGCAAGCAAAGAAGCTTCCTACTGGACGAAAAAACTTTGAGAAATTATTCTCCGATCAAGAACTACTCAATATTCTGCGGCAGGCAGCATCGCAAGTAGAAGGCCCACTTACTGCAAAAAAATATCAGAAACTCAACATTCAGCCCACTGTCGCCGTTTTTGTTGGTCGTTTTGGAACATGGAACAACGCTTGCGAAATGGCTGGGGTGGAACACGGTCTAGCGGTACGCAACAACTATAAGCGAGCACATAGTGAAGAAGACATGCTCGCATTTGTTGCCTCTTACCTAGCTGATCCACGAACAAATGGATCAGCACAGGGATACGAGGAGTGGCAGCGCAAAGTAGATGGCGCACCGAGCTTGACCTTAATCCGTCAAAGAGTTGGTCGGTGGAATGACATCAAGATTCGCCTGGCTAAGGGGGTTTGAAAATGAATTCGAAAAGAGAATTACAAAAGAAGAAAAACTTTATAAAGAAAGTAATGAATTCTTGAAAACTCAAACTGCGCTAATGGTCCGAAGTTTGTGGTACACTTTGGTATCACAGAAACTAAGGGGGTAAAAATGTTATTCACACACATTTCCCCACGCTCAATCACTCAGATAACCGGATAGCTCGCTACACGCAAGGCCGCCAATCCAGGCCTTACCGAAAACCCCGAGGACTGGTCGGATTCCGACCACGTCTGATAATCAGACAGTCATTCGGCTAACCGAACACCGTGAATCTATTCGTACGATAGTCGTACGATCCCCAGGATTCCTATCAGGCTCAACTTTGCCTCCTGCGTCGGGCTAACCCGACAGTCACATCAACAACGACACCACCTTTACTTTGCCACCCCTAAAAATTGGAGAATCACATGAACGTAAAAGCACTATTAGATGTAGACATGGTTGCCCTCGAGGCAGCTGACAAGGTCACCCTCATGCTAGATCTGACCGCACCAGAAAATGCAAAGCAAGCAACGCGATCTGGCCAAGCTGTTCAAGTTGTCCTAGATCGTTCTGGTTCTATGCAAGGACAGCCACTTGATGCTGCAAAAGGATCTCTTTTAAAGCTTGTTGATCGACTAGCTCCGCAAGATGCATTTGGCTTGGTTGCCTTTGATGACACCGCACTAGTCATAGTTCCAACACGCACCATGGCTGATCACCACATGCCGTCTCTGCGCAAAGCTATCCGCGATCTGCAAACAGGTGGATCAACAGACATCTCTGCTGGATACCTCATGGGATTACGTGAACTAACTCGTGTGAATGCAGCTGGTGGCTCAACCCTTCTTCTCATCTCAGATGGTCACGCAAACGCAGGCGAGCAGGATCCAAAGTTCTTTGCTGAGGTCTCTACTAAGTCAGCAACTGACAAGGTCACCACCTCAACTATCGGCCTTGGCAACGGCTATGACGAGACCATCCTTGAAGCACTTGCACAAGGTGGCGGAGGAGCACACCGCTTTGCCGGATCTATTGATGAAGCAGTTGGTGCCATCGCAGCTGAAGTCGATGACTTGCTCGATAAGACAATCGTCAACGCGGTACTTCGCATTACTCCAACTCCTGCAATGTCAGGTGTGCCGGTAATTGAGATTGTTCAACGTCTTCCATATTGGAAAGATGGAGAAACATTTGTAGTCCAGCTAGGAGATCTCTATAGCGGTGAGAACCGTCGCTTTGTTATTGATCTAGATGTTCCAGGTATTGCAGCACTTGGTTTATGCAAGATTGCAGACATCACGATCGAATATCTAGATTTGGCGCAGCGCCAAGAAATCTCTGTGACCATGCCAGTAAACGTCAATGTTGTCCCTGGTGACGTAGCTGCTGGTCGCATCGCCGATCCAATCGTTCGTGCCGAACGATTAATCCTGGAGGCTCAAACTGCTAAGTCGTTGGCAGTTGAAGAGCTACTTACAGGAAAGATCAAAGAAGCCTCTGGTCGCCTAAAAGGCACTGCGGCCAACCTTCGTCGTGAGGCTTCTTTGATACCTGTCACAGATGAGCGCAGTGCTGAGTCACTTGCGATCATCAAAGCTGAAGCAGATGAGATCGATGTATTGGCTCAAACTGCTGAAGATCAAGATGTTATGTATTCATCAAAGCGAATGACTGAGTCTTACTCACGCAAAACCCGCGCTCGCAATGTGCGCAACCAACCAACCGATCCAGATACCGATTTGAACTAAGGAGAAAAACATGAACTACGAAATAACCCCGCTTTACTCAGAAGTTGCGCCTAATCTATTTATGGGTGGAACAGATGACAGTGCCACTATCGATCAAGCACAGGTGCTCCGTCACTTTGACGGAAGTAATGAGTTTGATTGCGTTGTAACACTCTATGCATGGGCAGCACCTGCTAACTGGGGCGTTGAAGAACGCAGATTTGGTTTCCCAGATGCAGACATCATCGAGGATTACCTTCCAACGATCATTGAACTTGCCCAGTGGGCTCATTCAAAGTGGGCAGCTGGCAAGCGAGTCAATATTCGTTGCCAAGCAGGGCTCAATCGAAGCGGACTAGTTACCGCTTTAACTCTCATGATCAGCGGCATGACAGCTGATCAGGCGATAGATACTTTGCGCGAGAAGCGCTCAACATATGCCTTGTGCAATGGCGACTATGAACATTGGCTTCTAACTGAGGCAAATCGGGCACTTGGCCTAGGTGTTGAGAGAAAATCAGCATGAAAGGGTGTTCACTAATGAGTCTAGATAGAACACACTTAACTATTCGATTACCAAAGACAGGGAAGATTGAAATGAAAAAAAGAAACCAACGCCTTTCAATCATAACCGCGACGCTGCTTTGCCTTTCGGTCGCGCCACAGTCAGCAACTGCAAATTGGTATATCGACCGCCTTTTGATAGATGGTGATTTTGATAGTGATTTTTCTACCGTTAAACGTATGTTGGAGGAAGATCTCCTACAAGTCCGCTCTGACGTCTACTACAAAGTTGATGTGGCTCAGATTGAGTCAACTCCACAAGCCGCCGGCACAACAACTGCTCCTGTTGAAATAGCTAAGTACGCAGTGGTACTTGATGGCGTTATCGACAAGATCATCAATTGGGATGGCTACAGTGAGAATGAAGACTTGAGTGAAAACGCAGTCATCATCAAATTGCCTCAAGGCGATGGCGTTACTTACATTGATGAAAAGGGAGTTTTAAGACTCTCTGCCATCTATCAAGGAAGCATTGTTTCTGCTCAAGTCTCACCCACAGAATTGGTCACACCAAAGGTTGGCTTGGTTGAAAAAGCACCACTGACAGAACCAGCACCTCCCGTTGGCACACCAGTGCCCTTTGAGAATGCACCACAAGTAACTTCTCAAAAGGTTGCTGCAGATAACTCTGTTTCTGTGACTATTCAGGTGCCAACAGTAAATGTGCCAGCTAACTCAACTGTTCAAGTACAAGTTGTCACAGATGGCCGTTCAACTACCTCTATAGGCATAGATCCAACTGCGCCTAGCACAACGGTAACTGTCAATAATCTGCCGCAAAATGAAAACGTCACTGTTAAAACAGTCATTACAGACACCGTCACAAATAAAGAAACAGTGATCGTAAATCCTGTTGTGACAACTATCCCGGCACCAATTGTTGTTCCTGAGCCTGCTCGTAACCCAGCAGTAGACAAGGCCACAGTTGTAGCACCAGCTGTTACCTCATCAATAACTGATGCAACAGGCCACCGCGTGGTTGACATTAAAACTCCAGTAATTCCTAACTACGACCCAACTAAATCAGTTGCATCCCTCATGGTTGTTGGACCTGGTGGATCAACAATATCTATTGGGCTCTTTGGTTCAGGTGAAACGCTTTCAGTGGGCTCACTCTCACCAGATGCTAACTACACAGTCAAGATAGTTATTCGTGACATAGGTACAGGTAAAGAGACGATCATTTCTGGTGAGCAAATCAGTAAGGGAGTGACACCTTGAAAAACCCTTGGCATGATTTTGAGATTTCAACAGATATGGTTCATGAACTCGATCGGCACTCATTTGATTTACACAATCTAAGTGTCGCCGCAGAATATAAATTTCTCCCACTTTTAGCTCCAGAACCTTGGATTGGGGACACAAAAGCTGATCTGCTTGTCCTGTTAGCCAATCCTGGAGCAACTCGAGGCGATGTTTCGGGCAAGAAGCAGAAAGGCGCTGACTTAATCAATCAACTATCCATAGCGAATTTGAAACATTCAATAAGCGACTATCCGCATTTCTTCTTTAATCCAATTTTGGAAGGAACCGACGGGCACAATTGGTACAAGAAGCGCTTCCGCCATTTGATCGAAGCGACTGATGCGCAAAATATCTCAAAAAAAGTCCTTTCATGTGAATTAGTGCCCTACCACTCCTTCAGTTGGAAGAAGCCACGCGTGATGCCACCTACTCAAAGTTACACATTTGAACTCGTCAGAAAGGCAATCGACCGTGGCGCAATAATTCTGATAGGTCGAGGCAAGGCAGACTGGTTCAAGCACGTTCCAGAACTTTCTAAATACAAGCGATACTTCCAACCTGCCAGTTCTCAATGTGCATATGTATCTCCGAAGAATTATGGCAAAAATTATAGAGAAATCTTGAAAACTATTTCCTAAGGAGGAAGTCGCAAAAACTACATACTTAGTACATTCAGATCAATACGCAAACTGGATCTTCAATCCAACACATCCAACACAAGGGCGTCGCTTCATTAACACCAAGGAATTACTCGAAAAGCAAATAGACAGAATGAACACCCCCTTAAAAATTGTGGAACCACGCTTAGCCACCAAGGCTGAATTATCACGAGTTCATTCATCCGATTACATTGCTGAAGTACTTGAAAATCATGTAACTGGCCAATGGACCGGTGCAAGACCAGACCTATCGGAACTTGCAGCACTCTTTGCCGGTGGGACTTTAGTAGCACTCGATTCCTTACTTACGGGCAAGGCGAAAACTGCAATTCATTTCCCTGGTGCAAAGCATCATGCGCAGTATGACTATTCATCTGGTTTTTGCGTGTTTGCAGACTTCGCATTAGCTGCTGATATTGCAACAAAAGACTTCTCTAAGAAGGTTGCGATACTAGATTTTGATGCCCATCACGGGGATGGAACTGAGAATCTGACAGCAGAGAATCTAAATGTACTGTCATATTCGATTCACGAGAAAGGGATATTTCCTGGCACAGGTATTAGCAGCATCCCTGAGAAATTTGTCTACAACTACCCACTTGGGGAAGAAGGCGATGAAGGGGATATTGAAAAGGGCGATAAGGCTTTGCTAAAAGGTGTTGCTGAATTCGGTTGGCTAGCCGACGAGTTCAAGGCTGACTTTATATTTATTGCTGCCGGTGCAGATGGACATGCGGAAGATCCCCTGAGTTCCTTACAGTTCACAATTGCCGGATATAAAGCAGTGGCGAAGCACTTAAGGAAACAGTTCCCCAACACCCCGATTCTAATTGGAGGTGCTGGGGGCTATTTACCTGATACCAGAACTCCAGAAGTTTGGGCAGAATTCTGTCGAGAAATTATTAAGTATTAATTATCCGAGTAGTCCCACCAGGTCTTCACTCCCTCGATCTCGAACTCGCACTTCAAGATCTTGGCACAGAAAGAGTTAAGAGACTTAGCTCCGTTGTACTGCTCCTCATCAAGAGTCCATGTCATCACGCCGACTACGTTGCCCTCGTTATCAACTCACGGCCCACCGCTACTACCGCCGGAAATATTGTTAGTCACCAGGATCTCTGAGGCATTGGGTGCCACCTGCAGCGGGGGAGCAGCCTGATCCTGGGCGATTGGAAATTAGATTTAAGGAATTCTCTAAGCAGTAAATCGAAGGACCCCATAATCTTTAAGCCACGCCGTGCGAGTGCGCCCCGATTGACTTTTCCCGTCAAGGGAGTAACCTTTGCCTAACGTCCCGGATGGGACGTTGTAGATATGGCTGAAAAGCCCTAGAAAAGAGGAAAGTTATGTCAGCACGTCCATTTATCCACGATGTTACGCTCAAAATTGAGCAGTGTAACTCCCAGATTGTTGGGTCATCTAAGCGATTGATTGGCTTAGTTAAATTAAAGCAGATAGTAAGAATCATCGAAGTTCTGGATTTGGAAGCAAATCCGAGAGACTCCAAACTTAGTTCTATCACTTCCGACATCATTGAATCTCTCACCAATACACCCGAGTTGTTCCCTCTAAAGTCAAAGGGAATCCTCTTAGCTGCATCCACCTATAAAGAGTTAGATCGAGACCGATTTGAATTAACCTTTGTAGACAAGGCTGTTGAAGGCGTACTGGATGGGGGCCACAACCTTTTGGCTATTGGACATTACGTCTTAGGTCTAGCCTTGGTTGAACCCGAAGATTTGAAAGAATTGCGGAAAGCTAGAATCTGGGCGGACTTCAAACAAGTCTTTAATAAGCACATCGCTACTGTTAATGATTTCTTAGCAGATGATGACAACATTGTAGAGCTTTCAACACTGATTCCAGTTGAATTGCTTCTACCTAAATCCGAAGAACCAATAGATCTAGATGATTTCAGTCGATCACTTATTGATATTCAAGAAGCGCGAAACAATAACGCTCAACTCAAGCAAGAAACTAAGACAAATAACGAGGGCTTATACGATGGACTTAAGTCCGCGTTGCCACCCGAGTTGGAAAGAAAAGTTGAATGGCGCTCTAATGAAGGTGGAGATGTAAAGGCGGCTGACATCGTTGCTCTTACATGGATTGCTCTCAGTGCTCTAGAAATGGAAGTCGAGGACGAGGATCACAAGAAAGTTGTTCCACCGAGTCCAGTTCAAACCTATAGCTCTAAGGGCGATTGTGTGAATCGCTTTCATAGATTTATGTCTTCACCGCAAGTTACAACGAATAATGCTAAGCGTGAGATAAAGAGCGAAAAGGTGATATCAGCTTTCAAAGTGGCTGCAGACATTCCTTATCTTTATGACTTCATTTATGAAACTTTCCCTGAGTACTACAACTCAAATGAAGGAAAATTTGGTCGCATTAGTGCAGTCAATAAGATGAACAGCAAGGGTGGTTCGAAAGAGACCAAATTTGCACAAAAAGCTATCGCTTGGAAATACCCTGAAGGTTTCATTGCTCCTCTTGTTTATGGCCTACGCTCATTAATGATTAAAGATAAGGAAGGAAATTTAAGTTGGGCGATGGATCCGAAGTTGTTTCTAAAAAATCATCTCCCACAAGTTGTGACTCGATACAAGCAATTACTTGAGGAAAATGATTTTGATCCCCAAAAGGTGGGGAAGAGCCACGTTGCTTATGATTCCGTCAGGGACGCCTTCGAGCTGGCGCTTCTAAGAGGCAGTAAGAACTAGGAAAATATGACCTCGATCTTGGCCAGGTGCTGAGATCGAGGTCAAATTCCTTGTCAGTGGAGTTAGCTAGTTTCTGAGTCATGGTCGAACAATTCAAGATCGAAGGTATGTTTGCCTTCAGCGCGCGAGAAGTACTAAGTATGGTTAGCGCATGCCACTAGACCAAGGACTCCTCAAAGGTGCCCAATCTCGAGAATGGGTAGTAGCGAAGCCCCCAACCGGAGCCTCCCCACAGTGGGTGTACACAGGTCGTGATGAATCTGGGCTCGGTCCGATATATGTCGCACTTGCTTCTATTTCAGCACCCCCTTCTCGAGAAACTATGCGAGCTCTTCACGCTGCTTATAAAGGGAAATCCAACATTCAATTAGTTGTTGGCGCAGTTCTAGGAAACCAGGTTTGGATTTTTGGGCCAGACGAGAAAACCGAAGTGACTGAACCTCTTGCCCTCGATCAGGGTTGCCGACAACTTCAGTCCGCTTTGGATGAACCAGATGCAATCGCTGCATATACCCGTCTTGGCCAATTTCGCAGATCGCTCGATACAACTTCTTTGGTTGGAGTCACAAACAGTGGCCTATTCGCCAGCTATCACATTCGTGAAAACGTACCAAAGAGAAATGATTGGAAAGAATCCTGCGAAAAGGCAAAACCACTTTTAGCCCTTCGCAATGAACATCTAATCAAAGCCCTCGGCTTTAAGTCTGAGAAAACAGCAGGTAACGCACTCCTACTGACGACAGGAACGCCTCAATCAAAGGCAGTCGCAATTCTCTTAGATGAAACCGAACAGTTTGATGCGACGAGTGCACGACATACGGGAATCTCTCCAGTCGCTTTCGGTTTGAATGTCGCAGCACGCCAAGGTGTCCCATGGTTATTCGTACTCAGAAAAGATCAGATAAGAATTTATCCAGCGAAAGATGGTGTTGGTGTCGGTCAAAAAGGACAAGTTGAAACATATTTAGAAATCGATCTTGCTGCGATTGATTCAGAGCGTGCAGGATTACTTACTCTCATTTTTTCTGCCGATGCTTTAGAACCAAATGGAACTGCTAATGATTTACTTCAGGGTTCGCAATTATTCGCATCACAACTTGGTTCCCGACTTCGAGAACGAATCTATGAACATGTCGTACCACAGCTTTCTAAGTCTGTGGCAGAGCATCTACGAGAGCAAGGTACGAATCTAGATTCCGAGGGCCTTTCTCTTGCTTATCGACTAACTTTGAGAATTCTATTCAGACTGCTATTTCAGGCATATGCCGAAGACCGTGGTCTTTTGCCGGCTGGCCGGAATGAAGGTTATGACGCAAATAGTCTAAAGACAATTGCTAAGCGAATCATGAGTACTCCTGCAGAGCAATTTGGAAAATCGAAGACTCTTTGGTTCGATCTTGTACAAGTTTGGGATGCAATCGATGAGGGTAATGAAACCTGGAATGTTCCTGCCTATAACGGGGGCTTATTTGGAAAAGATCCAAGCGTTTATCCAGAAGGCGCTCTGATTGAAAAGCTTGGAATACAGGATGATGTTTTAGGGCCCGTTCTTCAGCATCTGCTACTTGATATTTCCGAGGATAACGTTTTGGGGCCTGTAGATTTTAGATCGTTGAGTGTCCGAGAATTTGGAACAATTTATGAGGGGCTTCTTGAGTCGAGTCTCTCAGTTGCGACCCAAGCTTTGACTGTTGATTCTAAAGGCGCATGGATACCCGCAGCGAAGTCTGATGAGATATTGGCATCTGCGGGAGAGGTTTATTTCCACTCGGCATCTGGCGAGAGAAAAGCTACTGGATCTTATTTTACGCCCAGTTTTGTTGTTGATTACTTAATTGAAAACTCTGTCGATCATGCGCTTGATTCTCACCTTGAAAGAATTAAGACCATGATAATTAAAGGTGATTTAGCATCTGCCGCTAGTAATTTTTTTGATTTTCGTGTTGTTGATCTAGCCATGGGTTCTGGGCACTTTTTGGTTGCTGCTCTGGACCGAATCGAATCCAAAATGCGACTATTTTTGGCTGAACGAGAAACCCAGATTCCTGGCGTAAATGCTGAACTTGCACGGCTTGCAATCTCAGCAAAGCAAGCTCTTGGTCGTGACGAAAGTGCTATCGGTGAGATTGAACCCGCTGCACTTCTGAGAAGACAAATAGCAAGACGTTGTATTTATGGGTTGGACATAAATCCACTGGCCGTGGAGCTCTCTCGACTTGCTTTATGGATTCACACATTCGTTCCAGGACTTCCTATGTCAAGTCTCGATCACGGGTTAATCTGCGCCAATAGCCTGACCGGTGTAGGTACGGTTGACGAAGCTCTTCGAGAAATTGATCCAAATTATGATTCTGGCCAGTTCAATTTTTTTGAATCAGCGATAACCGACACATTGCAAAAAGCGAAAGATTTGTTGGTCGAAGTTGCCAATACTTCAGAAGCAAATAAGAGGGAAGTTAAGCAATCTGCCCAGGCGGCAAAAGTAGCCCGCACACAAGCGCTTCCAGCAAAATACATTTTTGATGGCGCAATTGGAGTAAGGCTTGGTCTATTGAATCGAGATAGTTTCCTTGATGAAGCTACAGCGACAGAAATGACCTCTGCAGAAGAATTCCAAAAAGCAATCTCTCTGGTAAGGCCGGCCCATTTTCCGTACTTGTTCCCAGAAGTTTTTCTTCGTGAAAATTCAGGATTTGATGTTGTGCTGGGTAATCCGCCTTGGGAAAAAGCGAAAGTAGAAGTAAGTCGCTGGTGGGCATTGAGATTTCCCGGATTGCGCTCACTTCCCCAGGGCAAGCAAGATAAATTGATTGAGGAGTACCGAGACGCTTATCCTGTTTTAGCAGGAGAAATTGATCAGGAAGTACTTTCAAACAGAGAAATTCGAAAATCTTTAACATCGGGTCCATACCCAGGAATCGGGACTGGTGATCCGGATCTATATCAAGCGTTTGCTTGGCGAAATTGGCAACTTTTGAGAAAAAATGGCATTGCATCATTTATTGCCCCACGCAGCTTAATCTCGGAAGCAGGTTCAGAACTCTGGCGAGAACAAGTCATAAATAATGGCGAATTCAAACGTATCACGCTGCTGAGTAACAATAAAAGATGGGTATTTCCTATCCATGCGCAATATTCCTTCTCTGTAATTGCGATCGAGAAATTGAATAAGCCAGGAGAGTTCATAACTTTAGACGGCCCATATGGAAGTTTGGAAGAATTTCAAGCACTTAAGAAAATAGCTCCTGCGAAATTCACTCTTGAACAATTTCGCTCTTGGGGAATAGGAAGTGCATTTCCAATTCTTTCTAATAGTACCGAGATGGAAATTTATAGCCTAATGAAAAGTCACCCAAGAATTGATGCAGATGACGAGAGTCTTGTCATAAGGGTCCATGCCGAATTCCACGCTACCAATGACAAACATTTATATACTCTCGATGTAGTTCCAAGTGGCTATTGGCCTCTTTACAAAGGGGAGTCTTTCAACTTATGGAATCCCGATACGGGGAAATACTACGGAGGAATCGATCCAACCAAAATAGTCCCTTATCTACTGGAAAAAAGAAAAAAGCAACGAAAGTTGAAGGGTAGTGCCTTCGCTCAATTTAGCGACAAATGGCTCAACGATGAAGACACCTTGCCGCTTATGCATGCAAGAATCGCATTTCGAAAAGTAACAAACAGAACTAACTCAAGATCTGTGATTTGTTCTTTGGTCCCACCAAGAGTTGCAATTTCGGAAGCAGCGCCCTATCTATTATTTCCAAAGGGTAGCGCAGCGGATATGGCCTACGTACTTGGCGTGATGTCTAGCATTCCATTTGACTGGCAAGCTCGACGAAGTGTTGAAATCAATTTAAGTTATTATGTTCTATACGCTCTTACTTTGCCAAGGCCAAGTGAGAATAATTCTGCTAGAGGCAGAATAGTTGCAATTGTTGCTGAATTGACCTGTGTTGATTCACGATTCAAAGATTGGGCTACGTCGCTAGGTAGGGAAATTTCAGAGCAAATAGGAAACGAAATCAAAGACGAACTTCTCGCCGAACTTGATGCTTTAGTGGCACACCTTTTTGGACTTAGTGAGAATCAATTAAGATACATTTATGAGAATTTTCAACGAGGGACTGTCTTATCCGATCGACTGGAGAAAGCTTTAGGATATTTGACGGAAATAAATACTTCGGGTTAATGGTGGATAGTTCAATTTTTGGCCTTCTCTTTGAGTATTTCTAAAATCGGTTCAGCTTGCGAGTCTTGGATTGACTTGTAGCCTCTTCTAAAGACAGGCAGTGCAATACCAGATATCTCTTGTCTTCCATTCTTGAAAGCAATCCAGTGAGGTTCCTTTAAATCGATAATCAGCTTCATGGGAACTACGAGTCCGTACCTATGCCTTCCCTCTGGCCATGGAGTTTCACTTGGCCCAAACGGTGGACGACAATCTTCGGTTACTTTTCCAACACCTACATATCCTGCACCGGCTAACCAAAATAAAAGATGGTCTCCCTTTTTTGCTTTCGGTATGCCTCCATGATTCGCATAAGTCGAAACGCCCCACATCTTGGCTTCCTTACAAATTTCCCAGTTACCTTTGCTTTGAGCTGAGATAGTACAAAGGATCCAGGCCATTGTTCACAATTCCCATCTTTTTCAAATTCTATAATCGCGGCAGGGTGACAGCTTATCGACCTAATTGAATCAAAGTCTTTTGGTGCAAAATATAGATCAATTAATTGGCTTGAGTCTGTTCTTACAGGGAAAGTTAGGAATTTGACTCGAAACAGTGACTAAATCGATGATTCAAATTATACTAGCTTCAAGAACTAGCCATCAAATGGAAAGGTGTGTCCAAATTTCTACAAGCGACAACCTGCCAATGTTTGCAAGTAATCGACCTGACCGAGGCGAAACAGTTGCAACTGCCCTGAATCAACTTTTTGGCATTATGCGGGGAAAACTTCGTGAAACTCCCAGTATTGCAATCGCCACTGCATTCTTGAACCCCGCTGGATTTAATTTAATTGCTGATGAATTAGAAAAAGCTCCTCGGATTCGCCTCCTTTTGGGAGCAGAACCTGAACAGGAGGTAATTCGGGCAATTAGCGATTCTGACGCAGATCGCAATATTCGCTTGGTCGCTGCATTGAAGAGACATTCAGATTGGATGATTGCAGAACGTGACGCACTCGGATTTACACGAGAAGCGTCGACGCAAGCATTGAGATTAGTTGAATGGTTAAAGCAGATTGATAGTGAAGCCAAGCCAAAAGTAGAAGTCCGCAGATTCACAAAGGGTTTTCTTCACGGAAAAGCCTTTATTTCTGAAGATTCAGCCCTACCAGCGGTTTTAGCCGGATCAAGTAATTTTACATTAGCTGGATTAAGTTTAAATGCTGAGTTGAATTTGGGCTATGGAGCTGGAGATCAAGTCCACGGCAACCTAGTTCGAGAGTGGTTCGAGCACTATTGGGATCAAAGCGAAGAGTTCGATTTAGTTAAGATTTATGAAGAGCAATGGAACGAACATTCTCCTTGGACTGTATTTATGCGGATGCTCCATGAACTTTACGGCAGTGATCTAGATGATCTAGCTCCACGCAAATTGCAACTGGCCCTAACCCAGTTCCAAAGTGATGGAGTAGCTCGAGCCATTCGCTTATTAGATACATTAGGTGGGGTTCTAATCGCCGATGAAGTTGGTTTAGGAAAGACATATTTAGCTGGTGAGCTTATTGCTCGTGCAGCTAAAGAGAATAGACAAGGCGTTTTGATCGTTTGCCCAGCATCACTAAAGACAGGTATGTGGGAACCATTCTTAAAGAATCATGATTTTTCTCGAAGAGTGGAAGTCTTTTCATATGAGGAGATTCGCAACCGAATGGATGTTGAGCATGAAGGCCATGAAGAATTTACAAGACGTATGGATGATTTTGCTCTGGTTGTAATTGATGAGGCGCATAACCTAAGAAATGCGGGAGCACAAAGAAGTTCAGCAATTGATCGTGCAATTCTTGCGGGAAGTACGCCAAAAAAAGTTGTCTTATTGACTGCCACTCCTGTTAACAACAGTCTTTCAGACTTAGAAACACTTATTAAGTACTTTGTGCGTGATGATGCTCAATTTGCTGGCGAAAACATACCCAGTATCAAAAATTACATAAAGAAAGCTCAAGACTTAGACCCTGAAAGACTAACCCCTGAGCACCTTTTTACTTTGATGGATCAAGTAGCGGTAAGACGCACTCGAAAGTTTGTCAAAGACAATTATCCTGGTCAAGAGATCGATGGGCCAAACGGTCAAAAGATGACAGTTGAGTTTCCGACTCCAAAGGTTTACCGAATTGACTATGCACACGAGGAAATTGGTGATGAACTTATTTCTCGAGTTGTTTATGCATTGGACTTACCCGCAGATACGCCATTAGTCGCAAGATACACTGAGAAGCGGAATGACCCGGGTCGCTTGATTCTTGCTCGATATACATCAAGTGCTTATTTATTAAGTGGGCAAATTGAAAAGTTTCAGGTTTCTAACGCAGGACTTCTTAGGTCTGCACTCTTAAAGAGACTAGAAAGTAGTCCGCAAGCGCTCAGTGCGACGTTAACCAAACTTGTAAACGCTCATCAAGGATTTTTGGATGCGCTTAATCAAGGAAAAGTTTTAACGGGTGAAGCACTGCGAGAGTGGACTTCTTCGGAAGCTGAAACACTTGATGAGTTCTTGGAAGGCTTAAGCGAGACTGGTCAAGAAGATGTGGAGCTTGCCTCCTTATATGAGACTGAGGTGCTGAAGGAAGATGTTGCATCAGATCTTCAGCTTCTTACTGAATTGCAAGAACTTGCAATAAAAGCAGCCAAGTTCAGCGATCTCAAGGTGAAATCTTTGATTGATGAACTGACAAATATTGCAACAAGTGCACGCAAAGCGGATGCAAGAGGAGTGCCTTCAGGGGATCGAAGAAAAGTAATTGTCTTTTCATCATTTGCTGACACGATCGTGGATATTCACACAAAGGTTTCTGCGGCAATTGAAAAAGCAGGAAAGAGCCCTCTTGCGGATTACAAAGGTCGCTTGGCTGAGCCTGTTATGGGTGTTGGTCTATCCACCAAATTGCACGGAACCTCAGGTGGTGTCGATCAAGATCGACGCACACGATTGATTTCTGAATTTGCTCCAGAGACAGCTGGGTCACTAAAAGTTGATGGAACACCGATGAGTCCCGATAACTTTGACATCTTGCTAACTACGGATGTTTTGTCCGAAGGTGTAAATCTCCAACAAGCAGGGCGAATCATTAATTATGACCTTCCATGGAATCCGATGCGTATTGTCCAGCGACATGGTCGTGTTGACCGTATCGGTAGTAAGCATGACACCGTGCAAATGGGACTCTTTTTCCCAAGTGCACATTTGGACGAACTTCTTCGTCTTGAGGAAACTTTGGAAAGAAAGCTAGCCCAAGCAGAGGCTGCAGTTGGCGCTGGAGTGGTGCTTCCCGGAAGAGAACCGGGTAAGCAGGTAATTTTTGCAGATACGAAAGAACAAATCGATCAGCTTTACAACGAGAATCCTGAGTTATTGGAATCTCGTGGAAGTAGCGCAGCACTATCAGGTGAAGAGTATAGAAGACGACTGTCTCTTGAAATGAAAGATCCTTTCACTCGACATGATGTAGAGAATCTTCCATATGGTTCAGGAAGTGGTTTTGAAAATCCTAGGATCAGAACCAATGGGTATGTTTTCTGCGTAAAAATTGGAACCCATGAAAAACCTTGGTTTAGATTTGTTCCTGTTGATGAAAATTGGGATATCTATGTGGAAGACGGTAAGGCAATAGTCAATGACGACATGCTTGCATCGTTGGTAGCAGCTGATCCAGTGTCACAATCAACGCCTCGATGGATGACTCCTGAAGTTTATGATCATGCCTTTGATGCCTGGTCAGTTGCTAGGGGAAACGTCTTCACGGACTGGTCGTTCTTAACTGATCCAATTAACCTGAAACCAGACTCTCCAAAATCCTTCCGAGATGCGTCAGCTTTGGTTTTCCAATCCGGTCAATTCTTGAGTGCTGAAGATCGCCGAGAACTCATTGGAAAGTTGAATGCCGTGCCTTCCAAGAAAGTTGAGCGAGCAGTTCGCGCCGCCGTATCGCTGGTGGGAACCGATGAAGAGCGAATTCTTGCCGTAAAGGAAGAGATTGAAGCGGCTGGAATCCAAAAACCTGAACCACCTAAACCACTCGAGATTATTTCTGAAAACCAAGTCAAACTTATAACTTGGATGGCGGTTAAGGGAAAAACTAGTTAAATGCGCTATTGGTGGGTGAATCAAAACCAAACCTTCGAATATGAAGTGCCTGGTGGGTTTTTGTGGTCTCCAAAAACTCGTATCGATGGAGCTAAAAACTACTTCTACGAATGCATGAAAGAAGTAACTCCAGGTGATTTAGTCTTCTCATTTAAAGATACTTTTATCAAGGCAATAGGCGTAGTTCAAAAGCCCGCGTATGAAGCTCCAAAGCCAGACTTTGGTGGACAGGGTGAAAATTGGGCACAATCAGGCTGGTTGGTGGAAGTTGAGTTTTCAAAGCAGATAGCAGAATTTAAGCCTAAAGATTTCATGGACGCGA
>Ga0214917_10003244_pt1 | contig 19012 bp, 24 predicted proteins | sample LL_1208_BB_MetaG_FD_177983 | JGI IMG/M metagenome (GOLD analysis project Ga0214917, IMG submission 177983) | Freshwater microbial communities from Lake Lanier, Atlanta, Georgia, United States - LL_1208_BB | ecosystem: Environmental > Aquatic > Freshwater > Lake | place: USA: Georgia | collected...
ATCGGTAAATCAATTAAATGTGGGCTTCTCCATAAAATTAATGTAGAGAACATATCTCTCCAATTTATTGTGTTGTAATGTCTGTATTCAACTCCATCATATATTCCCGCATTATTCCCGCAATCACAATATACAACAACCTTGTATCCTAACTTTACCCATTCTCTAGATAGATAAATTACAGCTGATTCAGAACCACCTATACCTTTTTTTAAGTTATCTGGTGTCCACTCCTCAAAGTGTCTTACGCCAAATGATGCGTAATAACAGATTTCGTTATCTTTCCATTCGTAAGGTAAGATTGAGTTTGCTATATTTTGCACAAATCTTTCATTTAAAAATGGTGTAACTATTGATTTAAGTAAAGCATGTATAGCGTCTGAGTTTGGAAAATGTTTTTTCAAATATACAGCATAGTTATATATACCTTCGGCAACTTTATTTAATTCTTTTGACTCTGTCACAAATGCAAGTAATCCGTCTTTAACATATTCATGTCTTAGTTTTGCATAGTGTTCCATAGCTTTTATATCGCCTTTATGCTCAGCGTAATTATAGTTTAAACTTAAAAACAATATCTTTGCTTCAAAAGGTGTACCTATTGTTGATTTAGATTTCATTTCTGGTAAGTGAGATGCTTGGTCTAAATAAAACTTACCATTTTCATAATCCTTGCATTTAAAATACGCATCCGCAAGTCTTAAATAATCTATGTGGTTTTGTGGGTAAATATGTATTGCTTGTTTGAAAAAAGGTATTGCTTCCTTATCTTTACCAAATCTTTGTCTAATAAGTCCTTTGTAGTGATAAGCATTGCTAATTTCTTCATCCCAACCAGATAAAGGTATATACCTATCTAAGTATTTATCAGCTTCAATTAGTTTTTCATTTGTTCCAACATCGAAGTATGTTTTTGCAATATAAAATATTGTTCGTGGGTCTTGATAGTTTTCATGTTTTGCTTGTAATTCTAGTATCCTGATATTTCTCTCAAGTGCTTTTGTAGATTTTTCATAATTTGCTGTATGTATCCATAATAAGTTTTGGTTATTTTCAGGCTCATAACTGTGCCTTATAGCCTTCATTTTTTCCATACCGCCCTCTATTGGGATACAAACTTCATGTAGCCAAGAATGCCATTTAAACTTCTTATTTCTTATTATTCTCTCTCGTTCATGGAATATAACTGGTTCTTTAACTTTTCCTTTTTCATCAAATATGCAAGAATAGTAGTAAGTACAAAACACAATATCGATGTTAAGTTGGTGACAGTTGTTAACAAGGTTTCTAATTTCCGTACCACCTTGTAGTAAATCATCAGTATCTGCCCATGTAATATAGTCATATTCTTCTGGAACAAGGTCAAAAGATATGTCCCTAACGGCAGAGAAGTTAACAAACTCGTAAGTACCATCTTCGTTTTTATGATATGGAGTTGGATGTGTTTGAGGGTTAATACTAATTGAAGTACCTTTATATTTTTTGACAAGTGCGTGTATTTTGTCATGTTCCCCAGATAATCCATTTACAACAACAAATAAACCATCTACATAGGGTGTAAAGGATTCAAGTGATTGTTTAAAAATGTCATATTCAGAGTTGTCCTTAACTATGTAAGTTAAAGCTAGCTTGGGCATTAACATTATATTACTATAAGTTGAAGTAATGTCAATACTATAAGTTATCTGACATTTTGAGAATTGGTAATTCTTTGGCTAATTTGTTTAGGAACTTTCTGTCCCATTTTTGATTTGGGAACATTTTGTAAATATAATTGTAAAACATCTCAGGTATTTCAAGCATGTGTTGAACTTTATCCCCTTGACCATCATCTACAATAGAGTTATTAAAAGTGGTAGCACTTCTATATTTTTTCATAAGCTCTACAAAATGTGCGTAATGTTCTGGGTGGTCAACACTAAATAATTCAAAAAGTAATACGATTGCTTCCCAGTCAGAAGGACTTTCAACAACTCCAGTTTTGTTGTCTTTTAATTTCTCGACAACTTTGTCTATTATCACTAATTGTTTTCTTGGAACACTAAAATAATCTACTTCCATATTTTCCCTTGTGGAGTAGGTTTTACCCTACTCCACATGATTATATCAAATTACTGGGTTGTAGCCCATCCGTTTGATTTTACAGAAGCTTTTTCAGCTAATGATTCAAGTGTAAACTCAGTTACATATTGACCACTAGCGAAGTCACCATTGTCTGGTAACTCCATGAAAGAAGGTTGTCTTCCTTCAAGGTAAGCAACTCTGAATGTTTCTAATCTTAGAGCGTAAATGTGGGCAGAGCCTCCACTAGCTTTTACATCTCTATGAGGGATGATTCTTAGAGGTCCAAATGAAGAATCGAATTGAGAGATATTCTTGTAAAGAATATCAGTCTCGTTAACATAGTTAGTTATGTTTGTAGTGAATGCAGAGATTCTTCTCTTAATCACCATTGGAACAATAACTACATCTGCAACATATTCTTGTCCTACTTGGTCATAAGATTTCTGTAGTAAGTCTTCAAGAGCAGCTACAGTTAGGGAAGTACCAGAAGCAACAGATGTGAAGTTTGTAGAAATACAAGCGTCAATACCTGCCATACCTCTTGCAACACCAGAAGAACCAGAAGCTCTAGTTCCGTTCAACAAAGCAAACTCCATCTTAGCATTCATTCTCATAAGAGCTTTCTCTTTTTGGAATGCGTATGGGTCTTGATTTGTGGCTATTGCGATTGCTCTTTCGGTGTTTGAAACTTTGATTGATTCGGTCAAAATTGCGGTAACATTGTTTGACCTAACAGGCATTGTCAAATCAGCAAAAGAAGCATCAGCACCTTCTACGGAGAAAGTAACGGAAGTTGGTCTTGTTTGATGGTAAGTAACCCATTCGTGTAGTGTGTTTCTAGCAACAGAAGTTCCTAAATTACCTGTTAAGTAATTTCCACCTAAAGGTGATAAATCTTTTAACAAAGAAAGTAAGTCTTCTCTTCTTGAAGCATCATCGTATGATAACAATCCAAATGGCATAGTCGTTAATTAAAGTGCCTTTCTCACCTAAACCTTACAAACCAGCTTGTTTTAATCTTTCTTGAATAGCTTTGGAGACTTTAGAAGAGTCATTAGAATACAAAAATGTTTTTAAGTCATCCTTGTTGTAATCAGTTCTAACATTTCTGCCAGTATTGATTGCACCAACTTGGGCTTTCGCATTCTGTGTTTTCTTATACTCTGCAACTGCGTCTTCTTTTTCTTTCAAAGAGTAATTTGCAGGTTTGTAAACCTTTAATACTTCGTCAGCTGCATCGGTTAAAGTAATACTTTTACCTTCCAATTTTAATCTTGCAATTCTGTCTTTGACTAATTCAGAAAACTGACTGTCGTAGTCATTACTTGCTGGATTGAGGTACGGATGTTTTGTTACAGCTTTCTCAACCTCTATTGTGTTTTTGGCATCTTCTGCCAAAGCTTTGGCTTCAAGTGCATTAGATTTCAGAAACTTTAAATCTCTGTTTAATCTAGCAATATCAACATTTCCGTCTTCGTCAATGTAGTCGCTAGGTTCAGAATCAGTTTCAAATCCTGCCTTGAAAGTAGATACTTCGGGTTCTACTTGTTGCTTCAAGGTTTCAAGTTCTTTTACTTTTGCCTTCAACTCTTTGTTGTAGTTCAAAAGTTTTTCAAACTCTTTTTTAGTCCTTTCTGAAGCATTCTCTGGTAATGAACCAGATTCTTGAGAAGTATTTTCTGAAGTTGGCAATTCTTCTTGTGGGGTATTCTCAACACCATTTTCGACTACTTTATTTTCGTCTTGTTTTGTGCCTTCCATATTTGTTCTCCTGCTCAAAAATACTAAGGGCGAGCATCACCCAAGAACTAACTTAGGAATATTAAATATTTAGTTGTTGTCAATAGGCTGTTTGTTTCTTTTAGACATACCATATAATAAGAATAGGTATGCTACTGCGTCAGTAATTCTACTGTCTAGTGGTTCGGCTAAATTGTTGTCTGGGTTACTTGGAAAGTTTTTAATTGCGTTTTGAATTGAAAAAATATGTTTACTAAAATATACAGACCATACTTGGTACTCTGTCAAATCTAATTGTTCCCCAAGTGTAATAAAGTTTGAAAACACATCCTTATTGGTTTGGTACTCAACACCTTTGCCTTTTAAGGTTTTATTTACAACTTTCATTAACTCTTCAATTTTGGTCTCAAACTCTTTTTGATTCATAGTGGGTAGGGGGCATTACTGCCCCCCTTTATCTCGCTTCCTACGCCTTCTATCACTAAATGTCCCTTTAGTTTTAGGAACTTTATTATGTCTTAAAAAATGACAATTCTGACACAAAGTGCGTAAATTATCAAAGTCATCAGAACCGCCAGCACTTCTTGGTGTTATATGGTCAATTTCTAAAATAATGTCCGAAGCACGACCGCCTCTGCCACAAAATTGACATAGGAACTTATCTCTTTCAAGAATAGCCCTACGGATTTCCTTCCATTGAACCACATATCACCTCCTAGTTGATTTTATAGACCGCAGTAAAGTTTGGATTATTTGATTCTAAAGAAATAGTCTTAATCTGGTAACCATGATTTGCTAAATCACGAGTAAAGGTTTTTGCAAGTTCCAAATAGTAAGTAAAAGGGTGATTGTTACTTATCTTGATTTGGTAGAAATGTAATGCGTAACCTCCGAGATTGTCGACCAATTCGATGACGAGAAACCCGTTGATGACTTCATTCATTTTGTACTCCTGCACTCTCATCGTAGAACACCAAGTAGGAATGAGGGACAAATCTAAACTCTTTAAGCCTAATTTCGGAAATCCTGTAACCTTCTCGAATCAAATATGAGCATCGGTTAGTTGCAATATGGTAAATGTGAATATAACTCTTACTATCGCCAAATGCCCGCTCAAACCTAACATCCCCGTCTTTTCTCAAAGTAATGTCAATAACATAAGAAAACTCAGGCTTCAGCTGTCGGTTATGATACATATTCTCTCCTTTTGTATTTTCCAACACCATTATTATAATAAAGTGTTATAATAATAGCAATGGATGAAAATATTTTTAATCGAATGTTTTATATTGAAAGACTCAATAGAAGAATGAGTCAAGAAAGATTTGCTAGAAAACTTGAATGTAGCAAACAAGCAATATCCGCCATTGAAAACCTAAGAACAAAACCATCCCAAAAACTATTAGCAAGATTTTTAAACAATTTTGGGTATAAACTACAATTAGTTAAAACTTTTGAGAAATCAACATCTCCATCTTCTTCTCGCTTGTCTAAGTCTTGAGTTTGGATTTTTAGCAGCATTTGGAAACATCTTCATTTGACCAGCTGACCTAGCACAATATGATTTTCTTCTAGCGGCTCTTTTACCTGTTGGGTTTTTTTCAGTAACTGCTGTTTGTAATTTTGAAGATGGGTTTGCTTTTCTGTACTTTCTAACCCCAGCCTCAGTCATTCCAGCACCTTGCAGGGTAGGTCTATAGTTAGCCCCTTTACCTCTAGTTGTGCGTCTTATAGGGTTTTCTTTTCTCATAAAAGAGAAATACAATAATTTATCTGTTTTTAATTATTATTGTAAATAGTCTTTTGATGTATATAACTTTTAATTTTAATACATCGAAAATACCTGCTTTTCTTTCAAGTATTTTTGCTTTGAGTAAAGATATGTCCTTATTTAGTTGTTTTGACAAATCATTTAACTTTGATTTCATTTTTTCTTGTAAGTTTTAAGTTTTGCAAACTCTTTTGGTGAGATAGTAGATTTGCTTTTAGATTTAGATTTACCAGTTCTTCTAGCAATCGCTATATTTCTAACCAAACTATTTTTCATCGATTTTAGTTCTTTAAGACTTTTTCGCATTTTTTTTCTTTGACTTACCTGCGGCAGCAAGAGAAATAGCAATGATTTGTTTTCTACTTCTTATTTTACCACCAGCACCTCTTGCTTTACCTTTTTTCTTATTGTCAGCAATTAGTTCTCTGATGTTTTTAGAAACATCTTTACCTAAAGGCATTATTTCATACCTTTCTTTTTCATCATCTTCTTTTTTTTATCTGTCATTTTCATACCCATTTTTTTAGCGTATGATTTAGCCATTGCTTTACCTTTTTTACTATACTCGAACTTTTCTCCATTTACCATTAGCATTTTATTAACCTTTCAAATATTTTACTATAAATAGTAATACAAAATTAAACTACTGGTTTTAATGTCTTTAGTTTAATTGGTTTTAGTTTCTTTAATTTTGGTTGTTTAATTCTACCTTTTTTAATCTTTGCTCTAACTTTTTTAATTCTTAGTTTTCTAATTTTAGGTTTTCTTGGTTTAGATACTTCTGGTTTAAAATCAGTTCCTAATCTTTTTAAATTATCAAATATTGATTGTTGAGGTAGTTCAAAGTTATTTTTATAATCTAATGCTTTATTAATCTCCGCCTGCCTTGTAGGGTTGACATTTAAAAGAGTATTTAACTGGTCTGTAGAAAGAGAATTTAAAGCCCTTTCCCTTGGGGATAAAGCTTCATTTTGTACTCTATTTTTAATTCTATTTTTGACAGTATCGATTTGAGAAGTGGTTAATTCTGAAGCTAGTTTTATTTGCGAATCAAAGTCGTTTTGTAAAATAGCAAGTTCTAATTCATCTTGTGTTTTAGTAACTCTTTCTTTTTCTGGTTTTAATTCTTGTTGTAAAACTTTTCTTTCTTGTTTAGTTGAAATAGTATCTTCGAACATTTTATTAAATCTAGGGTCTGATTTTCCAATACCGTAAGGTGCGTATAATTCAGATGTAGTTAAAGGTACTGGTTGTAAATCACTACTTGTGTAAGGTTCGAGTGATGACCTAAGGTTTGGTTCGAAACTAAATTGATTTGTTGTAATGTCTGGAATTAAGGCTTTAAATTCATCCCAAGATTCTTGTTTCTTTCTTTTAATAGGGTCAATTACATCAACGACATCTTTTAAAAAACCAATGAATGGGATAAAACCAGTACTTGCAAAAGCCGCAGTCGAGCTGATTGGGTCTTTCTCGTAACCATTACCAGATGAAAGTAATTTTGAAACAACTTGTAAGTAAGTAGGGGAGATAAAAAATGCCTTGATAAACTTAGAATTAGCATCAACAAATTTAGTTATATCCCCCTCAGTAAGTGTTTCTGGGTCTTCTTGAAAAGCAGCTCTCATAGCAGCCATATAAATTAAAGGGGCGGAAAACAGTTCTAAATAAGCAAAGGGAATCCAATTATCCCCAATCTTTACACTATATGGTTTTCTTCCAGAATCGTAAAATAACTTTTTTTCAGCTTCATCTTTAGGTGCTTCAAAAGCAAGTTCCCCATTTAAATATTTTTGTATTGCAAAAGCACTTGTTGCAGTTCCAACAGATAAATAAGCGTAATCAGTCAAGGTTCTATTTGCTGGGTTTTTAGTCAAAATGTTAATAAGTTGTGTTGGTGGAAATAACCTTGCTTTTAACTTTTGAAAGTTAACAGCTAACCTTAAAACTGGAAACAAAGGGGTTGTTATATAATTCCAAGCGCTATCCCCGCCTTTAAGCTGTGTCCCGTAACTTCCTATCTTTTCGAAAATAGCATCAACCCAACCCGTCTCACCTGCTTTAAAAGGTTTAAATTCACTTCTACCTAGTATTTCCTGCCTGAGTAAAAATGCTTGCTCGGCGGCTTGTTTGTCGTTTAAACCCCTCTTCTTAGCAACTGCTAACTCTCCCGCCTCTGCCATTGTTCCAAGAATTTGGTCTGTTCCTTCCATAAAGTTTGCGATTTGCCTTAATACTGCAGGTAGTTGCTTCTTTTGGTATTCTCTTACATAGTAATTAATGTCTGGGGATTCAGTAGCTGGTACATAAAATGGGTCTGAATAAACTCGTTGGAAGTTTTCTAACCCTTGTTTTAAAGCACCGAAGTAAGCTCTATTATAATCAGCTATATTTTTAAGAGAAACTCCAGATACTAAATCATCTATATTTGCGGGTCTTAGAAATTTAGGCAATAAACCAGATGTTAATAATTTAGAAGCAACATAATCCCCAGCAAGAAGAGCATTTTTATATACAATTCCATTTGCGAAACCTCCCCAAATATTTCTAAGTTGAGTTTGCCAACCAGAGAAAATATTATTGTAGTAGTATTGGTCGTAAAATAATTGTCTTCCTTGTGGAGTTCTAATTGATATTGGGTTAGACTCAGCTAGTTTTTTACCTATCGCTTTAATTGCGTCATCATAGGTAAAGTTTGGGTTTGTCTGAGCCTCACTTAATCTAGAAGCTATAAACTGAGTATCACTTTCTGATAAGTGTGGGAGCTTTAGTTTTTCAGCTAAGACATTAGCAGTTTTCACATCATCAAATATTCCTAAATTTGCGTACTCTAAAATCTTTTGTGATGCCTTAACTCTTTCTTTTTCTTGAGGTATTACAGGCCTTAATACTCTTTTAACTATTTCACTTCTTGTTGTATCAGCTTTTACATTAATAAAGTCTATAAATTGTCTAGCCATCCCGTCAGCTACAGTATCACTTACACCTAAATCGTTTATAAATGACCTTTTTAAATCGTCTAATGTTGACCCTTGAATTGAAGTATGTTTTTTAACTAAATCAACTATAGATATATTGTTCTTTTTTAATTGGTCTTGGGCGGCTTTAGTTATATCAGATGCAGCCCACACATCGCCAAATAACCTTCCCATATAGTTTTCAAGAATTGCGTCAACTTCTGGCACTCTATTAGGAAAAGAGTCTCTGATTTGTTCTTGCGCACCTAAGAGTACTTGTCTAAACTTGACTGGGTTTTCAAGCATTATTCTCCATTTAGCATACATGTCTTTTCTAAGATTATCTAAAGCCTTTTTTTGTGTTTCTTTTGGTAATCTTAATTCTTTTCTGTATAACTGATAAGAAAGTTCAATTAACATTTTGTTAACATTAGATTCAAATACTTCTGATTGTGTTGTTGATAGTCTTTCAGCTGTTTTAATAACTCTTTCAGCTACTACTTGGCTTGGAAGTTTAATTTTTCTTTTTTCGATTTCATACTTAGCATCAAATTTATTTTTAAGCAGTTGAACCATTTGGGTTGCTTTTGTTTTATCAACAGGAACTCGTTTGTAAAACTCATCTTCTAATTTATTTCTAAAGTCTAAGTAATTTTGATAATCTTTAGTAATTTCTTTAAAGTTAGGTTTCAAATCTTTAATAAGGTATGAGTACATCTTATCTACTTGTCTTGTAACAAATACTTCTGGAATCATTCTATTAAATATAGGTTCGGCTGTTGCCATTTTATTTGGGTCTTGACTAATTAAAACTTTAAGTTGGTTTTTAGCTGATTCTACTTTATTTGCAATTTCATCTATATTGTCAAAAGCATATTTAAGTCTTTGGTATAAAGCTTCTTCTGGGTTTATTTTAGGTTTTATCCCATTTGCCTGTAACTCTGATTTACCAATTAGGATAGATTGTAAAATTGATTCAGAAAGTCTTTCACTCTCTTTTTTATCTTCGCTTGGAACAAGAGAATCTACTGCCTTTTTCCAAGCATTAGCTATTATTTGCTCATCTTTTAACTTTTGTTTTGGTAGTTTAAGACCTAACGATTCCGTTAAATTTTGAACAAAAAAATCTTCTAAATCAAACAATGCTTCTTGTAAAGCAGGGTCATTAACAACTTGGTTATTAACCGCTGTTAACTCATCGTTAATTGTTCTTGATGCCCCTTTGACTAATTCATAAGTTCTTTTGTCTGTTTTACTTCGCATACTGTCAAATATATCTTCAGTCTTTCTAATTAAAGTTTGAAGCGAGTTAGCAGCGCCTTGTGATATTTGTCCAGAAGCTGTGTACATTGTTGCTGTAACTTTTTGAAGTTGTGATGATAAACTACTATCACCTGCGGCAGCGAGGTCGGTAGCAATAGCATTTAGATAATCCTCAATAACAGTTTCATTGCCTGCATTTTGGGGGAATCTGTTAGTAAATTCAGTTAATATTGCTCTTGGCCAACTTGTTTCAGCAACTCCAGCATCTCTTAACTGGTTAATTTTTGCGTTATACATGTCTATTATTTCTTTTGCAAACTCGATTTTTAAAGACTGATTCATTTCAGTAACTTTCTGTCTTGCTTGTTGAAACGCCTCCCCAGAACTTCTTTGGATGTAAGTTGTAGATGTATCGCCTTTAATAAAATTATTTAAAATAGTTCTATATTCTTCTGGGAAACCCCCTTTATTGTAAAGACTTTGTAAGAATTTGTATGTTCTTCTTCTTTCTTCTTTTGTTGATGTTTTAATAATATTATTAGCACCCCCATCATTACCTGCAATTAAATTATCAAGTATTCTACTTGCTTTATCTCTTGAAACTTTAGATGTGCTTTGAACTTTTCCTGTTTTTACAGCGTCATCAACAAATTGCTTCCCAGTTCTTGGGGTTTGTTCTGAAATGTCGGCCGCAAGTTTAACAACAGGTCTCTCTTTAACTGCTTTCAATTTTTTAACTTGAGACATTTTTGTAGGTCTTGGCTCGCTAATAGCAGATAATTCTACTTTTGGAGTAATTATCTCAGTTCTAGTTGTTGGTTTTGTTGTAGGTAAATCAATTCGAGATTTAAAGTTATCAACACTTTGTGCAATAGAATCAGCAATTTCCGACTTACTTCCCATAACTGGGGCTTTTTCTGGAAAGAAATATCTAAAAGTCTTACCAATTCCAGCACCTATTAATGGAAAAGCGCCTCCAATAGCACCTCCAATTCCAGCTTGGATTCCTGCCTCTGTTCCTATTCTTCCAAGTCTTTGAGATTCTGGTAAATTCTGAGCTTGTTGTAACCCTTCAGCCACGCCATAACCAGTACCAAAAGCAGAGCCAATACCTGCTTCTTTTAGAACTGTTTTAGTAAGACCACCAGCTGCCCCTTTTGCAACTTTAGCGCCAACACCAACAACTCTTCCTACTGGTATAAACGAAACTAAATCAAGACCCCCTTTGATTATTTTTCCAGTTCCTGAGTAATACTTACCTTGTGAAATATCAACACCACCTTGATAAATAGTTTCTGGTGAAGAAATTACAGGTTCGATTATGCTGCTTGCAATAAAATTTCCAAATTGGGCAGCTGGTTTCAATAAGTCATTTTTTTCTTCAAACCTTCCTAAATTAAAACCTTTATTCCAGTAGTCCTCAAAGAAAGTAGGGGCTTTGCTTGGATTTATACCTTGTTGTATTTTTTCAAAATTTTGAAGAGATTGTTGTGCGGCTTGTTCCTTTGGGTTCATACCTTAAGAATATAAAAAAGAAGGCTCAAATGTAAGTCTGTTTAGTTTAATACTCTACCAAACTGGTCTACAATACCAAAACCTTGACCTGTTTCAAACGCATATAAATCCGCATTTCCGTCTGGGTTTTTACCTGCGTATCTTAAACCATAACTTGCAAGAATGTTAGGGTCATTATTTGATAAACTTATAATGCTTTGTAATGCTTTAGCCCCTTCTGACGGGTTTACAAAACTTTTAAAGTTAATAGGTGTTATTTGTTGCGGTGTTACATTTTGAGTTAAGGCTACATTTTGTGCATTTAATATTGCTTGTTCCCTTAAAAGATTTAAATTGTTTTGCTGTTGTGCTGATTGGTCTTCAAGTTGTCTTCGTCTTGCAGCAAAATCAGATAAAGCTTGTAGTGTTTGATTTGCTTTTGTAACTCCTACCTCAGCTCTTGCTTGTTTTATAGAATCTAATTGTCTTTGAAAATCAAGTCTTGCTTGTGATACTGCCTGTTGTTTTTGTAATTGTAATCTTGCAACATTAGCATCATATTCGCCTTGTATAGCTCTTAACTGGTTTTGAATATTTTGAATACCAGCAGCTCTTTGAGTTTGTATAGCACCTTGTGTTCTAAGTGCCTCTCTTCCGATTAATTCGCCTGCGGCTTGGGCAGTTGACGAGCCACCTACACCTCCAAATTGTTGAACTGCTCTAAGTCCTTGTTCTTCAGCACTTCGTCTAGCTTGTGCTAAAGCTTGTTGTTCCTGTTGTTTCAATGATTCTGTTTGTTCAGCACCTAATGTTTGTTGCTGTTGTAATTGTTGTTGTAGTGCAGGTAATTGCTGTTCAAAAGGGGAAGCTACTTGTTCTAATACAGTAGGTAACTCTGCTTGTAAAGATGCTTCTCTTTGTCCTAAAAATTGTAATTGTTGTTTACTTGCATCTTCAATAGCTTTTCTAACTTGCTCTTGGTAAGTTTCCTCAGCACTCTTTTTTGGTTTAGGTTGTGTTGTTTTAGTAGGTATTGAAGTAGACTTAGGTGCTGTTCCTCCTTGAGTTGTCGGTGCAACATTTCTTTGTGATGCAGCTAAATCTTCTTTTGAGGCAACACTCATCTTAGGTGCTACACTCATTCTTTGGTTTGCTGGTGGAAATGTTTTTTTTGGTGTAAACCCAAAAGACGGAAGTTTATTATAGTCTGTTGAAAAAGGATTCATATAAAATATCAATACAAAATTATTTATTTAATACAAATGGTTTTTCAATAGAATCATATAAACCAAAACCACATATTTTACATTCAATTTTATTAACCGCAATTCTTTTGAAAACATGGTTACACTTTACAAGTTTTATTTCAGTCGTGTGTTTAAGTTCACTCGTCTCTATCAACTTCTTTTCTTGTTGTGATATTTTCAATGATTGCTCTTTGGCTGTTGATGAATTGATTAAACTCTCGGATAAGTTCTGCTTTTCCATACATCTTATTATACGACATTGCTAACTCTTCTGATGTTTTATATAAGCTGGGGTTGGGAAACTCCTGTATTTTGCCCAGCAAATAACTCATTAGCAGTTGGAATCCCTTGTGGGACTGGACTTCCAATATTAACTGGGCTTGGCGGAGTAATTCCTCCTCCTGCTTGTGGGATGGTTGGTTGTCCTCCATTGCTACTTGGTTCGAATAGTTTTGCCGCATTTCTTACTCCATTATCTTCCAATACTTGGATAATTAAATCTTTCAATTTTATTTTATCACCATCAGCTTGTAATTGCATGTTAACATTAGGGTTTAATAATATTTGTAATGCTTGATTTCTACCAAGTATTTGCTGGTCACTTACACCAACAGCCATAGATTTAACATCTGGAATATAATCATAAGTTCCGTTTAAGTCATCTTTATTAACTCTAAGAATTGCAAACTCCCCGTATTTATCCATCTCCATTTTAGGTACAAAATCTCCCATTTTACTTCTAGGGTTTAGATTTTCTGGTACTGCTGGTATTGCTGTTTGTTCGATTATGGTTTGAATCATTGTTTCATCCATCATATTAGGGTCTTGCTCAACCATTGAGGCAATTCCTTGTGTGACTTCATCTGGAACTTCCATATCATCTAATTGGTATCTTTTAAGTTCGTTTAACATATCCATACCAGTTATTTTGAAAACTATATGGTATTTGGTTGGGTCATCAAATAAGAATTGTTGGTTTAATAAAATCCACATATTCATCTGGTCTTTTAATGCTTCTTTCAAAAACATTTGGTTAAACTCGTCTCTTGATTGCATCTGGGTATAACTTGCTCTTACCTCAGTTGCTGTTTTTTCTGTAGCAAATGGGTTTACATTTGAAACTCCAGCACTTGTCTCCCCAACTGCTTGGTTAAATGCTGATTTCAAAACTTGATAAGTTGTTGAGAATTGTTGAACTATTTGTGTTCCAGATTGGTGTTCAATAATGTTATTTGGTGTTGAACCTGTAAGCCATAAGGCATTTGGGGCATATACAATAGTATCAAGTCTAACTCCATCTGCGTTGTTTGCTACTTTAATAGGTGGTCTTAAAGAGAAGTTTACTTGGTCTAAAAACCCGCACATAAAAGCATTAACTGCCTTTTGGATAGGTAGTACTGATTCAAACTCACTTTCTCCATAAACATCATCGCCATTTTGGTAATATCTAAGTTGAACAATAGGTATGATTTTACTATCAAGTGGGTTTTCAATGTTTCTTATAACAACACCATATCTTGGTAAGAATGTAACCCATCTGTCTTTTCTATATTCAGTTACAACTTCTAATGTCTTGTAATAAATATCTTGTCCGATTCTGTCTTCTAAACCTCTAATTTGTTTTACCATTGAAGTATATTTACTATCTCTTCTATCCCCTTGATATTCACTTAATAGTTTTTTAGTTAAATAATCAAGGTTTGTAAATACGGGTTCTCCGTTAATGCTTGTATTTTCTAAATCTTGTAGGGTTCTCCACTCTCTAACTTGAACCCAGTTTGCGTTTTTAACATGGTTTGCTTGGTAATCAACGAAAACATCCCTGTTATCTAAAACTTTCATTTCATTACCTTCGTATTTATCGTTTTTAATCCAGTAACAAAGAGCAAAAGCTGCACCAAATAGTCTTGTGTACTCATCCATCAATGCCCATTTCTCAAGCATTGACCCGCCTAACTGTGCATTGTCCCATTGAAAATCTAAAATAGCGTTGTTAATTTTAGCTTTGACAACATCCCCATTCTCACGAGGCACTACTGTTCCTCTTAGTTTTCCGTTAAATAGTCTTGCGTTTTTTTCAATTAAAGATGTTCTGATAAGTGGGTCTGTGACTCTTGATAAGTATGCCCAGTTTGCTGGTAATTTTCCATAATAGGCTTTGATAATGTCATCCCAACCTCCTCTTCTGATTTTCCTTTGTTCCATATCTTGTGTTCCGTATTGATAATGGTAATAACATTCTCTAAACTCTGGGGAATATGCGTCATCCATAGCAACTTGCTCTGGGATTTGATTTTTTGGGATTCTTTTAGCCATAAAATTAAAATACAAAACAATTACTCAAATGTCCATTTAGATAAATCGTGTTGTGGTAAATATATTGGTTGATTTCTATTTAAAAACCCACCAGAGTCAATATTTGTGAAGTAATATTCTAAAGCACGCATAGAGTGGCTGTATTCGTCATGCTGTGGGGTCTCGTTTGATGTTGAAAATATGTTGTTTTTCCTGTCTGGGTATCTATAATTTAAAATACAATCTCTAAATCTTTCAAGTCTATTATCAACATATAAACTTGGTATGTATTTATGTGTAATTCTAATCTGTTCGTGTATCTTAACCCCATTTTTAGTCCTGATATGGATACCTTGCTTCGCATATTCCTCTATAGGGGAAGTATTTGTAACTATTGACCTAGCATTACCAGCAGGGTCGCCAGTAAATAATGAAGGTTGTCTATAAGGCTTTGCTTTAATAAGGGCTGAGAAATAATCAATATTTGAGTTTGATTCTTCATGGTAATCAATAACTCTAAACTCACCACCAAATGATTGTATCCAAATGATAGCAGTTGGGTCGTTGACTCCAAAATCCATTGATACATGAACTTCAAGATGTGGGTCATAGTCGACAACTTTAAATTGTCTAACAACATCAAAATCTTTGTATACTTGACCTGAAACTGAGACAAACTCCGCCATATACTCTTGTTTGAAAGTATCTGTGTCGATTTCAAGTTTAGCTTTTTCAATTTCGTCTTTAGGAATGAAAGGATTGTCATAAGTTGTAAACCTAAATGATTCGTAATCTTCATCAGTTTTAGATTTATTAAATAAATCATAAAAATGATTAAAACCTTTAGGTGTTGAAATAAACATTGCCTGCCCTTTCGTATCAGTTAATGTTGGTCTTAATACATCATTCCAAATATACCCCCAATTACGCATAGAAGCAACCTCGTCTGCCACCAAAAAGTCAATTCTATTTCCTCTTGCAGACTCTATGTTTTCAGTTCCTCTAAGCCAAATAACGGATATTGTGGGTAGTACATTACCTTTACCATCAATATTTTTAATAGGTATTTCCATTCTGGATTCATTTGGGTCACCCGCCCAAATACCTGCCTTCTTAGTATAGGTTTTGAGGTTATTCCATACAATATCTCTAGCTTGTGTAATTGTAGGGGCAAAATACACGACTTTAGATGCAGGTTTGAGTAATGCAAAGTACATCATGGATAAAATTGATAATTCTGACTTACCAAACCTTCTTCCTGCACAAATTACTTTGAATCTAGCAGAAGAATCATAAATTAACTTTTGGGATGGGTGGAAGTCTCTCATGACTTATAGTATAATACCATATATGCCAGTTAAAAATAAGCATGATGCTGTTAAAAGTAAGTTTCAAAGAGTTCCGAAAGTTGTAAAGCAAAAAGTAATAACTGATTTAATTAAAAAAGAATACTCACTAAACGAAATTGCAGATATGTTTGGTGTAAGTAGCTTTACAGTTAAAAACTTAGCTAATAAGGAAATAAATGATGAGTTTGTTGCAAACCTTAGTGTTGAAATTGACAGACTTAACAGGCTTAAAGATTTATATATAAAAGCAATAGTTAAAGATTTAGAATTAGAATCTTACAAGCATTTAAAAAATACATTTCAAGATGCAAAATATAGTGATGTATTGAAAACTGCTGAAATGTTAAAGATTACTGATAACCCAAATCTCACACAAAACAATATAAGCATTGTTATGCCAGAATCAGTTAAGAAAAAGTTTAACATTGACTCACCAAAAGATACTTTACCTACTTCGGAAAGTAGCAATGGTTAAGTATTTGCTCAGTTATTCCCCTACTTTTAGTATATTTTTCAGTTAAATGATTAGATATATTTGCTCTTTTAGGAATATCTAAAAACGCTGCAAACTTTACACCATTAAAAACAGTCATGTTCTTTTCACAAGACATTTCAGAGTCATAACTGACTTCATATATCCTTTCAGCTAAAGGTCTGCCAAAAATACTAATTAACACTTCGTGAATCATCATTTTTCCTCACTTTCTAACAAATGGGGATGCTCATAAATATTTCCAATTACTTCCATATCTTCTGTATCATCCCATTGAAAATCCATCCAATTCTTTGTTTTCCTGTTGAACAAAATATAGCAACACATGAGTGGGTTTGTTGGGTATTCACATTCATTATCTTCATCTAAATAAACTACTTCAAATACTTCAGAGTATCCTTCTCTATGGTTAAATCTAACTAAATCCCCTTCATAAATGTCTTTATAATTTACATCTCTTGCCCCTATAGATTGCATTACTTTCCAATCATCCCCCATTGCAAAAGGCTCAATGTAATCATCAAGCATGTGCTTTAACGACTCCCATTCAATCATCATATTTTCAGGTTTATAAAAAACTCTAAACTTTATTTCTCTCATTTTATTTCTCACTTTCTTTATCTTCAAATACAGATTTATCAAACTCATTAAATCCAACAAGGTAGCCACCACTCCAAACACTCTTAGCATCTTTTGTAACTAATGATTTGAACTCGTTGTAGTATTTATCATACTCTTCGCTGTATGCTGAATAAAAAGTAAATCTACCTTCATATAATTTATTTAGAACCTTCAAAGCACCCTTAAACATCTCTGGAGTGTAATCTTGCCAATCTGGAGATTCTGGGTCTATAAACTCAACATTGTCTGGGATACCATCCCACACCTCAATACCACCAAAACCTTTTCTTGTTTTATACTTTCTTTCCTCACTCATTTGATTTCCCTTTCTAAAATATAATTTACGATGTCATTTATAGCACTGTCAGTAATTTCATTTGCTTGTGCTCCAAGTATATTTATTAAATCATTTTTGATTGATTGTTTAACGCTACTATCAAGTTTATTATTCAAATCTAAAATTGTTAATTTTAACTCTACAATTTGTGCTTGTTGGTCGTTAAACTTTTGAATATAACTATCAAGTAATCTGTCGTATTCTATTTGACTTTGTTTGTTTATATCATCCATTTTATTTCTCACTTTCTAACTTTTTCTACTTTAATCATTGATAGTCCTAACACTTTCACCTTTATCAATTTGTTGGCAACACTTACCCATCTCTTATGCCCTTGTAAGGCACTTTCTTTATCTTTATACCTTTCAACAGGGTGAGCGCCATTTGCATCTAAAATAGCAGTTTCATATCCTTCGTCTGAAGTCCAGACAGTTGATACACCTACACCGCCATTATCCTCTGGTTCTACTCTTGCAAGTCTCCTTGTACGAAACCCCATCATACTACCTAACATCGCTAAATACATACCAAACATTTTATTTCTCACTTTCTTTATCCTTGAGTAGTCGTGCTAACTCAAGAACCAAACTATATAATTTTCTGATATCTTCAATCGCCATAACCAAAAAGGCATAGATGATTAAATGTATTACAAAGTAACCAAGTAGCACCACAAACTCCATAACATTTCTGTCATAAGCCTTCCATAACAGGTTTATCATAATTGCCGTATGCCCAAACTGGACTACAACTAAAAAAAACCTGTGAGGATTTTGTCGGTATTTTTTTGTCACAAAGTCTACACATTTCCAAAATATACTACCTACATTATTCACGATATACCCCCTTCTTTTCAACTAACAGACAATTTCTCAACAATAAATAAATCACTTCCTCATGATTTTCCCCATATGGCAAGTAAAAAACCAGTATGGTTTCTGAAAAATTAACTTTTCCAGACTCATAGCGTTCATTTAAGTTATATTCGATTTTATCATTTCGGTGTATCTTGTAAAGTGAATATTTACCTGCTGAAATTATACAGTCGTGTGGGGATTCTACCAATTTGTGCAGGTTTTCTTGTGTAAACACCTTGTAATTTTATCACATTTGCTTGTAGGAAGTGGTTAAAAATCAAGACTGGGTTGACATAAGCCGACCCAGTCGAGTAGTATTATGGTGTGGGGAATAATACTTTTTTAAATATATCAAAAATATGACAAATTACAATAAAACATTTATGCCTGAGTTTATTCCTTTTTACCCAAAAATCAAGGAAAAACACAATTTAACTACTTTGGAAACATTGCTTTATGGTTTCATCAAGTTTTACCTAAATCATGCGTCACATGAGTTTTACTTCTCAAACGAACAACTAGCT
>Ga0214917_10003245_pt1 | contig 19011 bp, 16 predicted proteins | sample LL_1208_BB_MetaG_FD_177983 | JGI IMG/M metagenome (GOLD analysis project Ga0214917, IMG submission 177983) | Freshwater microbial communities from Lake Lanier, Atlanta, Georgia, United States - LL_1208_BB | ecosystem: Environmental > Aquatic > Freshwater > Lake | place: USA: Georgia | collected...
ACCCGTCCCTGATTCCCGCTCTGGAGACGACCCATGCACCTGCCTCGACGGCTGCTTCTCGTATTCACCGCCCTGATCTGCCTGACGCGGGGCGCCACAGCGGCCGACCCCGAAGGCTTCACGCCGCTCTTCGACGGCCGCACGTTCGCCGGCTGGAACGGCGACACGACCACGACGTGGCGGATCGAGGACGGCACGATCGTGGCGGGCAGGCCGGGCGTGGCCGCCCCACGCAACGAGTTCCTCGCCACGGATCGCGCGTACGGCGACTTCGAACTGCGGCTCGAGTACCGGCTCGACTGCACCGCGGCCTGCAACGCCGGCATCCAGTTCCGCTCCGTGCGCATCCCCGACCACCACGAGGTGATCGGGTTCCAGGCGGACATCGGCCCGGGGATCACCGGCGCGATCTACGACGAGAGCCGGCGGCGGAAGATGCTCGCGACACCGGCGCAGGAGGTGCAGGACAAGGCGCTCGCCGCCGGCCGTGACGGCTGGCACGAGTACGTGATCCGCTGCGAGGGACCGCGTGCCCGACTCTCGATCAACGGCGTGGAGACGATCGACTACACGGAGACCGACACCTCGATCCCGCTCCGCGGCATGGTGGCCCTGCAGATCCACGGCCAGCTCGTCGGCACCGTGCGGTATCGCAACATCCGCATCCGGGAACTCGTTCGGTGATTGATGCGACCGGTGTCACCAACGTGTTGACGTTCGGTCCATCCGTGACATTGGCCGCTGGGAGAGCGACTCATGTCCGGCTCGACACGAATCAGGACGGCGTGATCGACGCCGGGGAACTGGCGAAGATCCGGGAGGGCATGGCGAAAGGAGATTCGGGTAAAGGAGTGGCTGGCATGGGCAAGGGTCAGGCCGGCGGCGGCGGGCCCGACGACCTGATCGCGAAGGCCGACACCGACGGCGACGGACGCATCACCAGGGCAGAGGCGGGTGACGCGCCGTGGTTCGACAAGGTCGACAAGAACGGCGACGGCGTGCTCGATGCCGGGGAACTCAACGTCCTGCGCGACGCGCTGGAGAAGAAGGGAGGCGATCGATGAACGGCACCGCGCCAGTCCTGCGGATCGCGATCGCGCTGGGGATCCTCTCCGCAATCTTCTTCGTCGTCGAGCGGGTCGCCGGCCGGGGCAGGAATCGCGTGCAGCCGATCCTGCGCGGCGGGTGGACGACCGACGTGGTGTACTGGTTCGTCACGCCGCTGCTCACGAAACCCCTCGTGCGGCTCCTCGTAATCGTACCGATCGCGGCACTCGTGCTCATGAAGGTCGTGCCCGCGGAGGCGTTCCGGTCCGGCGCGTACTCCGGCTTCGGCCCGCTCAGCCGTCAGCCGATCTGGCTGCAGACGGTTCAGATCTACCTGCTCGTGGACTTCATGGGCTACTGGTCGCACCGCCTCTTTCACCAGGGTGCATGGTGGCCCTTCCATGCCGTGCATCATTCGTCCGAGGACCTTGATTGGCTGGGCAGCCTGCGGGTGCACCCCGTCAATGACATGGTGAACAAGTTCGTGCAGGTGACGCCCGTGCTCCTCTTGGGCTACAACCCCACCGTCACGCTCTCCGCCGCACCGGTTCTGACCTTCTACGCGATCTTCATCCATGCCAACGTGAACTGGGATTTCGGGCCGCTGCGCTACGTCGTCGCGACGCCGGTCTTCCACCGCTGGCATCACTCGCGGGACCGTGAGGCGTGGGACAAGAACTTCGCCGGGCTGCTACCCCTGTGGGACATTCTGTTCGGCACGTGGTACATGCCGCGGGGAAAATACCCTGAAAACTTCGGCATCTGCGAGCCGATGCCGAGTGGATTTCTCGCCCAGTTCCGCGAGCCGTTCGTCCGGCTGATGCGCCGCGATCGCAAGGTCGACCCGGTCTGACCCCTGCACCTGCCCGTGCTCGTCCTCGCCCTTGCCCTCGCCGGGCTCAACCGCACAACCATCGCCCAGGAATCGCCGGCTCGACCGCAACAACGACCTCTTCGGCATCTTCATGCTACAGACGCAGCTCTACAAATCGCCTACCTACGGCACCTTCAAACAGCTCGTGGGCGAATCCGCCGGCATCCCGAGCCAAGCCGCTCGGGGCGGACTCGGTCAGGGTGGCGGTGGGGCCGTCACGAGCAATCCCTTCACACAGCGCGATACGAACGACGACGGCACACTCGGTCGCGACGAGCTTCCCGCCGTGTTCTTTGATCGTCTGGATGCGGACAAGGGCGGGTTTGTCACCCCGGCGGAGCTCAAGGCGCTGCGGAAGCCGAAATAACGGGTTGAACATGATGACTCGAGCCGTGCTTCTTCTCTTGCTCTGCACGGCGGTGGCTTCCGCCCAGACCACCGCCGACCGCTTCACGCAATTCGACGGCAATGGCGATGGCACGCTGACACGCGAGGAATTCCCGGCAGCGGGGATTTTCGACGCCGCGGACGCGGACACGGACGGTGTGCTCACGCGGGATGAGATCGCCGCCTACTTCCGCAAGCAGCAGACCGGCACGACGACGACACCACCGGCTCCGCCGTCGAAACCGGCGACGCCGTCTGCTGGCAGGGTCGAGATCGTGGAAGCGCTCGACCTGCCGTACGCGACCATCGCCGGAGTGGACCCGAATCTTCTCTCGCTCGACATCCATGCGCCGAAGGGCGCGCGCAACGCGCCGGTGGTGGTGTATGTGCATGGCGGCTACTGGAAGGCGGGTGACAAGTCACAAAAGGGGCATCTGCCGGAGTTCTTCTGCCGGCGCGGCATCCTGTTCGTGTCGCTGAACTACCGCCTCGCTCCGGCGGTCACACACCCGGTGCTCATCCAGGACGTGGCGCGGGCCGTGGCGTGGGTGCATGACCACATCGCGGAACACGGCGGCGATGCGGCGCAGCTTTATCTCACCGGACACTCGGCCGGGGCGCATCTCGTGGCCTTGCTCGGCACGGATGCGAATCGCCTGGGCGAAGTGGGCAAGTCGCTCTCCATCCTGCGTGGCGTCATCCCGCTCGATTCGGCAGCGATGGACATCCGCAGCGTGGCGGCGAACGACCGTCGGGCCGACAGCCCGTATCGCGCGGCCTTCGGCGATGAGCCGGCGGCCTGGGCCGATGCCTCGCCGCTGGTGCATGCAGAGAGCGCGAAGTCGCTGCCGCCGTTCCAGATCGTCGTCGCCTACGGTCCGGCCATCGCGAACAAGAAGGCGGGCGTGGACGCCTTTGCGGCGGCGTTGCGAAACAATGGCACGCGGGCCGAGGTGGTGGATGCGTCGTCCTTTCGCGAGCATCAATCGCTGATGGCCGAGTTTGGCGCGGCGGGTGACCCGGTGAGCGCGGCGGTGCTCGAGTTCATCGAGAGCGTGCGCGGCGGCCAAGCCGTCGCCGGGCTGGGCACCGAACGCGTCCTCGAGCCGAAAGGCGAGGCCGCCGCCGCCGCCAAGAAGCAGCTCGAAGCCTACCGGCTCCGCGTGCTGATGATGCAGTTCGACAAGAACAAGGATGGCCGCATCACGAGAGACGAGATGAGTGCCAATCGCTTCCTGTTCGACCGCATGGACGCGAACAAGGACGGCGTCGTCGCCGACGACGAACTCCGCGCCTACGAGCAGAGCAAGGACACACCCTCCAGGACCTCGCCCGCAACTCCCGCGAAGCCTTCCGCCGACATCTGGCAGCCCCAGGACACGATGATCGGCTCCACCGGCGTTTCCTACCGCGACCCCGAACTGCTCCAACAGGGCGGACTCATGGTCTTCGCCGATGACAAGGGCGACGTGTGGCTGAGCGAGATGGATGTGCAGACTGGCCATTTCAAGGACAGCGCCGATGGCCGCCAGCATCGCGTGGACGGCCCCATCTCCAAGTGGTCGCGCTACTGCAACGGCCCCGAGTGGGGGCTCGACGCGCGAGGACCCGCGCTCTTTTTCATCAAGGACAACGTGGAGGGGACCGGCCAGCTCTGGCGCGCCGCGCCGCCGTGGGACAAACCGCAGCTCACCCAGCTCACGCACGACACCGACATCCACAACTGGATCTGCGAGCCGAGCGTCAGCGCCACACTGCCCACCACGCGAGTCATCATCTATCGCGGCGGCGGACCGAAGGGCGGTAATGTCACCGCCTGGCTCGATGAGGAATCGCCCGCTCAGCCGCACGCCTTCACCGAACGCGCGTTCCTCGCCCGCTTTTCCATCAACACGCCCCACATCACCTGGTCGCCACGCCAACGCGCCGGAGACCGCAGCACCACGCAGGTATCATTGCTGGACACCGGCAATCGCAAGATCCGCATCATCACCGCCGACGGAGGCGCGAAATACGACCCCTGGCTCTGGCACGCTCCCGAGTTCGACGGCGAACTGCTCCTCTGCGTGAACCTCGATGAACGCGCGCTCGCGATCTACCGCGACACCAGACGCGACGGCCACACTCCCTGGTCCCGCATCGCCGAAATCCGCCTCCCCGCCGACGCGCCCCATCCGCAGCTCAAGTCCTGCGAACCCGTCAACGGCGGTCGCGGCGCGTTCGGCCGCTCCTGGTTCACCGCCCAGGGCGGCGACGACAAGGACGCCGACACCAGCATCTGGCTCCTCGGTTTCCACAGAGACGGCGAGCACACCGCCCGCCGCCTCGACGACGGAGCCACCAGCCACACCGCCGCCCGTCGGCTCGACCCGGAAACGCTCGTGGGGGACCGCGAGCTGTTCGTTTATTACACCCGTCTGAGCGACAAGGGCTCCGAGCTGAGGCGGTGCCGGACGGGGGTGTTGAAGGCGGAAACCACGGGTACCAGAGAACCATGAAGCGTCACACGTTCGCCGGGCTCTTGGCCGCATCGTGCGTCTCCGCCGCCGAGCGAGACACCCGCTTCGAGCCCCTCGGCAAACACAATGACGGCACGAGCGAGGATCCGTCATGAGACCACACACGTCCGGCATTTCACGAATGACCATCGTGGCCCTCTTGGCACTCCTCGCTTGCTCATCGGCATGGGGCGAGGACGGTCATCGCGCGTCCTACTACAAGGACGGCGAAATCCATGTTGCCGTGCTGGGCCAGCGGGAAGGAAAGCCGATCACCACCGGTCACTGGGACTTCAAGCCGTCGTGGTCGAAAACCGGTGATCACCTCGTCTTCTTCCGACGCTTGAAGAACGATCCCGTCGTGAGCAACTGGATCACCCAGCTCTGCATCATCAACGCCGACGGGTCCGGCTTTCACGCGCTCTCCGACGGGACGCACACCGACTTCAATCCGACATGGACCCGCGACGGCAGGAACACTCCCGTCTGGAATCGCAAGAATGGCGAGCAAGGCGGCTATCACATCGTGGCCGGCAGGATCGGCGGCAGCCCGGGCGAGGAAATCGCCCTCACCGATCCGAGCTACCACGCCTGGGTCCACTCCGCCGTGCGTGATGGGCGGCTCTTCGTCTCCGCGATTCCTCCCCAGCTCGGTTACGGTGACTACCTGATGACGCCCAACCCCGGCGGCGAGCCAATTTTCGAACGCGTCACCTGCGAACTCGCGGAAACCGGCAGCCTCGACCGCGTGAGCATCTCTCCCGACGAGACGAGGATCTGCTTCGACTACCAGCCCGGCAGGAAGAACGAGATGCCGGGCCGCACCCTCTACGTCGCCGACTTCGATGTGCAATCCCGCACCATCACCAACGCCGAGCCCTTTGCCAATGCAGAGCGGAAGCAGGTGTGGTTCGACTACCCACGCTGGACCAGAGATGGCAGTGCCATCGTCTATCAGGCCGGGGGCAAACTGTTCCTCTACGCGCTGTCGGACAGTTCGACGAAACAGGTCTCGACCGACGACACGGCCGACTATCGCTATCCCCACGGAGAGGCGACGCCGAACTGACGATGAACGACACACCCCTCCTGCTTCTTGTTCTCGCCGCCTCCGCGCTGGCTCAAGGTCCAGCCCAAGGTCCAGCCCAAGGTCCAGCCCAAGGTCCAGCCCAAGGTCCAGCCCAAGGTCCGGCCCAAGGTCCGGCCCAAGACCGTTTCAATCACCTCGACACGAACAGCGACGGGGCGGTGACCAGAGAGGAGGTCGCCGGTATGGGGGCGGCCGCGAAGTGGAAGGGCATGGGCGTCTCCACCGGCGCACCGTTGCCGCCGGCCGGAATGGCCGACATCGAGAAGGGCCGGGCCATGGAGGAGGACGCGATCTTTCGGCTCATGAGCATGACGAAGCCGGTCATCGCGCTGGCCGCGCTGACGCTGTATGACGAGGGCAGGTTCACGCTCGACGAACCCATCGCGAAGCACTGCCCGGAGTGGGCCGCACCGCGCGTGAAGGAGGGCGACGCGGTCGTGCCCGCGAAAGCGGCCATCACGCCGCGGATGCTCATGAGCCATTCGAGCGGGCTCGGGTATGGAGGCGGCCAGGCGGCCGCGGCGCTGGCCTATCAGGCGATGACGAAGCCGGGCGCGACCTTGAAGAACTTTTCGGAAGCCGTGGCGAAGGAGCCGCTCCTGTTCGAGCCGGGCACGAGCTACAACTACGGTGTGGGGCGCGACATCCTCGGCCGCTATCTCGAGGCCCTCACGGGAAAGCCGCTCGACGTGATTTTGAGAGAGCGGCTCTTCGGCACGATCGGCGACTACGAGCGGCTCTGCCGCATGATCCTCAATCGCGGCGTGCTCGACGGCGTGCGGGTGCTGAAGCCCGAGACCGTCGATCTCATTTTCGAGAACCACCTCGAGCATCCCACGATGAAGTACGGCCTCGGCGGGATCGTCAACGGCGCGGGCAGCTACGGCTGGGGCGGCGCGGACGGGACGCAGTTCGTGGTCGATCGCAAGAACGGGTCCTTCACGCTCTTCATGGTGCAGACGCAGCACTACAAGGCCCCGACCTATCCCGCGTTTCTCGCGCTCGCGAACGAGGCCTGCGGGCTCGTCGCACCCGGAGCCACGGCAGGCACCCCCAGTCCACCCGCCGCCGGCGGTGGCATGGCCGGCGGCGGCAGGGCCGGCCCGCTCGCGCAGCGCGATACGAACAAGGACGGAAAGCTCGGCCCCGACGAGCTCCCCGCGGCACTCTTCAACAAGCTCGATGCCGACAAGGACGGTTTCGTGACGGAAGCGGAGCTCCAGCCCCTCTGGAAGCGATGACCGCGAAGCCTGCGACGATGCCGTCGATCACACCGCATGTCGAAGTGCTCTCCGTCGGAGCCCTCATCGTGTCCAAGAGCCATGCCCCGCAGCCTGCCGCAACCGTGGGCGACACCGGCCGTTGAACCAAAGCCATGAACATGCCGCACGTTTTCCATCGGCTCGGCATCCTCCTCGCGTTCGCGGCGGCGGCACCCGTGCGGGCTGCAGAGCCTGCCACAGTCGCGTCCGACCTGGCCTGGGTGACGCCGGAGGTAACAGCGCCGGGCGTGTCGTTCCACACGTTCAAGAGCGCCGCCGCCAAAACCACGGTCAGCTACCACCTGTTCACGCCGGCGGCCTACGATCGCGAGCCGGAGCGACGCTTCCCGGTCGTCTACTGGCTGCACGGCTCGGGGGGCGGGCTCCCCGGCATCCCGCGGGTCGCGGCACGTTTCGCCGCGGCGATCGAAGCCGGGAAGGCGCCTCCCTGCCTCGTCGTTTTCGTCAATGGCATGCCCGACGGCATGTACGTCGACTGGAAGGACGGTTCGGCCCCGCTCGAGACCGTGATCGTCAAGGAACTCGTGCCGCACGTCGATGCTTCGTATCGCACGATCGCCAGTCGTGAAGGCCGGGCGCTCGACGGATACAGCATGGGCGGTTACGGTGCCGCGCGGCTCGGGTTCAAATACCCCGACGTCTTCCGTGCCGTGTCCATGATGGGCAGCGGCCCCCTGCAGGAAAACCTCCTCGACGCGCCGCGGGCCAGCCGCCGACGAGCCATGGAGGTGCTCGCGCGAGTTTATGGCGGTGATCCGGACTACTTCAGGAGCGTGAGCCCCCGGACGCTTGCCGAGCGGCAGGCCGACGCGATCGCGCGGGGCTCGCTCGTCCGCATGGTCTGCGGTGACCAGGACAACCTGCTCGCCAACAACCGCGCGTTTCACGAGCATCTCGAACGGCTTGGGATCCCCCACACCTGGACGGTGCTTTCCGGCGTGGACCACGACCCGCTCGGCACGCTCGAGGCGCTCGGCGACACCAACTGGGGCTTTTACCGCCAGGCATTCGGCGTTGCAGCAGGCCGCTGATCCACCATTCGAAGCAGGCAATCATGATGAGGAACATGCCGATGCGTCGCATTCCGCTCCTCCTGATCCTCGCGATCCTCGTCGGCACCGGCGTCGTGGCCGTGCGCCGCGCCGCGGCCCAGCAGCGTCTCGAGCAGCGGTTCGACCAGCTCGACAGGAACGCCGACGGCAAGGTCACGCCGAACGAGTTGCCAGCGGCGGAATTCTTCAAGCGGCTCGATCTCGACGGTGACGGGGCGATCACGAAGCCCGAAGCTGCGACGGCGCTTCGCAAGGGTGCGTTGGCGGATCTCGTGAAGCGGGATTCGGCCGGCTCGACGGGCACGCCGGCTGCGGCGGAGAAAACAAACCCGTCTCCCGCGGAGCCGCCGGTGCGCGAGGGACCGAAGCCCGTGCTGCCCGGGGATCACGGGATCGGTCGCCGGATCGCCACTCTGACGTTCACCGACCTCACGGGCGCCTCCCGGTCTTTGGGCGAGATCGCGTCCGACCGGATCGTGGTCCTCGCGATGACGAGCACGAGCTGCCCGCTGAGCAAAAAGTATCTCCCGACGCTCGTCGACCTGTCCGCCACGACGGCCGACGGCGTCGCCTGGATCGTCGTCAATCCCGTGGCGACCGACACACCCGCCGACATGCAGGCCGCCGCCGCGCGGTTCGGTGACCACGTCATCTACGTCCACGATGCCGGGGGCCGGCTCGCCGCCGCGATCGGAGCGACGAGCACCACCGACGTCGTCGTGCTCGCCACCGACCGCTCGATCGCCTACCACGGCGCGATCGACGACCAGTATGGATTCGGCTACTCGCTCGACTCGCCGCGCAGGCGCTATCTCGCCGACGCGCTCACCGCGCTCCGCGCGGGAGTCGCACCGCTCGTCACGGCGACCGAGGCACCGGGGTGCGTGCTCGAGAGCCCCGCCGACGCGGCCCGGCCCTCGGCCGTCACGTACCACGGCCGGATCTCCCGGATCGTCGAGCGGCACTGCGTGGAGTGCCACCGCGACGGAGGCGTGGGTCCTTTCGCTCTCAACACCTACGACGACCTCGTCGCGCACGCGCCGATGGTGCGGCAGGTCGTCGAGCGGGGCCTGATGCCCCCATGGTTCGCCGCCAAGCCGGCCCCGGATCCGGAAACGGGCCGCGTCCACACCCCCTGGGCCAACGACCGCTCGCTCGCCGCGGGCGACAGGTCCGACCTCGTCGCCTGGCTCGCCGGGGCGAAGCCGGAGGGTGACCCCGCCGACGCGCTGCCCTCCCGGCCCTATCCCGAGGACGGCTGGCAGATCGGCACACCCGACGCCGTCTTCGAGTTCGCCGAGCCGGTGCCGGTGAAGGCGACGGGCGTGATGCCCTACCAGACGGTGATCGTGGAGACGCATCTGCCCGAGGACCGCTGGGTGCAGGCGATCGAGGTTCAGCCCGGCGATCGGAATGTGGTGCACCACGCGCTCATTCACCTCGCCGGCGCCGATGAGGAGGCCGGCGACGCACGCGATGCCGCCGCCGAGGAGCGGGGGGGTTTTTGGGGCGAGTACGTGCCGGGGCAGAACACGCTCGTCTATCCCGCCGGCTTCGCCAAGAAGCTGCCCAAGGGGGCGCGGCTCAAGTTCCAGATGCACTACACGCCGAACGGCACCGCCACGACCGACCGCACCCGCGTGGGCGTGATCTGGGCCAAGGAGCCGCCGGCTCACGAGGTGCGCGTGGCGGGGATCGTGAACGCCCGGATCTCGATCCCTCCCGGCGCGGCCGACCATCGGGAGGAGGCGTCGCTCCGGCTGCCCTACGACGCCACGATCATGGGCTTCCTGCCGCACCTCCACGTGCGGGGCAAGGCCTGTCGCTACGAGGCGATCCGCAGCGACGGCGGCCGCTCCACGGTCCTCGACATCCCGCGGTACGACTTCAACTGGCAGCTGCTCTACCGGCTGCACGAACCGCTCGCGCTCACGGCGGGAGACACGCTCGTGTTCACCGCCTGGTACGACAACAGCGCGGGCAACCCGGCGAACCCCGATCCCACGAAGACCGTCCGCTGGGGCCCGCAGACGTTCGACGAGATGCACCTCGGCTACGTCGAGTATTTCGTGCCCGGCGCGAGCGCCGGTCAGCGGACCGCTCCGCTCAGGCGAGCGTCACGTCGCGGATCGTGACGCCCCGGGACGCCACGCCTGACACCACGATCGACAGCACGTTGTTCACGATCGCGACCGGGCAGTCGATGGTCACGTCCTTCATCTGGCGTTGACTTGTTCGACCTCGATGCCGGGCCGCTCCAGCTCGGCCCAAGTCGCGACAGAGTGATTGCCTGCTCCAACACGATCTCGCCCAGCAGGGCCAGCCGATCAGCCGGGCGAATGCTCAGGAAGCTCAACAGAAGCCTGACGGAGGACATCGCCCCGTTGTTGCCTGTCGGCGTCACTCTCGACGACGCCGACGCGATCACGGCGTCTGGCCGAGTGTGGGCGGAGCTGCTCGCACGGATTCCCGGCGATTCGTGGAAGTCGACGCAGTCGAGAGAGCGGCGCCCCCGGTCGCGACCGACAACGGTGTCCACGCACTGGATGCTCTCGGCCAGCGACCACGCCCATTCACCCGCTGCGGCCGGCCGTCGCGGCACTGGACCTGGTCACCGCGCAGCGGATCGTCGAGTCCCCGGCCTCACGGAAGCCCGCCTCCGGCACCGGTTCCGCATCGGCCGGGGATGCCCCGTCGTCCTCTCGTTGAGTGGCGGGCTCGGCTTCGGACCTCTCCGGCGGCGGCGTCTCGGCCTCAGTTGATGGTCGTGGTCGCCTCGCCGCCCGCCCTCGATCCCAGGGCCTTCCAGGTCTCGGCGGATATCTCGGACGTGACGGGCCGGACCGAACCGTCCATGAACGAGCAGTTCACGATGCCAGTGTGATGGCTTCGTGACGTGACAACCGCGTACGTGGCGGCCGCCGGCACGACGCCTTCGCGGGTGCTCGAGATGTCGACGTCGTAGGTCTTGCCGTCGCGGACGTACGGCACGTTCGTGTTGGGCGGAAACGTCGTGGTGAAGCCGATGTGCAAGGATCGGCCGCAGACCCACTCCGTGTGGCCGCCGTCGACGGACCAGCCATTCCCCATGAGCGGTGCCACGTCGGTCGGGTTCGCGGGGGTGGTCGTCGGCATGCCGGTGACGTCCTGGGATCGGGGCGTAAACGCCTTGACCTCGCAGATCGCCAGCGTCTTGCTCGTGCCATCCGCGAACATTCCGGCTTTCAGGCGGGTGAACGGGACGAAACTGCCGGTGCCGCCGTTGCCGGAGGCGGGGTTGTAGACGAGATACTCGCCGACGTTCAGGCCGTAGTTGAGCGGGTAGTGCTTGGGAAGCTGCGTCGCCGCGTCCATGACGGTCCGCGCGTTCGGCTCGGTCGGACAGACGAGGGTTTCGATCCGCAGGGCGGCCACGCCGTTCGGCGGGAAGAGATCCTTGTTCACCTGATCGCTGTACGACCGGGAAAAGTCGATCCTTTTGAAGAGCGTGTCGCCCTCCATGAAGGGAAGCAGCAGCGCCTGGCCCGACCACGGAGCGGCTCCCGCGGTCGCGACGGCCGCGGCCGAGGGGGGGAAATACTGCTTCGCGGACTCGAAGCTGAGGGCCGCGAGCGTGAGCTGGCGGATGTTGTTCTGGCAGCTGCTGCGTCGAGCGGCCTCCCGCGCCGCCTGGACGGCCGGTAGCAGGAGACCGATCAGGGTGCCGATGATGGCGATCAACACGAGGAGCTCGATCAGCGTGAACCCCGGTCGTGCATGCCGGGGCACCGCAGAACCAACGGCAACAGGACGCAGGCTTGCACCCGCAAAATCAGAAAGAAAAACCATTTTTCTCACCGTGGCATGCATAAAAACGACTGCCTTGAGGAAAGTGAGACTCATTATCAGTAAGCGGATTTTATTGGGGGTGATTTCGTTCGTCAAGGAGCGGTTTTGAGGCACGTCGCGGGGGCCCTGCCCCTTGGGTTCCCGTGCGCACCAACGCCTGGAACGTCGATGTCGGGAATTCTCGGGAGCACGTGTCATGCACGCGTGGCAGACAGCGCGAGGGAGTGCCGTGGCGTTCGAGGTGGTCGTAGCCGGGTCGGGCCCGGCCGCTGACACCAGTCCACCCGGCCGCGGGCCGCGACCTCAACGACGACGTGGTTGGTCTTGTCGGCGGCGGAGGGGCGCGGCGCGGTACCGCGGGTCAGCCTTCGCGATAGAACGCGCTCGCGAAGTACGCGTCCTTGAGATGCCGCAGGCCGACCAGCAGGACGGCGGAGGCGGGCAGCGCCAACAGCAACCCGAAGAATCCGAACACCTGTCCGAAGGCGAGCAGCGCGAAGACCACCGCGAGCGGATGCAGGCCGATCCGGTCACCGACGATCCGCGGCGTGAGCACGAAGCCCTCGAGGAACTGGCCGATACCGAAGACGATCGCCACGACGATCACGTTCCGCGTCGCCGCGTCGTCGAGCACCGCAGCCACGAGCGCGACGCCGAGGCCCGTGCCGAAGCCGAGGTAGGGCACGAACGCGAGGCCGCCGGCGACCAGGGCGATCGGCAGGGCGAAGTCGATGCCTCCCAGCCACAGCGCGCCGGCGTAGTAGGTGGCCAGCAGGCCCATCACGACGAGCTGCCCGCGGAGAAACTCGGCGAGCACGGCGTTGATCTCGCCGGCGATGGTCCTCATCCACGGGTGGATGCGGCGCGGCACGAACTGGTCGAGGCGGGCGAGGATCGTGTGCCAGTCCGCGAGGAGGTAGAACAGGACGACGGGCGTGAGCAGCAGGTTCCCGAGCCACCCCGCCACGGCGAGGCCGCCCGTCCGCGCCGACGAGAGCACCCGGCCGAAGAGCCGCTCGTCGCCCTGCACCTGCTCGCTGAGCAGCGACTTGATCGACTCGAAATCGACGTGCACCTCGCGGCCGAGGATCCCCTCGAGCCGCGGCGCGAGCAGGGCGTCGAGCCGGTCGAGCATCGCGGGCACGCGGGCGACGAGTTCCGAGGCCTCCTGGCGGACCAGCGGCGCGACGATCAGGACGAGCATGAGCCCGGCGACGAACCCGCAGACCAGGACCAGCCCCGCCGCCGTCGGCCGCGAGAGGCGGCGGTGGGCGAGCCAGTCGACGGCCGGATTGAGGATGTACGCCAGCACGGCCCCGGCCAGGAAGGGCGTGAGGATCGGGCCGAGCAGCCACAGGATCCACACGAGCGCGGCGGCGACGGCCAGCCACCAGGCGGATTGGAGGTGCTCGGCGCGGACTGGCATCGCAGGAGACCCGGGTGGGGGCGTGGCCACGTCCGCTGATGATAGTTGCCCGCCGACGGCATGCGGCCTTCACCAGCCCCGCCGCACGTCGCGCCCCGTCACCCGGCGAAGATCTCGAGCCGAGGCGGATCCGCCGCGGACGCCCCGCCGCCGCTATCACAGACCGTCGCGGCGCGCCTTGAAAGCTCGTCGAGCGCCCGGCGGCCCGTCGCTCCGAGGTCGCGCGTCCATTCGTTCACGTAGAGCTCGACGTGCTGCATGAGCACCCGGTCGTCGAACTCCTGGGCATGCCTTCGCATGGTGGGCAGCGCCGCGTCACGGTTGCGGAGCGCGAACTCGAGCGACTCGTGGATCACCTCCTGCACCGCCGCGATCACGTCGAAAGGCAGCCGGCGGGCGGCGACGATCCCCCCGAGCGGCAGCGGGCACGCGGTCTCCGCCTCCCACCGCGTGCCGAGATCCTCGACGAGATCGAGCCCCTGCGCCCGCCAGGTGAACCGTCCCTCGTGGATGCAGACGCCGAAGTCGGCCGTGCGGGTTCGCAGCCGCGGCATGATCTCCGAGAAGACGACGTGCTCGACCCGTGTCGATCGCGGATGAAACATCGCGAAGAGCAGTGCCGCCGTCGTGTGTTCACCCGGGCAGAGGGTCACCTGCCCGGCGTCGCGCGGCGCCGTGTGCGGCTCGGATGCGAGCAGGAGCGGGCCCACGCCGAAGCCGAGTGCGGAGCCTGTCGGCAGGACGACGACGTCGCCCGCGACGGCGAGCGCCGCGGCGAAGCTCGCCTTGCACACGTCGAAGTCGCCGTGCCGCAGCCGGGTGTTGAGCGCCTCGATGTCGAGCAAGTCGACCTGGAAGTCGAGGCCCCGCCAGTCCACGGCCCGCGTGAGCAGGCCGTGGAAGGCGAACGTGTCGTTCGGACAGGTCGAGATGGCGAGGCGGATGCTGTGTTTCACGAGACGTCGATCGGAGGCTCACCGAGCAGGCGGACGGCGAGATCGGCGGCGGCCCCGAGCGCCGTAGGCAACCGCCAGCGGGCCTTGTCGCGGTCACCCGCGTCGTTCGAGATGCCGCGCACGATGTCGAGGGGCACGCCCGCGAGGCGGCAGGCGAGGGCCACGGCGAAGCCCTCCATGTCCTCGGCGACTGCGGCGGGAAAGAGCCGCATCCGCATCGCGACGTCGGCCGCGGTCGCCGATGCCGCACAGGCCGAGAGCAGGAGGCCTGTCGCATCGGGATCGCCGCGCGCACCGCAGTCGATCTCGTCACCGACCGACGTGCCGGCATCGCCGTCGCCGCCGGGCCACTGCCGCCAGCCCAGGGACGCCGCCGGCAGAAACGCGTCGCCGGTGCCGGCACCGACGCCGTGGCAGGCCACGCGCGCGAAGCGATACGCCGCGCCGAGCGCGAGCCGGTCGTCGAACCGGCCCGCGATGCCCACCAGCAGCACCCGCGCGGGCGGGTGCGTGACAAGGAGTCGTGCCGCGCGGGCGGCCGCCGCGACGGGGCCGAAGCCGCACAACTCGAGTCGGTCGCCGGGATGCATACCCTCCGACAGCGCCGGCTCGAGCAACCGGCGCTCCGGATCGGTCGGCACGAGGATGAGTGTCGGCGGCATGACGTGCGGATGCCCGTCGGACCGCTCCCGATCGAGACGGGCCTCGTCGGGGAGCGGCGGCGGACCCATCGACAGGATAGTGCCGAGGGCGCCCCGCGACACGGCTCATGCCGCCGGCTGTACCGCGTCGATGACACCCTGCGGGAGAATGGTCGAGGATGTAGACTTTATTGATCGGGCCGCGCGAAGCTGACGCCATCCCGGTCGCGTAGGAGCCAGACGATGCTCACCGGCCGCCTCGGAGCCAACGGCAGCGACCGCAAGCCCCGCTTTCCGTCGATGGGTGCCGTCGCCTCGCACCTGCTCGGCCCCACGCAGCCCGGGTCGCTCGCCGCCGTGAACATGAACGACGGCGGCTTCGGGTTCCACGGCGCCTCCTGGCTCGGTGTCCAGCACAACCCGCTGCAATGCGGCAGCTTCAGCTACGGCAACGAGGCGGGCATGCTGCCGAGCGCGAGTGCCGGCGATTTCACGCTGCGCGACGGACTGTCCGACGCACGGCTCACCAACCGCATCGCCCTGCGGCAGCAGCTCGACGGGCTCGCGCGGCGGATCGACGCCGAACGGAGCTTCGAGCAGATGGACGCCGCGGAGCAGCAGGCGCTCGACCTGGTCCTGTCGGGACGCGTGCGGCGCGCCTTCGACATTGGCGAGGAGGATGCGTCGCTCCGCGAGAGGTATGGGCCGGGCTGGGGCGAGCAGGCGCTGCTGGCCCGACGGCTCGTCGAGGCCGGGGTGCGGTACGTGTCGCTCATCCCCGCCGGCGACGTGTCGAGCAGCCCGGCGTGCGAGCGGCCCGCGTGCGTCCGGGCAGGAAGCGGGACGGCGCTGCGGACCGGAGCGTTCGTCGCCGCGCTGCTCGCCGCGACCGCCGATGCCAGTGACGGCACTCGGTTCGCGCGGCTCGACCACTTCGAGACGGTGATCCGGCCGATCCTCGTCGCACGATGCGTCTCCTGCCACGGTGCCGACAAGCAGTGGGGGGAGTTGCGGCTCGACAGCCGCAAGGGATTCGCGGCCGGCGGCGAGCATGGGCCGATCGTCACCGCGGGCGATCCCGCTGCGAGCCGGCTCATCCGGGCGGTGCGCCGCACGGACGACCTGGCGATGCCGCCCGATGACCCGCTTCCCGCCGGCGAGGTCGCCGCGCTCGAGGCGTGGGTGCGCGACGGCGCCGACTGGCCCGACGACTCGCACCAAGCCCGCGATGCCGTCGCGTCGGCGGCCTCGCACTGGGCCTTCCGGCCGGTCGCGCCGGTCGAGCCGCCACCGGGTGACGCCGCGGGCATCCCCGCCGGCTGGTGCGCCAACCCGATCGACGCGTTCGTCGCCCGTGGCCTCGCCGACGCGGGCCTGGTGCCCGCGGAGCCGGCCGACCGCCGCACGCTCATCCGCCGGGTCACCTACGACCTCACCGGTCTGCCACCGTCACCCGATGACGTGGAGGCCTTCGCGTCCGATCCGTCGCCGGACGCCTACGAGAGGCTGGTCGATCGGCTCCTCGCCTCGCCCGGGTATGGCCAGCAGCAGGCGCGACGGTGGCTCGATCTCGCCCGCTACGCCGACACGAAGGGATACGTCTACGCCCGCGAGCACCGGATCTGGGTGCACGCTCCGACGTATCGCGACTGGGTCGTCGACGCATTCAACGCCGACCTGCCCTACGATCGCTTCCTCATGCTGCAGCTGGCCGCGGACCAGGCGGCGCCGGACGATCCGGCAGCGGCCGCTGCCATGGGATTCCTGACGCTCGGCCGCCGGTTCATCGGTGTCACGCACGAGATCATCGACGACCGCATCGACGTGGTGACCCGCACGACGATGGGGCTCACCGTGGCCTGCGCCCGCTGCCACGATCACAAGTACGATCCCGTCCCGACGGCCGACTACTACGCGCTCTACGGCGTGTTCGCCGGCTGCTCCGAGGACCTCCGGCCCACGACTCTTCCCCGGTGTGAGGAGCCGACCGAGGCGGAGGCGGTCTTCGAGACGGGCCTGGCCGAGCGCGAGTCGAAACTTCACCACACGCTCGCGGTGCGGCGCCGCGAGGCGGCCGAGCGCGTGCGGCAGCGGATCGCCGACTACCTCGTCGCGCAGACCGCACTCGACGACTACCCCGCCGAGGGCTTCGATCAGATCCTTGGCGACGGCGACATGATTCCCGCCTTCGTGCGCCGTTTCGAGGCGTTCCTCGCTCGGCCCGAACGGGCCCGCGACCCCGTCTTCGCCCCGTGGGTGGCCCTCGCCGCCCTCGGGCCCGACGCGTTTCCGACCCGTGCCACGGCGGCGCTCGCCAAGCTCGGAGTCGGCGGCCAGCACGTCAATCCGCACGTCGCCGCCCTGTTCACCTCACCGCCCGAGTCGATGCGCGAGGTGGCCGATCGCTACGGTCGGCTGCTTGCCGACGTGGAACGGCAGTGGCAGCACGCACTCGCGACGGCCGCCGAGGCCCACGGCCCGCCCCCGCGGGCGCTCGCCGACGGTGATCTCGAGGAGGTGCGGAGCGTGCTTCGCGCCCCGCAGTCACCGTGCGTCGTGCCGAACGAGCCGATCGTGTCGATCGAGGGTTTTTTTCCGACGGGCGCCTGCGAGGAACTCTGGAAACTCCAGGGCGACGTCGATCGCTGGATCATCGAGCAGCCCGCGGCCCCGCCGTATGCCGTGCGGCTCGTGGACCGGTCGGAACAACGCACGCCCCGGGTCTTCCGTCGCGGTGATCCCAGGCAGCCTCGCGACACCGTGCCGCGCCGTTTCCTCTCGGTCGTCGCCGGCCCCGACGCATCCCCCTTCACGACGGGCAGCGGCAGGCTGGAGATGGCACACGCGATCGTCGCCCCCTCCAACCCGCTCACCGCCCGCGTCTGGGTCAACCGCCTCTGGCAGCAGCACTTCACCCGCGGCCTGGTGGACACCCCGAGCGACTTCGGCGTCCGCGCGGCGCCGCCGAGCCATCCGCAGCTGCTCGACTGGCTCGCGGGCCGGCTCGTCTCGAGCGGCTGGAGCACGAAGCACCTGCAGCGGCTGATCGTCCTGTCCGCCACGTATCGCCAGCGGTCGGACGGGGCCCGCGACGAGTCGACGGCCGCACGGGCCCGCGACATCGACCCCGGGAATCGCCTGCTGTGGCGGATGAATCCCCGCCGGCTCGCCTTCGAGGAGGTGCGCGACACGCTTCTCACGGTCGACGGCAGCCTCGACCTGTCGAGTGGTGGCCGTGCGGCCGACATGTTCGCGGGCGACGGGCTCGCCCACCGTCGGCGGAGCCTCTACGGCCTCGTCGACCGCCAGTTCCTGCCGACGGTGCTGCGCATGTTCGACGTCGCCAATCCCGACCTGCACGTCCCGACACGGAGCGAGACGACGGTGCCGCAACAGGCGCTCTTCGCGCTCAACCATCCGTTCGTCGCCGCAAGGGCCCGGGGGGTGGTCGCCGCGACGGATGCCGCAGCCGCGCCCGCCGACGAGGCGGTGGGCAGGCTCTACCGGGCCATCCTCGCACGGCCGCCGACCGACGCCCAGCGGTCGCTCGCGGTCGTGTTTCTCACGCATGGATCGATCGCGCCGGCGACCGGCGCGGCCGCACCGTCGGGCCCGGCCGAACTCACCCGCGTCGAGCAGCTCGCGCAGGTGCTGCTCATCTCGAACGAGACGTTTTTCATCGACTGACGGCCAGCGACGCCTCCCGGACCTCACCATGACACGCCTCGGACGCCGCCGTCTCCTCCAGCGTTCCGGCATGGGGCTCGGCGCGCTCGGCCTCGCGGGCGTGCTCGCCGACGAATCGGCCGGCGCGATCGCCGGCCCCGGCGGGGGGCCGCATTTCGCCCCGCGGGCCCGCCGCGTCGTCCACTTCTTCTGTAACGGCGGACCGTCGCACGTCGACACGTTCGACCCGAAGCCGGCGCTCG
>Ga0214917_10003248_pt1 | contig 18983 bp, 17 predicted proteins | sample LL_1208_BB_MetaG_FD_177983 | JGI IMG/M metagenome (GOLD analysis project Ga0214917, IMG submission 177983) | Freshwater microbial communities from Lake Lanier, Atlanta, Georgia, United States - LL_1208_BB | ecosystem: Environmental > Aquatic > Freshwater > Lake | place: USA: Georgia | collected...
GCGTAACTCTTTCGGGAATTATGCGAATCCTAATTTTGGAAGAACAGCTCGAAAAAGCTTTGAAAGAAAACATCCGACTTCGCGAAGCTATGGGACCATCGACTGCGGTTGTGGTCTGGCGTCCAAACCGACGAGCCTAACTGTGACCGCATTAATCACCGGAGCATCGGCAGGCATTGGCGCTGCTTATGCAAAACAACTTGCCGCAAAGGGTAGGGATTTAGTTTTAGTAGCCAGAGACGTCACTCGGCTACAAGCTTTGACCGCAGAACTTAAAGCAAAACATAGTGTTCAAGTTGAAGTGCTTCAGGCTGATCTTGCAGACCGCGCCCAGTTAGACAAAGTTTGTGTTCGATCAGCACAAAATGACATTGATTTAGTAGTTAACAACGCAGGCTTTGGAATCAAGCAATCTTTTGTGGGTGGCACGATTGAAGCCGAGCAATATTTGCTTGACGTTTTGGTAACGGCAGTAATGCGAATTACGCACGCTGCGATGCCAGGCCTGATCGAACGTAACTGCGGTGGAGTTATCAACGTCAGTTCTATTGCAGGTTGGATGTCGAGTGGAACTTATAGTTCGGCAAAAGCTTGGGTTACAAGTTTCAGTGAAGCTCTGGCTACCCGGCATAACGATTCAAAGGTTCATGTAATGGCGCTTTGCCCTGGTTACACCCGGACTGAATTTCACGCCCGCGCAAATATGGAAACTCAAACTATCCCAGATTGGATGTGGCTTGACGTTGATGCGGTTGTTGCCAAGTCACTTAAAGATTTTGAAAAAGGAAAGCCAATCAGTGTTCCAGGCATGCAATACAAATTCTTGAGTTTGATTGCTCAGTATTTACCACGCCCAATTGTGCGCAAACTTTCTGTTGCTTCGCGTCGCTAAAGTGCGGCCAAAACTTCTTGCGGCGAATCGTTAGTAACTTTCCAGCCGCGTAGCCGGGATTGCAACGAGGCTTCCTTCGCGGATTCACTGGCAGTCTCTGTAATTACAACTGTTACTGGGGCATCTGGCCAATCGCCATAGTCACCACCAATAGTTGGCATAACTGGATCAATCAACACATAGCCAACAGCCGGGCGACGAAGTGATCGTCGGCTAAATCCAATCGCAGGTGCGTGGACACTTGTTTCACCGTGGAAAACTAAAACTAGAGGTTCAGCTGTTGAAGCAAGTTGCGCGGCTACATGAGTTACCCATCGAACTGCATCAGTTGGTGGCGAAATCACTAGCGGGGTAGCCGATAGCAAGACCTGACTCGACACTGTATTAATACAGTCAGTTTCAGGGAGGAATGCAATGGTGGCCACTAGATAACTGTGCCATGACAAAACCAAAAGAGCGCAATTACCAGACGGGCCTGGGATTTGAAACTTAGGTTTACTGTGATACTTGAGTCATGGCTTGGCTCTATTTACTGCTCGCAATCATGTTTGAGTTGATTGGCACTACAGCATTGAAATTCTCAGATGGTTTCACCAAGCTTTACTGGACTTTAGGAATGGCTGTCAGCTACGGCTTAGCGTTTTACTTACTTGCGATTGTTGTTAAGACCATTCCACTTGGAATTGCCTATGCGGTTTGGGCAGGACTAGGAACTCTGGGTGCATTCTTTATCTCTATCTATATCTTTAAAACCGAGGCCAGCAACCTCGCCTGGTTTGGGGTGATTTTGGTAGTCACCGGAGTAGTTCTGCTAAACGCTGGAAGCAATAGCCACTAAAGATTGGGCGCACCCCAATGACCTTGTTGCTCCATTATTGAGCGAAGAGTCTGGTCAGCGGTCGTCACAATTTCATTTGTGCGGGCAATTAATTCCGCAGCAGATTCAGAACTAAGTAAGTCCAGTTGATCCAGCTCACCGATCGGCAGAATTCCAGCGAGCTGCCAGCACGAATCCATAGGATCATCACTGAGTTCAATTGCTGCGCCAAACTGTAAATTCGTAAACTCACTTGCAAATGCAAGAAGTTGACGCACTCTAACTTCAAGTTGATTCTTAGCTTCCAAAAGCGAGTCATCCCAAATCAAATCTGGAATGAATTCGATAACCGCCACTGGGTATGGATCATCGGGTAACCAAGTGGTTACTTTGAATCTTTGTGTGCCTACGGACTCGAGTCCATAAAACTCTTCGGTGGTGCCAATGTTGATAACAGAAGCGATCGTGCCAATCTGCATTCGCTGATCGCCGCCGCCAACCTCAGTCCCGCGCTCGATCAGCACGACTCCAAACTCTGGATTTTCGGACGCCATCAAATCCCCAAGCAGCTTTAGATAACGAGGTTCAAAGATGCGAAGCGGAAGTGGCATCGCGGGCAGAAGTACGGACCCAAGCGGGAACATTGGCATAATCGTCATTGCCCACCAGATCCAATCTTTGCTTCGGTTAAGCGTATCTAGGGGTCTAAAAATTGGCCTCTTTTGATCCTGCAAAAACCCCTAGTTTTAGGGGTCTGTACCCTCTCGATTTGCACTCTAGGGGTGAGAGTGCCAACAATAGTATTAGCACTCGGAACCCCTGAGTGATAACCCAAAAACTCTGGGGCTTTGGCCCTAAACGTTTGGCACAAAAGGAAAATACACATGTCGAAGATGATCGCTTTCGATGAGGAAGCCCGTCGCGCACTTGAGCGCGGTATGAACACACTCGCAGACGCAGTCCGCGTAACGCTTGGCCCAAAGGGTCGCAACGTTGTTCTTGAAAAGAAGTGGGGCGCACCAACCATCACAAATGACGGTGTCTCCATCGCCAAGGAAATTGATCTAGAAGATCCATACGAAAAGATCGGTGCAGAACTAGTTAAGGAAGTTGCCAAGAAGACAGACGATGTCGCTGGCGACGGAACAACAACTGCAACAGTTCTTGCTCAGGCACTTGTTCGCGAAGGTCTACGCAACGTAGCTGCTGGCGCAAACCCAATGGTGCTAAAGCGTGGAATCGAAAAGGCCGTTGAAGCAATCAGCGCCGAACTTCTTGCCATGGCACAGAAGGTTGATTCCAAGGAACAGATCGCAGCAACTGCATCCATTTCTGCAGCTGACCCACAGATCGGCGAAATGATCGCTGAAGCTATGGACAAGGTTGGCAAGGAAGGCGTCATCACTGTTGAAGAGAGCAACACATTCGGTCTTGAGCTAGAACTGACTGAAGGTATGCGCTTCGATAAGGGTTACATCTCGCCTTACTTCGTTACCGATGCTGAGCGCATGGAAGCTGTACTTGAAGATCCATATATCTTGATTGTTAACTCAAAGGTTTCTGCAATCAAAGACCTGCTTCCAATCTTGGAAAAGGTTATGCAGTCGGGTAAGCCACTTGCCATCATCGCTGAAGATGTTGAAGGCGAAGCACTTTCCACACTTGTGGTTAACAAGATCCGTGGTAACTTTCGCTCAGTAGCTGTAAAGGCTCCTGGCTTTGGTGACCGTCGCAAGGCAATGTTGCAGGACATCGCAATCTTGACCGGCGCTCAGGTAATCAGCGAAGAAGTTGGCTTGAAGCTTGATACAACTGAACTCGAACTTCTTGGTAAGGCACGCAAGATTGTTGTTACCAAGGACGAGACCACAATTGTTGAAGGTTCCGGAGACGCAGACCAGATTGCTGGCCGCGTAAATCAGATCCGCGCTGAAATCGAAAAGTCTGACTCTGACTACGACCGCGAAAAGCTACAGGAACGTCTGGCTAAGCTTGCCGGTGGTGTTGCAGTTATTAAGGCTGGCGCAGCAACTGAAGTTGAACTTAAGGAACGCAAGCACCGCATCGAAGATGCTGTTCGCAACGCAAAGGCTGCAGTTGAAGAAGGAATCGTCGCCGGTGGTGGCGTTGCTCTTCTACAGGCATCCGAAAAGGCATTCGCCAAGTTAAATCTTGAAGGCGAAGAAGCAGTTGGCGCGAACATCGTTAAGGTTGCTGTTGAAGCGCCGCTAAAGCAGATTGCAATGAACGCTGGCCTTGAAGGCGGAGTTGTTGCAGAGAAGGTTCGTAACCTAGATCCTGGCTTTGGCTTGAACGCTGCAACTGGAGAATACGTAGATCTAATCAAGGCTGGCATCATCGATCCAGCTAAGGTAACTCGCTCTGCACTTCAGAACGCGGCATCAATTGCAGCACTATTCCTAACAACCGAAGCTGTTATTGCTGACAAGCCTGAAAAAGCTTCACCAATGGCCGGTGGCGGAGACATGGGGGGTATGGATTTCTAGGAAATCCATACCCAATAGAAGCTGAATGGACTTGGATCGCGTAAGCGAGACAAGGGATTTCTAAATCCATCCAACAAAAACTAAAAAGAACGGCTCCGAGATTTTCTCGGGGCCGTTCTTAGTTATAACGACATTTCCGTAGAGTGTGAGGTGTGAGTGATGCGAATTCGGTTGGCGCTGAAAATAGACGTCGATTAGTTCTGCACCTCCGAGATAAATTTCTAGATCTAGCAAGATCCAGTAGCGAACAAGTTGACTATTACGCACTTAACGAACTAAAGGTGATTGTTAAGTTTTCCAAGCAACGCATTCCTTGGTACACCAACTCTTTTGAATCCACTGCAAATGTAGATGACGCTGAATCAATTGAAGACTTGTTGCATTCGTTACCAATTCTTTCCCGGCGCCAGGCTCAGGAGAACTTCGACGGGCTCTACTTTAAGTCCCCCGAACATGATCCAAATGATTACGCAATTCAAGCTACTTCGGGATCCACAGGTAAGCCCGTCTCAGTTATGAAATTTGCACCACTTTATAGCGCAGAATACGACGCCCTAACACTGACTGAATGGCAACTCAACCAGCGAGACACTTCGAAAGTTGTCACAACCTTTCGCATTGTTGAAACCGAAGCCGACGATGTTCCGCTCGGGCCGCCATTGAGCTATATCGGTGCTACGCGCACACATACGTCTCGGAGCATTTTGAAGCGCTCTATCCCAGAGCTCTTAAGTGAATTGCACCGTTTGCGTCCAGACTACCTATTTGTAAATGGGGTTGTATCCCGACAGTTAGCGCTAGCGCAACTGGAGAGTGAATTCGAACCAATACAGATTGAGCAGTTCTTAACAGTGAGTGATCGGATTGATCCACAATTGCGAGCACTCGTCCAAGATGTTTTTGGCGCTCGAATGATTGATCGTTATTCGTCAGAAGAATTTGGATACATCGCGTTGCAATGTCCTGTTCATGATCACCTGCATGTCTGTTCGCCAAGTTTGATCTTGGAAATTGTCGATGAATCTGGAAATGCCTGTGACGTAGGGCAGCCAGGTCGTGTCCTAGTCACATCACTTCACAACTTTGCAATGCCCTTGATTCGTTATGACATAGGAGACATTGCTGAGTTTGGTGAACCTTGCGATACCGGCATCAATTGGCCAGTGCTGAATCAGGTGAATGGCAGAATCCGCGACAGCATCACATTACCTAATGGTGAATTACGATTAGTCACATTTTTCGATAGCAAGATGCTTGGACTGCGAAAACTTCGCGACTTTCAAATTGTTTTATTCGAAAATGCAATCGTTTTTCTGTACCACGTGACAGTGGAACTGGATGAGAACGAACAAGGAGACATTGAAGCAGAACTTCAGAATGCCTTCAGACTTTCGTTGCCCATAGTATTTCGTCGAATGCAAGATGAAAATTGGCAAAATGTTTGGAAGCGGCGGGAGTGGCATCGCGTTTCCAGCGACTACCTTCAAGAATGGTCAGAGCCTGAACTGCTCTCAAAGCTGTCTGTCTAGAGTTCCGCATGGACCCAAATCTTGTTGTAATGCCTGAGTATTCGTAAGGCCTGCACGATTACGAGAGCAAGTGTGCAATAATTTTGGCATGAATCGTGCCGACCGTCGTAACCAGAAGCGTGTTAAATCAACCAGTAAAACTGGGCTAACTTTTTTAGCTCTTGCGGGCGTGATTGGTGGATCAGTTGGGATTATGAGCCCGGCACATGCGGCAGATTATTCACCAACTACTTGCAATGAGCTTGCCAGGGACCTCTCCCTGTTAGCGGCAAATGGCGGGACGCTTACTGCGGATTTCACCGGAAATTGTGATTTTGCCGAAGGATACATTTTCCAGTCAGCATCGACAATTATCGGTCCAACTGATGGCACATTAAATCTGCGATTCAGGAATAGTGCAATACATGCTTTTCAGGCTAGAAGTGAATTTTCTATTTCAAACCTGAATTTCACGCTACAAGCTGATGAAAACTCCATTAATTCCTTCATCTATGGATGGGCCGATCAAATAACGGTATCTAATTCAACATTTTCAAACGCTACGGTGGATGCGGCGATTTATGCCGAAGGCAATCTAACGGTGTCAGACTCTGCGTTTACAAACTTAAGTTCAGATTTTTACGGTGTAGCCATCCGTTCCGAAGGCTCTGCTACGGCTAACATAACAAACTCAACTTTTGAACAAAATCGATCTAAAGCCGGAGGTGGGGCCGTATATTCCAATGGTAATTTGACAGTAGAAAACTCTAGTTTCAGCGATAACTCAACTGTCGATTTGGGGCACGGTGGAGCAATTACGGCTTCATCTTTAACAGTCAACGGTTCCACTTTCTCCAACAACCATGCCGATCAAGGTTTGGGTGGCGCGATTTTTGCTGGTAGTGGTGTCAATGTAAACAACTCAACATTCGTAAACAATCGTGCATCTGATATCGGCGCAGTGTTTTCCGAGGGTGGCATAGTTTCGAATAGCACCTTTTGGAATAACACCGGATTTCCCAGTCGTGATACGGCTTCATCCGTGGCGGTTCTAAATGGTGATTTCTTTGGAAACATATTGGCAAATTCTGATACGTCACCTGTTATCTCTAATGTTTTTACTGATCGTGGTGCAAACTTATTCACTGATACATCATTTGTATCTACGACTGTTGGCGCGGGTGCATCGAGACTAGTCACCTTGGATGAGTTGAAGCTAAGTACCTTGGCTTTGAACCAGACCTCACCAACAAATTCAGGCAACACCAAAACAGTTGCTATCGGCAATGGGAGTATTGCCCAAGATTATTACACTTCTGATCCAGTAATTGACCGCCGAGTCTGCCTATCCTCATGTAATTTCGTAGCGACAGATCAACGTGGGGTTGCTCGCCCATTTGGAGCAGGTTATGACGTTGGTGCATTCGAAATTGCTGAAAGCACAGACCCATCTCCTAGCGAAACCCCAGTTCCAAGACCAAGCGAATCGATCGCAGTCACTGAGCGCGGGACCACCGATACCGAAGTTCTTGCAGACACTGGACTTGGAACTGAGTCTCGCTATCTTGGATTGATTGGTGTGGGTTTGGCGGCAATCTTTGGCGGATCAGTGGGCCTACTCAGAAGGCGAAAGAAAGCGTAATCTTTCGCTAAAGATATAGTGAAAAACTCCAGTGCTAAGGCGTTTATTGCAGCAATAATCCTTGGGGTGATCCTTGTCGCGAGTGGCATTTGGTTCGGGTTCTTGTCCGCTTACTTCAAATCCGCCAGTGACAGCGCACTTGCGCAACAAATATTTGTGACCCAATCCGAACCTCCTGGTTCAACGAAAGCGCCTACCCCAGAATTTGCTCAGCTTGTCAAAGGAGTTCCCAAGCTGGGTCAAAACTTTGCGATTATTCGGATTCCTGCTCTTGGCTCAGATTGGGTCAGAACTATTTCAGAAGGAACGTCACCGCAAATCTTAGATCGACTAGGAACGGGTCACTATGTGGGCACCGAGTTCCCCGGAGAACCAGGAAACTTTGCGATTGCTGGCCATAGTGGAAATAGGTGGACGCCTTTTGCGCGGTATCAAGAGATAACTAATGGTGACGCGATTGTGGTTGAAACATTTGATAAAAACTTTACGTATCAAGTAATTGAAACAGTCACGGTTTCAGAAACAAACCTAAAGACTGTTTATGAGAATCCAAGCCTTAGAGTGGAAACCGATGGTGAGAGTTGGCTTACTATAACAACTTGTGTAACTGAGGGACCGGGGGATAAACGAATCGCTGTTTTTGCAAAATTAGTCTCTGAAGTAGCGAAGGAGTAGTTTGAAAGTATGAGAATGCATAAATTGATTGTTTTGACAGTGGCAATTTTTGCACTGACCGCTTGTACAACTAATTCAGTAGACGTTGATCCAACTGACAGTCCAACAGATACTCCAACTTCAGCCACAGCGTCCCCGCCGGAGACTTCATTCTCAGCTGAAGCAGTTGTAATTGTTACGCAAGCATTTTATGACGAGTACATGGACTGTATGACTAATCCGCCAGCAGAAGCAATCGGACAAGTTGGAAATTGGTGTTCAAGCAATAATTCAAATGCAACTGCGAATTTCCCAGCTAACTTAGAAACTGGCGGAGTTGCCGCAGCGGGAGCGGACCCAATTGTTTGTGCGCAAAGTTTCCCAATGAGCTACAACGTTAGAGATGATGCCACTTATGAATCTGCTAGAAAAACTGGAACCGCATTTTTAGCTGAGCAGTTTGGTTCCGGAGAACTTGTATTAACGGTGTTACTGAGTGGCGCAGGCGACAAACTACTTGTCGACAATATCGTCTGCCCGGTCCCCGGCTAAATCTGATTTTGACACTTCTCCAGCAAATCCTTTTTGAGCCGAGATAGCACTGTCTAGTTCGGACAATACTTTTTCATAGAGGGCCAACATGTCATCAATGTTTGGGATGCTGGCTAGATTTGGACGCGGTGAATCAACATCTGGTAAATCGAAATTGTTCATAGCCCACATCCCCGTGAGCCTTTATCGTATGAATCGGACTCTGGTAACACTGCTGGCTTGCGGGGTTTGCCCTAGTTGCAGGGGTTATTCCTGGGTTGGTGTCCCGTAAAGCAGGTCATCAGCATCCAGGATTCGATAGGCATAACCCTGCTCGGCAAGGAATCGCTGGCGATGCGCAGCAAAATCCGCATCAACGGTGTCGCGAGTGACGATTGTATAGAAGTGCGCCGAACGCTTGTCACCCTTTGGACGCAACACTCGACCTAAGCGCTGGGCTTCCTCTTGGCGGGAACCAAACGTGCCGCTGATCTGAATTGCAACACCTGCTTCAGGTAAGTCAACAGAGAAGTTCGCAACCTTGGAGACCACGAGCACCCTTGTTTCACCTTCGCGAAATGATTGGAACAATCGCTCACGCTCCTTGATTGGAGTCGCGCCAGTAATTGTTGGCACACCCAAGAAAGTGCTGATTTCATCAAGTTGATCTAAGTACTGACCAATAACCAAAATGTGATCATCTGGATGCAAGTTAACTAAATGCTCGACAACTCGGTTCTTGTAAGACGTGGTGCTAGCTAGGCGATAGCGCTCTTCGGGTTCTGCCATTGCGTAGGCTAACCGTTCGGCATCTGGCAGAGTTACGCGAACCTCAGCGCAGTCAGCAGGTGCGATGTAGCCCTGGGCTTCGATGTCTTTCCATGGCGCGTCATAACGTTTTGGACCGATGAGCGAAAACACTTCGCCTTCCATTCCATCTTCGCGGACTAGCGTTGCAGTAAGCCCTAAGCGTCGACGAGCTTGAATGTCTGCAGTAAATCTAAAGACAGGGGCTGGAAGTAAATGAACTTCGTCATAAATGATCAAGCCCCAGTCGCGGGCATCGAACAATTCTAAGTGAGCATAAACACCTTGACGACGAGTAGTCATTACTTGATATGTCGCAATAGTTACTGGCCGAATTTCCTTGCGAGCTCCCGAGTACTCTCCGATTTCTTCCTCAGTTAGCGTCGTGCGCTTTAGTAATTCGGCTTTCCATTGCCGAGCTGAAACCGTATTGGTAACCAGAATCAAAGTAGTTGCGCCAGCAAGGGCCATTGCAGCAGCGCCAACAATAGTTTTCCCAGCGCCACAAGGAAGCACGACAACGCCGGAGCCACCGTGCCAGAAGCCTTCAGCTGCTTCCCGTTGGTACGTGCGAAGTTCAAATGAATCTTCAGCAAGGGCAATTGGGTGCGCTTCGCCATCGACGTAACCAGCTAAATCTTCCGCCGGCCAACCTAGCTTCAATAGTGCTTGTTTGATGTTTCCGCGTTCGCTGGCATGTACGGCGATGGTGTCTTCATCAATACGCTTACCGACGAGTGGCTTTATTTTTTTGGAATGCAGAATTTCTTCCATCACAGTGCGGTCGTTAGCAGTCAGAACCAGGCCGTGAACTGGATGCATGTGCAACTGCAAACGACCATAACGAGCCATAGTTTCTGCAATGTCAACTAACAATGCATGGGGAACTGGATAGCGTGAATACTTAAGCAACGTATCGACCACGGATTCGGCGTCATGTAAAGCAGCGCGCGCATTCCACAAACCCAGTGGTGTAATCCGATATGTATGTATGTGCTCTGGTGCCCGTTCTAGTTCAGCAAAGGGCGCGATGGCATGACGGCATTCACCACTTAACTCATGATCAATTTCTAAAAGTAATGTTTTGTCGCTTTGAACGATTAACGGTCCGTCAGTCATTATGCAGTTCCTTCTTCATCAACGTTCTCGGCCAGTTCAGCACCTGTAATTCGAGCGATCGTAAAGGTACGGACTTCATTAGTTCGAACATCAAAAGCAGTTAAAAAACCACCTGTAATGGTTAATGGCTCAACGATACGTTCACTGGTCATGCCACCTTTATCGGCATATCCAATCCATACTTCTTTGCCCTGCGCCAAGGCATCGTTCAACAAAGTTAAAGTTTGGGAAGTTGTGCTCCGCGGACCATTGGTGGAAACAGGTTTGCTGGCATCCACTCGTTCCCCAGCCCTTAACGCCTTAACGGCTGCAGTTACCAAGCGACTAGATGGGCCGGTAACTGTAACTGGCGAAGCAACCGCACGAACTGAAGTTCGTTTGGTGTCTGGGCGATGAATCAGCACAGTACCTTCTGCACTTTCTGCGACAGGCGCATAACCACAAGCACGAAGTTTTTCTAGAACAATGTCAGCAGGCGAAGAGCTTACGACGATTCCTGGTGCAAGGGAACGAAACTTAAGTGATGCCAACCTACGATCTGCCTGAACGGTTGTAACTAACTGCTCATCGTCACATCGTAAATAAATAGATGCCACACCAACCCGCAGCACACCATGTTTCCGGGCAACATCTTCGATTAAATAGGTGAGCGGTTGTGGCAATGGTGTCTTAGAGAGAGCGGCTAAGAACTCAATAATGTCGTTGGCAGATTGACCTTGGTCTAACGCACGACGGATTGAATTCTCGGTAAAGCGATATGTAGTAGCAGCGCCGGTTGATTCAACTTCAGCAATAACAGCCATGGTGCGGCGCTGATTAGCAGCTAATCGCCCTGGTGCCAATGCAGTTAAATCGGCCTGCACAATTACATGGTCAACTGGGTTAGGTAACAGTGCGCCCAAGACTTTGGTTGGGTCATCACCTTTAGCAACGGCGCGGCCAAAGGATGTTAACGAACCAAGCGCTGTGATTCCAAGGATTTCCGCTTCTGCGAGAACTGCAGAAACTGCGGCAGCACGAACCATTGAAGAACGGCGCGGCCGATGCCAATCCAGATGCTCAGTGATGAGTGCGGCACTGGTTGTCGCCCCGTCATCAAGTCCAAGGAAGATATCCAGCAATGAAATACGAAGTGGATTTATGAATCCTCGTTCGACTGCAGAAGTTAAGGAATTGATTCGATCGCCACCTTCACCACCAACAACGTGGGGTGCGCGAATCATATCCCGCCAGGAATTGGCCAATAACGTCCAGCGTGCCGCATCGTCAATACTTAGCCAACGATCGTAGGTAGTTGTTGGTAACCAACCTGAAGTGGCATCGGCAGCTAACAAACCAGATGCAAAAGAAACTTCAATCACAAGAGCTGTTAAGTGTTCAGAGACCCGTAGCAAATCCTTTGCCATCGCCAAATCACGAATTGCCAAGCCACCACCACGTAACTGAACAGGCGGTTCGATGGACCAAGCCTCAAGCAGAGTTTCAACTAGGCGAACAAAATCTAAAGCAGCATGCGCGCCAGTGTCATTGACACGTTTAAAGTCAACAGAACTCAAAACCGGCTGACCACTGTCAGTTTTTATTTCCTTAAGCAACACTCCGTTGCGCAATGAAATTGATACTTCGCGCGGAACAACAACAGAGGTATCGCTGACTGGAACGATAAGTTCGTGTGCAAGCAACCACTCAAGAGGTGACTTAGCGTCTTCGATTCGCACTGACCGATTTGCTTGGCGCATTGTTCCAGCTGGAGTACCCCATAAAAGCTGATTCATAATGTCACGAACTTCATCGGGACCACTGGCAAGAGTTTTCTCCGCCAAAGTTTTCTTTGCTGCGTATTCCCGCACCTGGCGGCGAGACTCTGCAAAAGAGGCCGCAAGGCCGCATGGGTAAGCGCCAAAAGATTCTCGTGCAACGCGAACTAAATGTAGTTCTTCATAATCACCCCAGACCAGAGCGCTAGAAAGTAATCGATCGATAGCAGCATCTATGGCAGTTGCGATGTAGCCAACAGATCCATTTAGACCAGCATGTATATCAGCGTGAGATGTGGGATCAGGTAAAGCAGCAAGGACCTCGCAAACACTGAGTTCAATGTGATTGAGAGCATCTAAGGCAGCACTTACGCTAGGGGAAGTTGTGGCCCTGACTGCCAGCTGGCCTAAGTCAGTTGGAACTGGGTGGAGTAAATCTGGACGGGTTGCAAACAAGACCTCAAGTTGCTCGTCACTTCGCTGGCGCAAGTCATCAGCCAAAGACCTAGGGCGAATGACGGTTTCAGGCTTTTTGGAAGTGCTCATCTTGCTACGTTACGCGGTTTTGGTTGGTTAGCGCCACTTGAGAATTGTTGCTTTTGGTCGCCGATATTGCTCAGAAATCCCAGGTTTGGGCGGATTCGGACTTTTCATCTACCCTTGACTCAGGCAATCGTTTAACGAATGTCACATTAAGTCACCAGCGCAAGGAGAACACCGTGCCTACAGGCAAAGTGAAGTGGTACGACACCGAGAAGGGCTTCGGCTTCCTTCAAACGGACGAAGGCGAAGAAGTCTTTTTGCATGCCTCAGCACTCCCGTCTGGAACCTTAACTTTGAAGAATGGCACCCGCTGTGAATTCGGCGTGGCCGATGGCAAGCGCGGAATGCAGGCGCTTTCCGTTAGGATCCTTGAAGTGCCACCAAGTGTTGCCAAGAGTGGACGTAAAGACGCCGAGGACATGGCTATTCTTTTGGAAGACGTCATCAAGTTGCTTGATGGTTACGCGGGAAGCCTTCGTCGCGGACGCTACCCAGATGACAAGCAGACCGAAAAGCTTGTGGCAGTACTTCGTGGTGTTGCTGATCAGATTGATGTTTAGTTAGAGCTGATTAAACATAAATTTATGGGGGATTTAGGTAATTAACCTTGCCTCTGGAGAGTATCTACTCTTGTGGCGGACATTGCCAAATCATCAACTATAACTTCACCGTCTCCATTCACGTAACACTGAAAATCTATTTTGTCGTAATCGCCCCCTGGTAGGTTTTCAAGTTCGTATGTAACACTCACACTTTGTGTTTCGTAATCTTCAGTAAAATTCAAGTAAGCGAACGGACTATCCAGAAAACCATTTTCCGAAAAGAATATAATAAAACGGCACTCAATTTTGCCAACCATGGTCGGGCTAGCTGTCATCGAAAGCGTCGCCTGCATTAAGTAGTTACCGGCAACCAAGTTGTCTAAGCTAGCCAGCGTGAATGGTGCAGGATCCTTTGTCAAAACATAATTTAAGATGTTGTGGGTGTAGGTAGCGTAAGAAAGTCCATTACTGCCTCGGTCTCCCCTTTCACCCTTCTCTCCTCTTTGGCCTTGGTATCCACTTGGTCCGACAGCGCCACTTGGTCCGACAGCGCCACTTGGTCCGACAGCGCCACGTGGTCCGCCAGCGCCACTTGGTCCGACAGCGCCACGTGGTCCGACAGCGCCACTTGGTCCGACAGCGCCACTTGGTCCGACAGCGCCACTTGGTCCGACAGCGCCACTTGGTCCATTTTGACTTCGTTGCTCGCTCACAATCGCACCCTTACTCAGACCTAATGAGATAAGTGATGCACCAACCACAATGCTCAGTCCAATAATTAAGGAATTTTTGGTAGGCGACGTGTTCATTTATGCTCCGAACTTTATGGTTAGCCCCCGCTTATTTCAATATCGCATTAAACATAGGTTAACCCAGTGGCAATTGGCTTTATTTGTCCTTAATTTCAGGGTTTTGCCCATATAAGAGACAATACACAGGTGAGTACTGCAACTTCAGCGATCGACTTAGCTCGATCCGCGCTTCTTGAATCCATTCCTGCTGATCATGTCGGCAAAGTTCTGGATTCCGTTGTCGAACCATCTGAAGATTCGTCAGTCGTAATTACCAGCTATACCTTCGAATGTACTTCGCCTGGATACCCAGGTTGGTATTGGGAAGTAAGTCTGGTTGAGGTGAACGGCCAGGTTGAACTTTCGGTGAGCGAAGTAAACCTGCTGCCAGGATCATCTGCATTGGTTCCAGAACAGTGGAAGCCTTGGGCTGATCGCGTTGAAGCCGGTGACCTCGGCGTAGGCGACTTGCTGCCAATCTCTGACGATGATGAGCGACTAACTGCAGGCTTTACTTCGCTTGGTGACCTGGAAGAACTTGCCGATGATTTGGCACCATTGCATCCAGCGCAATGGGAACTTGGTTTAGGCCGCGAGAAGGTATTGAGCGCTGTTGGTTTAGAGCGCGCTGTAGATCGATGGTTTGAAAAACTAAACGGGCCTCGTTCAGCGATGGCTAAGTCAGCTCCTGCAAATTGTGGCTCATGTGGTTTCTTAGTTGCAATTGGTGGCTCGATTGGTCAGGTCTTTGGGGTTTGTGGAAACGAATTCGGCGCGGCTGACGGTCAAGTAGTTGCAACAACATTTGGTTGCGGCGCACACTCTTCTGTTCGAGCAGCCCAATCGGCACCAATCCCAGTTGTTGATTTAGTAATCGATGATCGTGCAGATGAACAAAGTGATTCAAGCGATCTGCCAGATTACGTTGCAGACCCAGAAGTAGTTGACTCAGATGAGACTGAAACAATTGACTCAGATGAAGCCGATGATCGCGATGAAGTCGTTGCTTCAGAATATGCGATGAAAGACGCTGTGGAAGCAATCGAAGCTGCAACAGAAATTATCGAGATGGAAAACTTAGATGCTGACGAAGCCGCCTCTGAAATTTCTGATTTCTACGGCTATGACGACAAGTAGCTGTTAGTTACTTATTCCGTTCGATGCGAGTCACGCGGCGCTTGGTGTAACGCATTCCAAGTAAGCCAAGGATGATTCCTGCAACACCAATTGCAACCCAATTACCTCGACCGCTGTCCTCAAGATGCTCTCGCATCAAGACCATGACCAAAGTTCCAGCCGACCAAATAACTGTGCCCACTGTGACTGCAGTGACTCCATCTACTTCAAGTGGCGTAAGTTCACGATTTGATGCTGAAACACCAGGGGATGATTGGGACTCATTCAGAGAGTCTGCACTATTACTCACAAGTAGGACACTAGCGTGTCGTTATGGAAACCACTACAAAAACACAGGGCACCTCGGGCTGGGATCGTTATTTCCACATGACCGAGCGTGGCTCAAATCTTGGGACTGAAATACGCGGTGGCGTAGTCACATTTGTGACTATGGCCTACATCGTCGTTCTTAACCCACTTATCGTCGGTACCGCAAAGGACATCAATGGGAATTTCCCAGGTGGTGGCCAAGACATCGGGGTAGCAATTTCGTTAGTAGCAGCAGCTACTGCGTTAGTTGCAGGCCTCATGACAATTTTCATGGGTGTATACGGACGTTTCCCTATCGCAATCGCTGCCGGCTTAGGACTGAATGGGTTCTTGGCTTTTGGTCTGGCTCCTTACATGACTTGGGCGCAAGCATTTGGCCTCGTAGTTATTGAAGGCTTTATTGTTTTGCTTCTGGTACTGACTGGATTCCGCACTGCGGTATTCCATGCAGTGCCTGATGCATTGAAGTACTCAATCGGTGCAGGTATCGGATTATTCATCGCACTTATCGGCTTAGTGGACGCCGGCGTTGTTCGCCCAGGTGTTCCACTAATCACCTTTGCAGTGTTCGGTGAGTTAGCTGGCTGGCCAATCTTTACGTTCGTGTTTGGACTTCTCCTCATGGTCGTACTGGTTGCCCTTCGCAAGCGAGCTGCAATCTTGATTGGTCTAGTAGCAACAACAGTTGTTGCAGTACTTTTGGAAACTACGCAAAAGATTGGTAGCGCAAATACCGATCCAAGTCTGCCGGGTCTCGAGAACCCAACAGGCTGGGGTTTAAATGTGCCAGAAATTCCAAAGACCTTAATTGGCTACGTTGATCCAACTCCATTGTTTGACATTGATATATTCGGTGCCTTCGGTGCGATTGGCGCATTGGCCGCAGGTTTGGCAGTGTTCTCACTGTTGCTTAGCGACTTCTTCGACACAATTGGCACCGTTACCGGTCTTGCTACTGAAGCAGACCTGATGACTTCTGATGGTGAAGTAGAACACCTTGGCGAAATCCTTGCTGTTGACTCGATTGCCGCGATTGCAGGTGGCTTGGCTGGAACTTCATCTAACACCGCATACATCGAATCCGCATCAGGTATTGGCGATGGTGCTCGCACTGGTATCGCCAGCCTGGTAACTGGTTCGTTGTTCTTGCTGGCAATGTTCATTGCACCACTGACCAAAATCGTTCCTTACGAAGCAGCAGCACCTGCATTGGTTATCGTGGGCTTCTTGATGATGACACAGATTCGTCATATCCCATTTGATGATTACGCAATTGCAATTCCATCGTTCTTGACGATCATCTTGATGCCATTCACTTACTCGATCACAAATGGTATTGGTGCAGGTATGGTTACCTACGTTGCTATCAAGATCGCGCAGGGCAAGTCAAAGGAAGTTTCAGGTTTGATGTGGGTTATTGCTGCAGCATTCATGATCTACTTTGCAATTAATCCACTCAAGGGATTATTTGGCGTTTAAAACAAAGTCTTTGGGGCGTACTGTGAAAAACGGTGCGCCCCATTGCTATGTCTCCGCGAGTTCTAAAGTATGTGATGTCCGATTTATCTAATTCATGAGTTATTGTTTAACCATGAATCCACGCACGCGTCGCATCGTCACAATCGTTGTACTTGTTAGCTTCTTCGCTGCCGTTATGGCCGCCGCCGTCACGCCTTACTTGTAAAAACTAGTTTCCCGCTGGCACTAACTTCACTGGTCGAAGCGTTGCGATCACAATTGCCAAAATCAAACAAATCGGCACGATTACATAAGCGCCCTGAATTCCAATTTGATCAGCCAGCGCGCCAAGTGCAAATGGTGCAACACCGCTAGCAAACCCAGTTCCAATTGAAAGCTTGCCGCCACCACGATCTGCTCGGCCACCACTGGCGCGCAGGGCTCGTTCAAAGCCAAATGGAAAATGCAGAGACATTCCAAGACCAGTTATGGTCAATGAAATCAACATGATTAGGCCAGAGCTGGATAGCCAGAAACCTAAGAATCCGAATAACGACAAAATCAGCGCGCCACGATACAAAAATTCAGAATCAAAACGTGTCGTTAATCGTGCGCCAATCAAACGTCCAACAGACATACCGCCAACGATGGTTGCCAAGGCGGCTGCACTGGCACCTTTAGTTAAGCCACCTTGCGTTGATAAAACTTCCGGCGCCCAAAGCAACATCGAAAATTCCATGCTGGCTGTGAAAACCAGAATTAACCAAGACCACCAAAAAAGCCGAGGAAAAGGTCCGGGTAGATCATGATGATCGGACTCTTCGTCTGCAATCGCTTTTGGTCCATAGACATCGGTGTTCTTGCCACGAATGATTTCAATCAGGATTACACCAATTGCAGCAACTTGGATTCCTGGTCGCCAACCCCAACCAACGGTTACACCAATTCCAACTAGAACCGGCGCAAGCAAACCAATTGATGATGCAACAGCATGCAGCTCACTGATTGCTGCTGGAGCTGCTTGCTTTTGTTGATAAGCCAAATATGAAGCAGTTCCTTGAATGATCAATGAGCCAGCGCAAGTTGTGAATGCAACACCAATCAAAGTGAATGGCAGTGATTGACCCAGTGTGAAAAACAAGATTCCAACTGCTAACAAAATCGAGGAGTACCGAAGCATCAAGCCTCGACCAGTTCGCTTAATGATTGCGCCAGTTGCCAGGCCAGCAGTTACGGATCCCACTGACATCGCAAGGGAGTGAAATGAAACAACGGTACGAGATAGATCTAAGTCCTCACGCAAGAATTGCAGGGTGCCACCAAAACCAAAAATAAACCAACCGAAACAAGTTGCTTGTAGGTATGAGATCCAGGTGGTTTTATCTCTAACTGGTCGGCGTAAGGTCACTGACTAACTGTACTGAAGTGACTTAGTTAGCTAACTGCGCGATCACGAAATCGATGCACTTAAGTAATTGCCTAACATCACTTGGTTCAACCGCAGGGAAAACTGAAATTCGCAGTTGGTTGCGACCAAGTTTGCGATACGGCTCAGTATCAACCACACCATTTGCGCGAAGCACCCTCGCCACAACCTCGGCATCAATTGATTCATCAAAATCAACGGTTGCTACAACTTGACTGCGCTTGGCAGGATCAGCAACAAATGGTGTTACGTGCTCACTAGCCGTAGCCCATTCATAGATCGCATTAGAGGATTCTTTAGTACGGGAAACACACCAGTCCAAGCCACCATTTGAGTTGAACCATTTGATTTGCTCGTTCATCATCAGAATCGTTGCAACGGCAGGAGTGTTATAAGTCTGATCCAAGCGAGAATTCTCAATTGCAGTCATTAAATCTAGGAATGCAGGAATGTAACGACCGGATGCCTTGATCTCTTCAGCGCGCGCGATTGCAGCCGGGGACATGATCGCTACAAATAAGCCACCATCAGAAGCAAAACATT
>Ga0214917_10003249_pt1 | contig 18982 bp, 15 predicted proteins | sample LL_1208_BB_MetaG_FD_177983 | JGI IMG/M metagenome (GOLD analysis project Ga0214917, IMG submission 177983) | Freshwater microbial communities from Lake Lanier, Atlanta, Georgia, United States - LL_1208_BB | ecosystem: Environmental > Aquatic > Freshwater > Lake | place: USA: Georgia | collected...
AGCTTCGAGTGAGTGGAGGCCCGGAGGGCCGCAACGAACGTCCGGTGACGGGGCATGGGCACCCCCGCCACTCGCGCGACGTCGATCGACACACCCGTCACTCCGGCAACGCGCTCGACCTGGCTTTTGCCCCCAAGAGCCCGCCACTCGCGCGACGTGCCCCCCGCGGGTATCCTTACCGGCTCCCACATCAGCGACTTCATAAAAGGACATCCCATGCGCGCCCTCCTCCCCGCCCTGCTCGCCCTCGTCGCCAGCCTCGCGTCTCACGCAGCCGAGCCGGTGGCGTTCCCCAGCACCACGATCGATCTGGGGTGCGTCGTGGGCGATCTCGAGAAGAGCGTGCGGTTCTACACCGAGGGTGTCGGATTTCGGGAACTGCCCGGGTTCGACGTGCCGGCGTCGCTCGCCACGGATGCCGGGCTCACCGACTCGAAGCCGCTCTCCATCCGTGTGCTCGTGCTGGGTGACCATCCCAACGCGACGAAGCTCAAACTGATGCAGGTGGCGGGCACGACGCCGCGGACCGGCGACACCGATTTCATCCACTCGCACACCGGCTTCCGCTACCTCACGATCATGGTGGACGACACCGACGCGGCGCTCGCCCGCCTCGCGAAGATCGGCGTGAAGCCGATCGCCAAGAGCCCCGTCGCCCTGCCCGACACGCTCGCGCCCGGCATGCACCTGACGTGCGTGCGCGATCCCGACGGCAACGTCGTCGAGCTCATCGCGCCGCGGAAGTAGGACGGGCGGCGATCAGGTCGCGGAAGGCGTGCCTGGTGCGGGTATCGTGCCGGCCCGTTCGAGCCAACCGATGACCTCCGCGGCGAGGGCATCGGGCGAACGGGCCGCTGAATCCACCACGATCTCCGGCGCCCGTGGCTCCTCGTAGGGGTCGTCGATGCCGGTGAAGTTGCGGATCTCACCGGCCCGGGCCTTCTTGTAGAGGCCCTTGGGATCGCGTCGCTCGCAGACCTCGAGCGGGGCCCGGACGAAGATCTCGACGAAGTCGCCGGGGGCGAGCGTCGCCCGCACGGCATCTCGGTCGCGACGGTAGGGACTCACGAACGCGGTGAGGACGATCAGGCCGGCCTGTGCGAAGAGGTCGGCCACCGCGCCGACGCGCCGGATGTTTTCGGCGCGGTCCGCGGGGCCGAAGCCGAGCCCGAAGCGGGCGGCCGCCTCCTCGCCGAAGCGATCCCGCAACAGGGCGGGTGCGGCGTTGAGCCCGAGCCGCACGTTGTCGCCGTCGAGCACGAACGTGCGGCAGCCGCGGTCGTGCAGCAGGCGGTCCACGGCGTTGGCGAGCGTGCTCTTGCCGCAGCCCGACAGACCCGTGAACCAGAGCACGCACCCCCTGTGGCCCGCGGCCCGCTCCCGATCCGCACGGCTCACCGCGTGCTCGTGCCAGCGCACGTCCACGATCTCGCCACCATGCTCACGATCGCTCATCGCACGATCCCCAGGGGCGACCGGGTGTCACCAGGCGTCGAGCCGCACGGTGCACTCGACCCGCTGCGGGGCGGCATCGATGCCCGGCCGCTCGACCGACAGCGTGATCGACTCGCCCGGACCGTGGCGGGCCACACAGGCCGTGAGCGCCTCGAAGCCGTTGATCGGCTCGCCGTCGATCGCGACGACCACGTCACCGCTCCGGAGGCCGCCCAGTTCCGCCGCCGACCCCGGCTGGACCTGTCGGATCTCGCACGGTCCGGCCAGGCCGGCGGCGCTCACCCCGAGCCTGCCCCCTTTTCGCACGTCGATCTCGGCGTCCGGCAGGCGCGCGGCGAGGGCACGTGCCGCCTGGTCGTCGATGCCGGTGCCGTAGAGGTTGAGGATCCGCAGACCGCGGAGCCGGCCGAGCACCGCCACCACGGAGCCGTCGATCGCCACCCCATGGAGGCTCACGCGTGCCACGCCGCGCAGCCGTGCCACCTGTCGCAGGTCCTCCGCGGTGCCACGCCAGCCGGCACCGATGAGGACGTCGATGCCCGCGCCGCCGCCCGGCTCCGGAGTGATCGTCGCCCCGAGCAATTCCAGCCGGGCGCGTGCCTCGTCGCCCATGCCGAGGAAGTGGAATTCGAGCACCGACGCAGCCATGTGCGCGACCGGCTCCTCGCCGCGCTCCGCCAGTTCCTCCAGCGCGTGCTCGGCCTCGGCCGCGACGTCCGGGTCGTCGCTGTCGAGCATGCCGCGCACGATCTCGACGCCGCGGGCGACGACCTCCAGGTCGCCCGCGCGCATCGCCGCGGCGAGCGGCTCGAGCGCCTCCCGGCCGACCCGCTCGAGGCTGCGTTCCGCGGCCTCCCGCCGGGCGAACTGGTCGGATCCGAGGTCCTCGACCCACCGGTGGATGGCCGCGACCGACTCCGGGGCGGCCTCGTCCGCCGCCACGACGGCGCACGGCCAGACGGCGATCGCGGCGACGACGAAACGACTGGCGGCCACCCTGGCGACTCCCGCACCTCCGCCGAACTATACCAGCCGGAGGCGGTCGGCCGGCATCGGACTACACTGCGGAGATGACCCGCGCGACAGCATCCCGGGTCTGCGGCCGTGGCGCCGCACGCCCCGCGTGCCGGGTTCCCGCATGACGCTCTCCCTCCGCCCGCCCCACGCCCCGACGCCGCCGCTGCCGATGTCCCGGCAGGAGATGCTCGCCCGCGGCTGGGACGCCATCGACGTGCTGCTCGTCACGGGAGACGCGCACGTCGACCACCCGAGCTTCGCCAACGGTCTCATCGCCCGGCTGCTGGAGGCCGCCGGCTATCGCGTCGCCGTGCTCGCCCAGCCCGACTGGCGCACCTGCGAGCCCTGGCGGGAGTTCGGGCGGCCGCGGCTCTTCTGCGGCGTGTCCGCCGGCAACATGGACTCGATGATCAACCACTACACGGCGAACCGGAAGGTCCGCAACGACGACGCCTACTCGCCCGACGGACGGATCGGCCGTCGACCCGACCGCGCGACGCTCGCCTACTGCCAGCGGTCGCGCGAGGCGTTTCCGGGCGTGCCCGTCGTGGCCGGCGGCGTGGAGGCGAGCCTGCGACGCATCGCCCACTACGACTACTGGAGCGACTCCGTGCGCCGCTCGATCCTGCTCGACGCGAAGGCCGACCTCGTCGCCTTCGGCATGGGCGAACGGACGGTGCTCGAGATCGCCCGCGGGCTCGACGCGGGGCGGACGATCCGCGAACTCAGGAATCTCCGTGGCGTCGCCTATCGGCTCGGGGCCAGCGAGCCGCCACCCGATGGTGCGGGCCCCGACGGGAGCGGCACGATCGAGCTGCCCTCCTACGAGGAGGTGGCCGCCGATCCGCTCGCCTTCTGCGAGATGACGCGTGTCTCGCACCTCGAGACCAACCCGCACAACGCCCGCCGCCTCGTCCAGCGTCACGGCCGGGAGGCGGTCGTCGTCAATCCGCCGGCCCTGCCGCTCGCCCAGGACGAGATGGACGAGGTCTACGGCCTGTCGTTCACGAGGAGGCCGCACCCGTCCTACGGGACGGCACGGATCCCGGCCTTCGAGGTGGTCGAGCACAGCGTGCAGATCATGCGGGGCTGCTTCGGCGGCTGCACCTTCTGCTCGATCACGGCCCACGAAGGACGGATCATCCAGAGCCGCAGCCGGGAATCGATCATCGGCGAAATCACCCTGCTCGCGCGGCAGCCCGGCTTCAAGGGCACCGTGTCGGACATCGGCGGACCGACGGCCAACATGTACCAGATGCGCTGCACCCGACCGGAGGTCGAGGCGAAGTGCCGACGGCTCTCGTGCGTGCACCCCACCGTCTGCAAGCTGCTCGGGACCGACCACGGCCCGCTCAAGGAGGTGATGCGGGAGGCGCGGAGCGTCCCGGGGGTGAAGCGGGTGCTCGTCGCGAGCGGCGTGAGGATGGACCTCGCCCGCCGCGATCCGGAATACCTCCGGGAGCTCGCCGCGCACCACGTCGGCGGCCACCTCAAGGTCGCCCCCGAGCACGTCGATCCGGAGGTCCTGCGGCTCATGAAGAAGCCCGCGGCCGACGACTTCGTGGAGTTCGACCGGGCGTTTCGGGCGGCCAGCCGTCGCGTCGGCCGGAAGCAGTACACGGTGCCCTACTTCATCGCGAGCCATCCGGGCAGCGGCCTCGAGGAGATGATCGACCTGGCCGTCTTCCTCAAGCGCAACGGCTACAAGCCGGACCAGGTGCAGGACTTCATCCCGAGCCCCTTCGACATCGCGGCCTGCATGTACCACACGGGCCTCGATCCGATGACGCGGCAGCCGGTGAAGATCGCCAAGGGGCTCCGCAACCGGCGGATGCAGCGGGCCCTCCTCCAGTTCTTCAAGCCGGAGAACTGGTTCGAGGTGAGGAGGGCCCTCGAGCAGGCGGGGCGACGGGATCTCATCGGATCGGGCTGCGACTGCCTGATTCCCGACCGGCCACCGCGCGAGGCGCTCGACCGGAAGCGGCGCGAGGCCACCCGCGCCCTGAACGAGGAGACCTCGGGCGACCACCTGCGCGGCGGACCGGGTGCACCGCCGTCGGCGCGTGAGGCCCCGCGCGCCGACGCAGGCTCGCGGCGGCGCCGCCGGCCGCGAGACGGCTCATCGATCGGCTACCGTCCCGGGCGTGGCGGGCGCGGGTCGCCCGGGTGAACCGCCGGGCACCGGCCGACGTATCCCCTCATGCTCCGCTTCCGATACTCCTCGTTCCCGCCTCCCCCACGGTGCACCATGAATCGACGTCTCCCGAAGCTCCTCGCCACGGCGGTCGCCGTGGCGGTGCTCGCCATGCCCACGACCACGCGGGCGCAGAGCCCACGCAATCCCTACTCGGGCTTCAACCTCTCCGGCATCAACTACGGGGCCATGCAGTGGGAGCGGGCCCAGCAGCAGGGTCGCCGCGTCTGGCCCTACTCCAACACGCCGAGCCGCGGCTCCTCGCGCGGCACAATGGTGACCGGTGGGACCGTGGTGGGTGGCGGCGGGGCCGTGATGACCGGGCGGTCCGCCCCGCGCGGCCTCTTCGGCCGGCGTCGCTGACGCCCCGGCACGATGCTCACGCATCCCCCTGGTAGATGTGGTACCGCTTCGTGATCACGGCGCCGCCACGCTGGAGGGTGCGCTTCGAGAGGTGGTTGCTGTCGAGCACCCAGGAGAACTCCGCCTCCTCCATGCCCCAGTCGAGCACCGGCTGGACGAGCGCCGCCATCAGCACGAGCCCGACGCCCCACGCCTGGAACTCGGGCACCACGTTGGTCGAGATGGCCCGCATCCGCTTGATGCCGCGCTTGTTCCAGAGCAGCCTGAGAAAGCCGAAGGGGAAGAGCCGCCCGTCGATCGCCTTGATCCGCGGGTTGTAGTCGAGGAGACAGAACGCGGTGCCGACGGGCCGTCCGTCCACCTCGGCCACGAGCGCCAGTTCCGGCACGATGAGGTGCTTGAGCGACTTCGCCATGTGTGTCACTTCGGCCGGCGTGAGGGGCACGAAGCCCCACGTCCCCGCGAGGCTCGAGTTGTAGATGTCGAGGAACATCCGCACCTCGTCGTCGAAGCGGCGGCGGTCGAGCGGCCGTACGGTCACCCCGAACCGTTCGATGACGCCCTCCACCATCACGGCGAGCTTCGTGTCGAGCGATGCGAGCATCGAGGTCTTGCCCCAGAAGGCGTAGAGCGTCTCGATCGGCCGCAGTCCGCACGCCTCGCACAGCCTCCCGTACCAGGGGCGGGAGTGCGTCATCATGAAGAACGGGGGCGTGTCGAATCCCTCGACGAGCAGGCCGCACTCGTAGTTGAGCGATGGATTCGTCGGCCCGCGCACCGCCTTCATCCCCTGGCCCCGCAGCCACGACCGCGCCGCATCGAAGAGCGCCGCCGCGGCCTCCTCGTCGTCGTCGCACTCGAAGAAGCCGAAGAATCCGAGCGGCTCGCGATACCGGTCGATGTGCCCCTCGTTGACGATCGCCGTGATGCGGCCGACGTCCCGGCCGCCCCGGACGGCGAGAAACGAGCGACACCGCGAGCGCTCGTAGAAGGGATGCGGGCGGAAGTTGAGCAGCTCCTCCTGCGCGTGCACGAGCGGCGGAATCCAGCAGGGATCGTCGGCGTAGATCCTCCACGGCAGGCGGATGAATCGCTGCCGCTGCCGCCGCGTCTCCACGGTCTCGATGCCGACCCCGTTCGTCAGGTGCATGCCGCCCCTCCTTGCGTCATCGGCGGCACGGGCCGCGCGACCGTGCTGCTCGCGTCAAGCCCGGCATCATCCGGCGGCGTGGCGCCGGCGGTCAACGTGGGCTCCGCGGGCGATCGCCGGGAAATCGCGCCGCCCCTACAATCCTGCCGTTTCACCGCGCTGCGCCCCCCATGACGTCACCCCACGAGCCATCCCCGACGCGCGGCGGCGACTGCCTCGTCACGGGCGCGACGGGCCTGCTCGGCAACACCATCGTGCGGCAGCTCGTCGGCGCGGGTCGTCCGGCCCGCGCCCTCGTGCGCGGGGCCGCACCGGACGGAGGACCTCCGCTGGCGGACCTGGGCGTCCGCGTCGTCCCCGGACGGCTCGAGGACGAGCGCTCGCTGCAGGATGCGGCGGACGGCACGACGTCGGTCATCCACGCCGCGGCGCTCGTGCATGTGGGCTGGCACCGCGCCGAGGAGATGCGACGCGTGAACGTCGACGGCACGCGGCGCGTCGCCGCCGCGGCGCGGCGGGCGGGCGCGCGGCTCGTGCACGTGTCGAGCGTCGACGCGATCGGGCTCGCCGCCGACGGGACTCCGGCGGACGAGGACACCCCGCCCGGCGGCATGCCCCCCTGCCCCTACGTCTGCACGAAGCGAGACGCCGAGGCGGCCGTGCTCGAGGAGGTGGAGCGCGGGCTCGACGCCGTGATCGTCAACCCCGTCTACATGATCGGACCCTGGGACTGGAAGCCGTCGAGCGGCCGCATGCTCCTCGAGGTGGCTGCCGGGCGGGGTCTCTTCGCCCCCCCGGGCGCCAACGACTTCGTCGACGCGCGGGACGTCGCCGCCGGAGTCGTCGCCGCGCTCGACCGGGGACGATGCGGACGCCGCTACATCCTCGGCGGCCACGGACTGGGCTACCTCGATGCGTGGCGCATCTTCGCGCGGGTGACCGGCCGGCGCCCGCCGCTGGGCATCGCGCCGCGCGGGGCGGTGCGCGCGGCGGGCTGGTGCGGCGACCTCGCCGGCCGATTCCTGCGGCGCGAGCCCGACGTCAACTCCGCGGCGACGGCGATGGCGCTGCTGCCCCACAACTTCACCTGTGCGAGGGCCGTGCGGGAACTCGGCTACGGTTACCGGCCGCTCGAGGAGACGGCCCGGGACGCGTGGGCGTGGTTCCAGGCACACGGCTACGCCGGCCGCGCCGCGCGGCGCGGATAAACTGGGGATCGCCGGAAGGGACTCCCCGGACGCATGGGCCGGGGCTCCGATCGCCCGCCCGCGGACCGCGCCCCGCCCCCCAGCATCATGTCCATGCCGCACATCCTGGTCGTCGAGGACGAGGAACACCTCGCCTACGGAATCCAGTTCAACCTCGAGGCCGAGGGCTACTCGGTCACCACGGCCGGTGACGGGCAGGCGGCCCTCGCCGCGCTCGCCACGGCCGAGCCACCGGTCGATCTCGTCGTGCTCGACCTCATGCTGCCCGGCATGAGCGGCTATGCCGTCTGCGAGGGCCTCCGCGCACGCGGCAGCGACGTGCCCGTGATCATGCTCACCGCCCGCACGCTCGTCGAGGATCGCATCCGCGGCTTCGATGCGGGCACCGACGTCTATCTCCAGAAGCCGTTCGACCTCGAGGAGCTCATCTCGATCGTGCGGAACCTCCTCGGTCGCCGCGGGCGGACGGAGCGCGCGCCTGCCGAAAACGGCGGCCGCGACGCGGTCGTCCGCTTCGGCGACTGCATGGTCAACTTCGACACGTGGCAGGCGACGGCCCGGGGACAGCCCGTGCGGCTGACGAATCTCGAGATGAAGCTCCTGCGGTATCTCGTCGAGCACGAGGGCATGGTCGTGTCCCGCGACGAGCTGCTGAAGAACGTGTGGGGCATGACGCGGGCGCCGGCGACCCGTACCATCGACACGTTCATGCTGAACCTGCGGAAATCGTTCGAGGCGAACCCCTCGGAGCCGGTGCACTTCCTGTCGGTTCGCGGCACGGGCTACCGCTTCGTGAAGGGCGGCTAGCTTCGACCTGTGCTTGTTTCGGAGGCGCGGGGAGGAGTGCATCGCGTGGGTCGGGGCTGCCCATGCCCCATCGCCGGACGTTCGCTGCTGCGCGGCTCGGGCTTGTTGTTCGCTGCACCTGGAGGGGTTGCCCGTGCCGTCGAGCCGGCGTAGGTGGCCAGCGCAGCCCGGAGGGCGAGAGCGCAGACACCTTCGAGTGAGCGCAGGGCATGGATGCCCGCAGCGAACGTCCGGGCGAGACGGTGTGGGCAACCCCGGCCCACACGAAACGTCCGCAGACGTGCCCCGCACATCCCGTCCCGAACACGATTGCCCTCCGGGCCTCCGCTCACGCGAAGGCGTCTGCGCTCCGTCGTCCGCGGGCTTCGCCGGCCGCCTCCGCCGGCTCCCGGCGCATGGGCCCCCCGCCCGAGTCCATGCCCGGGAGAAGGACGAGCACGGGATGGACCGACGGCATCATGTGCGAAGCGTCGTCGACGCGGGGAGCGGTTCGTGCAGCAGCGCCGGTGCGCGAGGGAGCCCCGGATCAAGAAGCGCGGCGGCCCAGCAGTGCGGCGGCCGCGCGGCCCGGATCGGGCGACGTGAGGAGCGACTCGCCGACGAGCATCGCGCCGATCCCTGCGGCCTCCAGTCGCTCGACGTCCGCACGCGTGCGGATGCCGCTTTCGGCGACGAGCACGCACGTCTCCGGCACCTGCTCACGCAGCCGCATCACGTGCTCGATGTCGGTCGTCATCGTGCGCAGGTCGCGGTTGTTGACCCCCACGAGCGTGGCGCCGAGATCGAGCACGCGCGGCAGCTCCTCGGCATCGTGCAGTTCCACGAGCGGTGTCATGCCGAGGTCGAGAATGGACGCGTAGAGGCCGCGCAGACGGCAGTCGTCGAGGCACTCGGCGATGAGGAGCACGGCGTCCGCGCCGTGCGCCCGGGCCTCGAGCACCTGGTAGCGGTCGATCACGAACTCCTTGCGGAGGGCGGGCAACGGCGCGGCGACGCGGGCCGCCTCGAGATCAACGAGGCTGCCGCCGAAGTCCCAGGCGTCGGTGAGGATGGAGAGGGCGGCCGCACCGGCGGCGGCGTAGCCGGTCACGACCTCCTCGACGGTGGCGCCCGGACGGATCTCGCCGGCGGACGGACTCTTCCGCTTGAACTCGGCGATGAGCCGCATGCCGCCCGGCGCCGACACGGCGGCGAAGAAGTCGCGCACCGGCGCCGCCGTCGCCAGCCGACCCTCGAGGGCGGCGGTGGGCACCCGCTCCCGCGCGCGGGCCACCTCGGCATGCTTGCGGGCGACGATCGTGTCGAGGATGGTCGGCATGGACCGCACTCTACCAAGCGACGCGCCGACGCACGCCGGTCGCGGCGGACGGAGAGGGCGCTTCGCGGCCTCGTGCCGCTCCCGCCACGGCCCGGCCGGCGACGACGCTCACCCTCGGGACGGGGCCGGGCGGGCCGACGACCCGGCTCGTGGATGCCGGGTTCAGCGCCGGACCTCGATCACGCCGACCGCGAGGCGGCCGTCGGTGAAGTAGGGATCGCCGCCGCCGTTGCGCCCCTCGCGGACGCGGTGAAACTCGTCCACCCAGTAGTAGCCGTCGAGCAGCCCCGCACGGGCGGCATCGCGCACGAGCTTGTTGCGCTCCCGGTCGATGTCGGGGGCGATGCGGTGCGTGATGCCGCCGGTGGTGCGACTGATCTCGACCCGTTCGTCGTACGTGGCCGCACCGAGCCAGAGGGGGTCGCCCCGCTGGTCCACCTCCGCGGAACGCCAGAAGCGCACGTGATGTCGCTGCTTCGGGCTGTCGCCGACCGGCTGCTCGAACGCGGCATCCTGCCGCCGTCCCCAGAGGAAGAGGTCGCTCACCGGCGCGTGGTCGTAGGGCTTCTTGAGCACGACGTCGGCCGCGATCCGCAGCGACGTTTTCAGCGTGATCGGATCGGCCGCATACCAGCCGGCCGCGGAGAGCGCCCGATGGAGTTCCTCTTCCGTGCCGATGAACGCGATGTTGACGGCATCACCCTGGTCACCGCGGTGGGTCGTCGTGTGTCGCGGCGAACGCACGAGCGCCGGGTGCCCTGCGATCGTCTCCGTGGCCGTCGGTGACTGGCCCCGCGCGGGCACCGCCACTCCGACGAGTGCGAGCAGAACCACGACGTCCATGACTCGCCAACGGCCACACGGCCCGCGCTCTTGCGTCTGCACGCCATGATCCTCCCTGAAAACCTCGCCGGGTGAGAGCAAGGCGGCGAAAGATAGGCAGCACCCGGCCCCGCCCTCAAGACCGTTTCCCGCGCTCACCATCGCCCCGCCACCCCACCGGCTGCAGCGGCCGAAGGCCGCGCCGCAGCCCACTTCTCCAAGGCCGTAGGGGCCAAAGGCCCTGCCGCGGCCCCGCCTCCCTCCGCGCCGTGTGCGCGCTCACCATCGCCCCGCCACCCCACCGGCTGCAGCGGCCGAAGGCCGCGCCGCAGCCCAAGCCAGCCGCGGAGCGCACACGGCCGCCCGGACGGCGGCCGCGTGCGGCGAGGGCACCTCGGCTGCCCTCGCCGCACGCCCGCTGCCGAGGCCATGGATGGCCCGGCAGCGTGAAGTCAGTGCCGAAAATGCCGCCGCGCCGTGAGGATCATCGGGATGCCCGCGGCGTCGGCCGCGGCGATCACCTCGGCATCGCGCTTCGAGCCGCCGGGCTGCACGATCGCGGCGATGCCCGCCCTCGCGATCGGCTCGATCGAATCGGCGAAGGGGAAGAAGGCGTCGGAGGCGAGCACGGCGCCACGCGCCCGATCCCCCGCCTTCTCGAGGGCCTGCCGCACCGCGTCCACCCGCGCGGTCTGGCCGATGCCCGCGCCGACGAGGCTCGTCCCGCGGCAGACGCAGATCGCGTTGCTCGTCAGCCGACGGACGACCGTGAAGGCGAAATCGATGGCCGGCGTCAGATCCGGCGTCGGAGCGGCCGTGGTCACGACGCGCCACGCCGAGCGATCATCCGGCGCCGCGTCGGGCCGCTGGGCGAGGATCGCGCCGGCGATGCTCCTGAGTTCGAGGCCGCCCGTGGCAGACCAGGGATCGCCGGGCGGCACCTCGACGAGCCGCACGCTCCCCTTCCACGTCGGCCGGGTCGAGAGCAGCTCGATCGCATCGGCCGTGAAGGCGGGGGCGGCGATCGCCTCGACGAACAGACCCGGCGCGAGCAGCACCTCGGCGGCCGCGCCGTCGAAGGTGCGGTTGACGGCGAGGATCGAGCCATAGGCACTCGTCGGGTCGGCCGCGAGCGCCGCGGAGAGCGCCGCGGCGACCGTGTCCGCGGTGGCCGCCCCGCAGGGGTTCGTGTGCTTGACGACGACGGCGCCGGGATCGGCACACAGCAGCGCCAGCCGCAGCGCGGCATCGAGGTCGAGCAGGTTGTTGTAGGAGAGCTCCTTGCCGTGGAGCTGCCGCGCCGCGGCGAGGCCGCGGGCGACGCCCGCCGGCGCGAAGAGTGCCGCGGGCTGATGCGGGTTTTCGCCGTAGCGCAGGTCGAGGCGACGTTCGAGATCGAGCGTTACGCGGGACGGCAGCGGGGGTCCGTCGGCGGCGTCGGGATGCACCGACGCGGGGGCCTGCGCCGCGTCGGCGACGAGTCCCGCATGCCCCGCCATCCACCGGGAGACGACGGTGTCGTACCGGGCGGTGTGCTCGAAGGCCCGGGCGGCCAACAGCCGTCGCTCGGCGAGCGTCGTGCCCCCGCGCGCGAGCGACGCGAGAAACGCGTCGTACTGCGCCGGGCTCGTCACCACCGCGGCGAACGCATGATTCTTGGCGGCGGCTCGCACGAGGCTCGGGCCGCCGATGTCGATCAGCTCGATCGCCTGGGCGGGCGTGCTTCCCGGCGTGGTGATGACGGCCTCGAACGCATAGAGATTCACGATCACGGCGTCGAACCGCGCGATCCCGTGCGCGGCGAGCACCTCCAGGTCGTCCGCGCGGTCACCCCGCGCGAGGATGCCGGCGAAGATCGCCGGATGGAGCGTCTTCACACGGCCGTCGAGCACCTCCGGAAACCCGGTGACGGCGGCGACGTCCTCCACGTCGAGGCCGAAGGCGGCCAGCGCCGTCGCGGTGCCGCCCGTGCTCACCACCTGCACGCCGGCCTGCCGCAGGCCGGCGGCGAGCCGGTCGAGCCCGGCCTTGTCGAAGACGCTCACGAGCACGCGCCGAATCGGAACCACGTCGGGAGGCGCGGACGGGGTGACGGGGGATGGGTTCATGCGGAGGATTAGAACACGCTCGACGCGTCGCGAAAGACCGTCGCCGCGTCGTGCCGATCACGGGGCCGCGGGCAGCTCGACCTCGAAGATCGTGCCGACGGCCGGCTGCCGGCCGCGCACCGTGACCCGGCCCCGCAGCTGGCGGACGAGCGAGTGCACGAGGAAGAGGCCGAGGCCCGTGCCCGGCCTCGAACGCTCGAGCTCGCTGCCGAGCCGGACGAATCTCCGGAAGATGGTGCGGCGCTGGGCCACGGGGATTCCCGGACCGTTGTCGGCGACCCGCACGGTCACCCTGCCGGCCGGCGTCGCCTGCGCGGTGACGTCGACCTGCGGCTCGGGGAGCGCGTACTTCACCGCGTTGTCCACGAGGTTGCGGAAGAGGATCTCGAGGTCGGCCTCCCGCCCGCGCACGCGCAGCCCGCCCGGCGCGGGCGCATCCGCCGACGGGGCGCCGTCGGTCGCGGGGCCGTGCGGCTCGACCCCGGGCTCGAGCCGCACGCACGAGGCGGGGACGTCGTACCGCTGCACGGCACTCGCGCACGCGCGGGCGAGCACCGGTCCGAGAACCGTCACGTCGGGACCGGCCGCCGGGCGGCGCTGGAGCGTCTTGGCCGCGTCGAGCAGGTGATCGATGAGCGTGTCGAGCCGCTCGACGTCCGCGAGCATGAAGCGGTGGAAGTCGGCCTGCTGGCTGGGGGCGACGGTGCGGCGCGTGAGCGTCTGCAGGGCGAGCTTGAGCGAGGCGAGCGGGCTCTTGAGCTCGTGCGTGACGCTGTCGATGAAGTTGCTCTGCCGCTGTGAGAGGGCGATCGCCTTCACCGTGAGGGCGAGGTAGACGATCACGCCCACGAGGACGAGCACGAGCAGCGCCATCCCGACGCCGAGGATCGCCCAGTAGAAGGCGGCGTTCCGCGAGCCGAGGGCGGCGGCGATGGTGACGAGCACCCAGCCGACGCCGAGCGCGATGATCGAGCCGATGAGCACGACGCCGAGCAGAATCGGCCAGCCGAGCGAGCGACGCGGTTCCATCGGCTGCGGTTCCTCGAGTCGGATCAAGGTACCCGCTCGACGCCGCCGCCGACACGCCGCGTCACGGGCCGAGCCCCGCCAGCGGACCCGTGCTCGACCCGAAGGCGTCGGCCTCGATGCCGAGTCGCCGCAGGATCGACACGAAGAGATTGGAGAGCGGCCGGTTGTCGTCGTGGGGATGGGCGAGGTGGCTGCCATGGCGAAACCCGCCGCCGGCGAGCAGGATCGGGAGGTTCGTGTTGTCGTGCGTGTTGGCGTCGCCGAGGTTGCTGCCGTAGAGCACGATCGTGCGGTCGAGCAGCCGCCCGTCTCCCTCGCGACGGTCGGCGAGCGCTGCGAGGAACGCCCCGAGCAGGTCCATCTGCCAGCGGTCCGCCTGCTCGAGTTGCGCGAGCTTCTCGGCCGACTGGCCGTGGTGCGAGAGGTTGTGGTACCCGTCGGTCGTCGTGCGCTCGTCGGCGAGTCGGAAGGCGGGCGTGGCGAACGCGTCGACCATCAGCGTGACCAGACGGGTCGAGTCGGTCTCGAGCGCGAGCCGCGCCATCGCGAGCATCGCCTCCAAGCCCTCGAAGAGCCGGGCGCGATCGGTGACGTCGGCGGGCCGGGCCGCGGGGGCCGCCGGCCTGGGCCGCGCCTCCCACGCGCCGGCCACCTGGAGCCGGTCCTCCAGTTCGCGAACGGACGTGAGGTACTGCTCGAGCCTCCTGCGGTCGGCCGCCGACACGCGGGCCTCGAGCCGCCGGGCGTCGTCGGCGAGCGCGTCGAGGATGCTCTCGCGCTCGCGGAGCCGTCGCCGGCGCGCCGCCACCTCGGCCGCAGTGCCCTCGACGAACAGCCTTTCGAACAGTCGGCTCGGCCTGTCCTCCGCCGGAATCAGGCTGCCGTCGCGAGTCCAGGCGAGGCTGCGGTTGCCCCGGTCGATGTTGACCCCGAGGTTGAGCGTGGCGAACCGCGTCAGGTGTCCGACGCGCTCGGCGGCGAACTGGTCGAGCGAGATCGTGTTGCGGAAGCCGCTCGCGGTGGGGTTGCGCGCGGCCGTGAGGAAGCAGTTTTCGGTCGAGTGACCGCCGCGCACGTTCGGATGGGAGAGGCCGCTCACCACCGTGAAATCGGCACGCTGCGCCGCCAGCCGCTCCAGCAGCGGCGACGGTGTGTAGTCGGCGCCGGTGTCCTCGGGGAAGAAGGGCTTCGGCAGCACGCCGAGGTTGTTGGAGATGAAGATCGCCCGCATGGGCGGGCCGGCGGCGCCGACCGACGCCCGTGCGGTCAGGGCCTCGAGCCACGGGAGGGCGAGCGACACGCCGGCCCCGCGCAGCACGCGACGCCGGGAGAGCGGAGCGGTCCAGGCGTGTGGGTTCACGGCGTCGGCTCCGGGGCACTCGGGGTCGGGATGGCGGCGGGCGGCAGCCCGCGGAAGAGCCGGCTCGTGACGAGGCCCCGGAGCAGGTCGCCCACGCGGTAGCCGTCGCCGGCGGTGGCGTCCAGGATCGACTCGAGCTCGGCCCGGTCGGCGAACCGCACCGGAGCGCCGGTGGCGTAGGCCGTGAACTGGTGGAGCAGGTTGCGCGCGATCTGCCGCTCCTCGGCGACGAGCAGGGCCTTGAGCGCACGGATGTCGCTGAACACGCGCCCGTCGGGCAGCCGCCCGGATGGATCGACGGTGGCGGCGAGACGATAGGCGTAGTCGTGGCCGGCCCGGTCGATGCCGGTGACGAGATCGCCTTCCTCGAGCCCGCGATAGCGGTCGCGCCAGCCGCCGCAGATGTCGAAGGACTCGAGCGCGAAGCCGACCGGATCGAATCGCGCGTGGCACGAGGCGCACGACGCATCGGCGGCGTGTCGGGCGAGCAGGTCGCGGATCGACGTCGCGCCGCGGATGTCGGGCTCCACGGCGGGCACGCTCGCCGGGGGTTTCGGCGGCGGCTGACCGAGCAGCCGCGCCATCACCCACGCGCCGCGGACCACCGGGGACGTGGTCGTGCCGTTGGCGGTCACCCGCTGGATCGCCGCCTGCGTGAGGAGGCCGCCGCGCGGCGAGCCGGGCGGCAGCGGCACGCGTCGCACCGCGTGGCCCGCGAGCGGCGGGAGCCCGTAGTGCCGGGCGAGCCGGTCGTTGGCATGGACGAAGTCGGCCTCCACGATCGACCGCGCGGGGAGGTTGTCGCGGATGAGCGACGTCACGAAGGCCCGCGACTCGAGCGCCATGCTCTCGGCAAGGTAGTCGTCGAAGCGGTACTCGGGGTGGAGCCGCACGTCCGGTTCGTCGCGACGGACGTGTCGCAGGTCGAGCCAGTAGTCGGTGAACGCCTCGATGAACCGCTCGAAGCGGGGATCGGCCACGAGCCGATCGGCCTCCGCGGCGAGCGTCGCGCTCCTCGCGAGGCTCCCGTCGCGCGCCCTGGCGAGCAGCACGTCGTCCGGACGCGTTCCCCACAGCCAGTACGAGAGCCGGGCCGCGAGGTCGAACATCGAGCGGCCGCCTGCGGGCCCGTCGAGGCCGCGCGGCTCGCGGAGATAGACGACATGCGGCGAGGCCAGGAGCGCCGCCTGGCCCGTGAGCAACGCGCGGGTGAACGGCACGCCGGCGGCGAGCGCGTCACCGACGAGTCGCTCGTAGGGGGCGAGATCGTCCGCGTCGAGCGGCCCGATGACGGCCCGGTCGGCGAATCCCGCGAGCAGCCGGCGGGCGTCGGTCACCGGGTCGGACGTCGCCACCTCCACCGGCAGCGGATCGCCGGACGGTGCGGCACGGAACGTGAGCGTGCCGAAGAGCACCTGGTAGGACGCGGGCGGCCACGGGTCGGGCGGAAGAGGCCCCGTGATCTCGAGCGACTGGATCGCCACCCCCGGCTGACCTCCCTCGGGGAACGGCGGATAGCGATAGGTGGGCGGGCCCCCGGCGACGTTCCGCGCCAGGGGCACGGGCAGCCCGAGCACGCTGTACTCGATGGTCTGATCGGCATGGAGCAGCACGGTCGTCTCGAAGTCGCGGGGCTCCGGCAGGATGTCGAAGATGCCTCCGACGGCGCGCACGTCGCCCGAGACGTCGGGACCCGACCGCCGCCGCGCGCGGAACGTCATCGGGACCGGCTGGTCCGCCGGCCCGATCGTGAAGCCCCGGTGCTGGAGCACGGCCCGCGCCCGAAACCGCACGCGATACACGCCGGCGCGGCGGGCGATGAAGCCCGCGGGATAGCCGTAGTACGGCCAGTAGGCCGAGCGGAAGATGCAGCATTCGATCGCCGGATCCTGCACGAGCGACGCACGCAGCGCCGCCAGCTGGGGCCCCGTGAACGACAGCGCCGTGCCATCCTTCGCGAAGAACATCGCCTCGCGCTCGCCGAAGGTCTGGCCCTCCGCGAAGAGCCTCGTGGCGAACGCTCCGTAGTGATCGGGGGCCTGCGGGCTCGCGCCCGGCGGCAACGCCTGGGTGACCGCCGCCTCGGCCGCGTCGAGCGTCGCATCGAGCTGGATGCGCGACACGTCGAGACCCTCAGCCGACTTGTTGAAGCCGTCGCGGACGAGGTCCTCGGGCAGCCGGTCGGCGACATCGAGCGTGGGGAGGGCGAGCACGTCGCGCAGCGTCTCCTGGTACTCCGCCCGGTTGAGGCGGCGCAGCGGCACGCGACCGTCGACACGGATGGCCTCGGCGTCCGCCGTGACGAGCGCGGCGGAGAGCGCCTCGACCAGGTGCGTGCGGGCGGCCGGCACGAGGTCGGACTCGTCGGGGGGCATCTGCCTGTCGGCCACCCGGTCGTGCATGAGGACGAACCGGTCGCGCACCGCCGCGTCGTCAAGGTCGAGACCCAGCGCGTCGAGATCGAGCCCGCCCTCGGCCGCACCGCCGGCATGGCACGCGCCACAGGCACTCCTCACGAGCCCCGCGAGCGTCCGGGTCGCCGCCGGCTCCGCGCGCGCCGCGACCGCCGCCAGCATGACGAGCATCCCCACCACGGCGCGCCCCGCCTGGATGCTCCCACCGCGTCGTTCTTCATGGGCCGTGTCCACGACCGCTCCTCCCGCCTCGTGCCGCCTCAGCGGAGAACCTCGCCCACCAGCGCTGCCGCGCGCATCACGGCCGGGGCGAGGCGGCGGCCGTCGCTCTCCGTGAGACGTGGGGCGATCGCGGTGATCCACAGGGACGCGACCGGCATGTCGTCGGCATCGAGGATCGGCGCCGCGAGGCAGTGGTGCCCCTCGACCGTCTCGCCGAGATCGAGCGCCCAGCCGCGTTCACGCACCGTCGCGAGGTGCGCGACGAAGGCCCGCCGCGACGTGATCGTGGCGGGCGTCAGCGGTCGGAAGTCGTAGCCGACGAGCACCTCGTCGAGGGTCCTCTCCGGCAGCCATGCGAGCATCGCCTTGCCGGGGGCGGCGGCATGCAGCGGACCCATCGTGCCCGCCTCCACGTAGCACTTGTACGGCTGGGTGCCGATCACGCGGTCGAGCACGAGGCACTCGCCCCCGACCCGCACGCCGACGTGGGCCGACTCGCCCGTCGCGTCGCGCAGCCACCGCATCGGCTCGAGCGACAGCTGCACGAGGCTCCGCTCGTCGCGCCGGGGCTGCGCGAGCCCGAGGAGCCGCCGGGTGAGCACGTAGCGCCGTCCGGGATGCTGCTCGACGTAGCCGTGGGCCTCGAGCGCCCGCGTGAGACGGAAGACGAGGTTGGTGGAAAACCCGAGACCGGTGCGGATCTCCTGCCGCGTCACTCCCTCGGGATGCGCGCTGATGAACTCGAGCACCGCGAGCGACCGGTCGAGCGCGGGCGTGCGATACCCCGAGTCACGGACGGCGACCGGTTCGACCGGGGGCGCGGCGGAGGCACGGCGTTCACGCGGGGCTTTGCGGGCGGCTGTCATGGGGCGTCGACTCGTCGCGAGGGAGATTCCGGGAGGGGGTGGGTGACCGACCTCGAGCGCGTGGATGCCCCCGGTCAGGACACGATCGGAGCGATCACGTGGCCGTGCACGTCGGTGAGGCGGAAGTCGCGGCCCGAGTGACGGTAGGTGAGCTGACGGTGGTCGATGCCGAGGAGGTGCAGCACCGTCGCGTGCAGGTCGTGCACGTCCACCCTGCCCTCGACCGGATGGTAGCCGTACTCGTCGGTGGACCCGTGCGCGATCCCGCCGCGCACGCCGCCGCCCGCCATCCAGATGGTGAACGCCCAGGGATGGTGGTCGCGTCCCGGCTCCTTCCCGAAGAGCTCCGTGTTGGGGGTGCGGCCGAACTCGCTGGCGAAGACGACGAGCGTCGATTCGAGGAGCCCGCGGGCCTTGAGGTCGGCGAGGAAGGCGCCGATCGGCCGGTCCACCGCGCGGGCGTGCTGGCCGTGGTCGGTCACGAGCTTGTCGTGCTGATCCCAGCCCCCCTTCACGATCTCGATGAACCGCACGCCCCGTTCGAGCAGCCTCCGCGCCGTGAGGCAGTATCGCCCGAAGCTCTCGGTCTCCTTGGCGTCGCCGCCGATGCCGTACGCGGCGAGCGTCGCCGCCGACTCGCCGGCGAGGT